>JACCDP010172677.1_pt1 | contig 15187 bp, 9 predicted proteins | sample 7445841 | NCBI WGS metagenome assembly JACCDP01 (sample SAMN15323441, study PRJNA562643) | freshwater metagenome | isolation source: river surface water | place: USA:Blue River Watershed | collected 2017-08-17 | reverse complement strand
TTTGACAAAATTGTAATGGCAACAAGAGAAGTTATCAGGATTGGTAGAAAACATGAACGAAAGAAAAAAGTCAAACGACAATATTACATGAATTACAAGCCATTATAGCTTAACTAAACGACATTGAAATAAGATTCTTAACAGAGAGAAAGTCAAAAAAATGACTGAGGTACTTCAAAGGTCTCCAATAAATAGTATTCATAAATAAACCCAGATTCAATTCTTTAAGACAAATCACATAGACAGAATAAACAATTTTCCTGGAGAAATACCGATAGAAGAATCCCTGTTTTGGAGTAAAATGGTAGAATTGATTGCGAATAAGGTAACTCACAACAGAAGGGGAAACAAGCAATTGATAGGTTCTGAGAAAAGCATTACCGGCAAGGTGAAACAGTGCCAGCAGATTAAAGCCCAAAGACAATTCAATAAATATTAATCCAATTTGGGTGATGGAAGAGTAGGCAATTTGGCTTTTAACAGAAGACTGGGTTCGGGCGATCATATTAGAAAAGATACTCGTCAATAAGCCTAAAAGAAAAATGAAAAACCTTATAACGGGCTGGTTTTCCCAAAACGGAAATGTGCGTAATAAAAGAAACACACCTAAATGAACGGAAAGCGATCCATAAAAGATGGCACTTGAAGGCGTGGGGCCTTCCATTGCCCGCGGTAGCCAGGAGGAGAAGGGAAGTTGAGCCGATTTGGCAGATGCGGCAAGAATAATAAAAAAAGAAACCAGTATCCCTGAAATAGACTGTGCGTGTTGTTGAACTACAGAAGGGCTGAACGAATTAAAATGCATAAAATTTATATTTTGATGCCAAAGGTGATGATTGAGCCATATGGCAAGAATTAGTCCTATGTCACCAATACGGTAAATAGAAAAGACCTTTACTGCGTTTTTTACGGGAAGGTAACGGTTACGGTAAAAAGCTATCAAAAGAAAGGAAGAAATACCTAATGCTTCCCATCCAATAAAGAGGGTTTCGAGGTTTCCGGAAAAAATGACAAAATTGTAACTGGTATAAGACAAAAGAATGGAGTTAAAAAAGCGTTTATAGCCGTCTTCCCGATGCATATAATATTTACAATACAGCGTGATAAGAAAAGTTATGATTGATCCAACTAACAGGTAAACGGCTGTAATGTTGTCAAAAGAAAAGTCAAGAAAAAAATTATAATCAGCATTACGGTAGAGTGATATTTCAAGTGTATCAATGGTTTTGAACCCGCTGAGAGCCCAGGTGATGATAAAAATAATGCTGAAAATCATGTGAAGACCAACCAAAAAAAATGCGAATTGAGAAATTATACTCTCTTTTTGTTTAGGTAAAAACAGACTAATGATCCATGTGAGGGTAGGGAGTAAAATAAGAAGATAGATGTAATTAAACATAATGATAATAATTTCAAGATTGTATAACGTGAACAGGTATATTTTCAGAAGCAGATTCAATTAAGTGATTTATATCCTTAACAGTAGGTATTTGCGTGGACAAGGGGATATAGGGTACGAATGACCCGTTTCTGAACCGGAAAAACTTCTTGCTTTCCGGATCTATGGCTATGAGATGAATCCATTCATGGATAAACCATTCATAAGTTTCAGGAGATTGTTGCATAACGGAAAGAACAACCTCTGGAAATTGTTCAACGATGATCAGCAGCCGGACAGGGTCATGTATTTCTATCATTTGACTAGGTAAACCAGGCCGCAAATCACCTTCAATACCATTAGCAACTCCAAACAAGCCCATTACGTTATGCGGGAGTTTGGTGCCCGCTCCCAGCTTCTGATTATCTACTCTTGAAAAAAAGTACTCTAAGTTTATTCCTCCACATACCGGGGCGGCAGCTTTTAGGATAGTTAAAAGATACTTGCCATCGAGATCCTGGCGGTAATCGTATGAATTCAGAAATGACCGACGGTCCAAAAATAAATCCCTGGATAAATTTCTACTTCCAATAATACATAAAGCGTTGGTAGCATGATTTAGCTCTGGTCTCGGTTCAAAAAGTGAGAGCGCTCTTTTTCTTAATTTTTTGTGAATTTTTTCAGAACTGGAATGAGTATCCATCAACCCAAACCTTCTTGAACGTTCCTTCGCATTTAAATCCAGCGCATGTTTAAAAACAGCCTCATGCTGCAGATGAAGTTTTGCATTCTCAGTAAATAGTAATTCTTCATCATAAAAAACAATTTCATCTTGTGTGGTATCATGAAGTGCACCGATAAATTGAGTTTGTGCTGGAATATGAATACCTTTTGTAGACAAAATTTCACGTACACATGGGTGGTTAGCCATTTGGCTTAGCACCCTGGCATTCACTGACCCCGGTCTTCCGGAACAAGCACCGCAGTCATATGCGGCATAATGTGGATTATTAACACTACTGGAACCGTGACCAACCACGTACACCATAGGAGCAAAATATTTGGTTAAACCAATGCTCTTCAATAAAACTTCTACCCGGTCGGCCATTTCATCAATGGTAAAACCTATCTGGAGTCCGTTTTCCTGTTCGGAGTGATGCTCAATACTTAGTTTTGAGTATTTGTCCATGTGCCGGAACGAAGAGGCTGTGGAAGGACTAAGGCTGGGATTGAACATATTTAAGAATAACTTAAGCGCGGACCAATATCCTAAAGTTTGAGAAATAAGCCAGCCACCAAACAGGGTTTGAGCAGGTTTGGAAAAGTGCATTTCTTCTGAACTGTCAGGGTGCATTGCCGTTTCCTTTATCAGGAACCTAGGGTTTACCGGTGCAGGGCAAAGTTTGGTATAGAATTTTCCGCCTGCGGGCTGAAAGAAAAATTCAACCCCAAAGAAACCAGGAGTACCAAAGGTTTCGCAGGTAGTACCTGATTCTTCCAGGTAACGTCTTAGGGAACATTCCCGGTCATCAATACAAAATAATGCCTGGAAACTTAGCGGAGTACGTATTTCCTTTTTTGGTTTTTGAAGAGCTAATCCGGCAAGAACTTGATCGTAATAGGTCCATTCAAATGCCAGTTGCCATAAATTTAAGACATCCACCGATTCGGGGGCAGTTGTGTTGCAGAAAAGATCGGGTACTGTTTCTGGAAGGAGAGAAGATAATTTATTCCAGTTGTTTTCTCCAAGTTCATGATCAAGCGCATCTATTTCAAAAAGGGTTTCCACAAAAATTAGATCATGCATACTGATTATCCGCTTATCCAGTAAACTCTGCGGCTCATTTTCCACAAAAGATACTATACCTGACCAACCCTGGTGTGCGAATTGCTGGTCAAAAATATATTGTTTAAAATATCTTTCTTCTCCAATTAATAATTTGAGCAAGTGCAGGAGGCTCTTCTCAGGTTGTAAGAGCAGCTCTCTGGCTCTCGAAGTATTGAATAAACTTACAGTGCTGTTTTTCTCTAATTCACATAAAGACTCCAGAAAGCCCTTGTGGTGTACGGGGAATTTCCAAATAGCAATGCCCTGATCCAAATAACTGCATAATAACCTGAATAGGATAGGATGTATGGTGGCATCCAGATCAATTTTGTATTGACTTTTCCAAAATGCTCTAAGCAACCCTATTTTTGGAGCGGGAGGTGAAGAATAAGTCTCCCTGAGTAACTTATTCATCCAGGGTACCAGTTGCTGCTCTCCTTTTTCTTCAATAATAGTTTTGCGGACAATTTGCTCAGAAATTTTTTTAGATTGAAAGAGGTACCGGTATTCTTCCAATGACAGTGAAACTTTATAACCAAACATTTCATTGGCCTTATGAAGGGCGGTAAAAAAAGTTGTTGTCTGGAAAGCATGAAGGGTATTGTGATGAATGAAATCTTTTAACGGAGCCTGTGCAGGTAAGTAATGTTTTAAATCATGTATGGCCTCTCCCAGGTGAAAAGGCGCTTCTGCAGCCGATAAATGAATGGATGAAGTGATGGGAGTGTGCGTCTTCATAATGAAAATAACCTAAATTTTTTGTACTAAATTAAATCGCAGTAAGAATGTGATGGTAAGGAGGGGTTCCTGATCAATCCCAATTAAATTTACATCAAATTCTAAAAATGTGATTCAGCAGGTAGGAAGGGTATTTGAAATAAAACCTATTTTCAGAAGAATTATATTGTGGTTTTGTCAGAATTTTAAAACAATAGGTTAGGAAGGGCTGATGAAATAATAGGCAAGAATAATTTATGGAGAAATTTTGAGATCCGGTTGTATCATCTTCATCAAAAAGTGCAATAGACAAGGGGTCAGAAGTATTCCCTTGATTTTTCATAAACGAAATACCCGAAGAAATTTTCTCGTTTGTTTGTGTATTTAAAAAGTAATACTGACTACTTAATAACAATACCAAAGCAACAAACAATGTAACAAAACCTGTTTTATGCATTGTGGTATAATTCATTTTTTCGAAAATTTAGGTAACCCGAATGAAAGGAAACTCGTAAGTACACTCAAAGATCAATAAAAATATTGAGACGAGAAAAAAAATAAGAGAATTAGTGTTGTACGAATAAGTTCAATCAACGCTTTGGTTTACTGTCTTTATGCTGCCACAGGTATAAACAAGCCAAAGTTCTGAAGGGTTGCCATTTTTCAGCAATAACCTTCATTTTGGCTTGAAGTTCTTTTTTACTTCCCTCAAGCTGATATATGTCTATCATAGCCATTTGTATGCCTAAATCATCAACCGGAAAAACATTCTCCCTGCCTAAGGCAAACATTAAAATCATCTCTACTGTCCATTTTCCTACACCTTTTATACTAATTAGCATTTCAATAATGGCTTCATCACTCATTTTGTTAATTCTTTTCATTTCCAAAGCACCGGTTTTGGCATATTCAGCTATGTTAATGATATAACCAGCTTTCTGATTAGATAAACCAGCTTTTCTAAGCGCTTCAGTTTTCATTTTTAGCACAAGTTCTATTTCGGGGTAGTTTTCCGGGAACAAGGCAAGAAAACGTCCCCATATCGTGCTCGCTGCTTTAACCGATAATTGCTGGCCAACAATAGAGCGCATCAGGGCTAAATACAAATCTTTTTTCCTTTGTATGACTTGCGCAACCGCCGCATGGTTAATAACTTTCGACAGTTTTTTGTCTTTCTTCAACTGTTTAAGTTGCGTTTCAAGTGGTGTATTCATAATAAAATAAAAGTACAAGCCCGCTTTGTAAAAAACAAATGATAGAAACTTCCATTGTTCCTACACATAAAATCTCTTACTTTTGCAGTAAGATTAAAGCAGTATGGTTAAGTATAACCCTAAAGAATGGTTCAAACTTATTTTTCAGTTTCATAAAAGCGATACATTTCGTAAGCTGTTCCCTACTATGCTATTGCTGGGGTTGTTTACGGCAATAATAGTTTATTTGGAAGTGGATTTTTTTCATGTTCACTTTAAAGGCACAACTATTGTACACTCTTTGTTGGGATTTGTATTGTCAATGCTCCTGGTTTTTCGTATCAATTCTGCTTACGACAGGTGGTGGGAAGGTCGTAAACTCTGGGGTTCCCTGGTAAACAATTCCAGAAGTTTAGCCATTAAACTCCATTCGTTTTTACCAAAAGAAAAAAAGGAAATCAGGGCTGGCCTGGCTGCCCTCATTAGTAATTATGTTTATGTTACCAAGGAACATTTACGGGCTGGTTTTTCTTCTGATGAATACATAGAAAATGACTTGTTGCGTATAGATGAATTAAGGCTAACCAAGCATAAACCCAATATGATCATGCGACAGTTAAATGAAGAAATTCACAACCTGCAGGTAAAAGGAATTCTGATGGCGGATAAATTAAGACTGATTAATGAGGAGCTCAGGGCCTATACCGAAATTTTAGGAGCCTGTGAACGTATAAAAAATACTCCTATTCCCTTTTCTTACAGCATTTTTCTGAAAAAAATGATTTTTATTTATGTGATTACCATGCCCGTTGGCTTTTCTGTTGAGTTTCATTATTGGAGTGTGCCTATAGTTATGCTTATTTTCTATGCTTTCGCCTCCCTCGAAGTGCTCAGTGAAGAAATTGAGAACCCATTTGGTACCGATGCCAATGATTTACCAACAGATGAACTGGCGGCAAAAATTAAGGAAAATGTTTACGAAATTCTGCTGGAGAAACTATAAGTTATAGCGACTTTCTATTGCACGCAACAGATTGTGTCGGGTGATCGGTTGATAAAACAGATAAACGGGTTTTCTCCTCTTTCGTTGAACAACATCAGCTCGCTAATTTTTTTACCTTTGTCTACCGTAAGAATAATACTATGTATAAGTTTAAGCAAATTCTTTTTCTATTAATGTTATTTACCGCCTCTACGGCTGTCTTCTCTCAAACCGGAAGTATACGAGGATTTGTTTATGCTAAAGATAACGGCGAGCCGGTGTTATTTACCAATGTTTACCTGAAAGGTACAACACACGGTGCAGCTACGGATGTAAACGGGTTCTTTTCCATTACTAAAATCCCACCCGGAACCTATACCTTATTAATTGTTTATTTGGGTTACGATACCCTGAGTGAAACGATTACCATTAAAGGAGCAGATATATTGAACAAAAAATATTACCTGAACAAAGGTACCATTCAGTTGGAAGAAGTAACCCTAACCGCAGAGCAGCAATCGAAAAAGGAAGATACTAAAGTTTCTGTACAAAAAATTGACCCTATAGAAATTAAAAAACTGCCAAGTGTGGGAGAACCCGATTTGGCTCAATACATGCAGGTATTGCCGGGTGTTGTATTTACTGGGGATCAGGGTGGGCAGTTATACATCAGGGGAGGAACACCGGTACAAAACAAGGTACTGTTAGATGGAATGATTGTTTATAACCCATTCCACTCCATAGGTTTGTTTTCAGTATTTGACAATGACATCATTCGTAATGCAGATGTATACACAGGAGGTTTTGGTGCGGAATATGGAGGAAGAATTTCCTCAGTAATGGATATCACCACCCGGGACGGAAACAAAAAAAGAATATCGGGAAAAGTAGGAGCCTCTACCTTTGGTGCAAAGGTGTTGGTGGAAGGCCCTCTGAAGAAACTAACAGACCATTCACAAGGGAGTTCCTCCTTTTTATTATCTGCGAAAACTTCCTACTTACCTCAATCATCAAAATTGTTTTATACATACGTAGACAAAGCAGGCTTACCTTTCGGATTCAATGATTATTATGGTAAAATTTCTTTGAACTCAGTGAACGGTAGCAAGGTCAACCTCTTTGGGTTTAACTTTAATGACTATGTAGATTTCCCGGAAATAGCCCGTTTTAAGTGGGATGCAGTGGGGGCAGGAAGTAATTTTGTAGTTATCCCCAATAATGCGAGTACACTCATCGAAGGAAATTTCTCCTATTCAAAATACCTGATTGAATCAAAGGGCGGAGCAGACACTCTTCCGAAATCAAGTGGCATCAATGGATTTAACCTCGGCTTAAAATTCACCAATTTTATTGCTAAGAATGAAGTTCAATATGGATTTGAACTTATTGGTTTTTCAACCCGTTATAATTACACCAATGATTTTGGAAGAAACATGGGGCAGGAAGAAAACACCACTGAAATTGCCGGTTATGTTAAATACAAATACCTCTCTCCCAACAAAAAATTAATACTGGAGCCCAGCTTCCGTATGCATTACTACGCCTCTCTGGCAGAAATATCTCCAGAGCCCAGGCTGGCTTTTAAATACAATTTTACCGACAAACTTAGGATTAAATTTGCCGGCGGATTTTACTCTCAGAACCTGATTGCAGCCAACTCGGACAGGGACGTGGTTAACCTTTTCTATGGATTTTTGTCGGGCCCGGACAACCTCCAGGAAACTTATTCTCCCAACCCTGGATCAGAAAAGGAAGAACTCACTACTAAATTACAAAAAGCCAATCACCTGATTACGGGTATTGAATGGGACGTGTTCAACGATATAGACCTGAACGTTGAATTTTATCAGAAACAATTCACCCACCTCACCAACATTAACCGCAATAAAATATTTGAAGATGACCCGGCTCATACCGCTGTGCCAGATGAACAAAAAAAGGATTTTTTGGTTGAAACAGGAAACGTGAGGGGAGCGGATCTTGTTGTAAAATATGACAAGAAGAGGTTTTATTTTTGGGTTGTTTATTCGCTTACTTACAACCAACGTTGGGACGGTACGCGTGAGTACTTCCCGGTTTTCGACAGAAGGCATAATGTAAACCTGGTTTCTTCTTACACTTTCGGAAAAAAGAAAAATTGGGAGGTGAATGCCCGTTGGAACTATGGTAGTGGTTTTCCGGTAACCAAAACCCAGGGCTTTTATCCTAAACTGGATCTCAGTGGAAACCTGAGTTTTGATTACGCCTCGTCCAATGCAAGTATTGGATTCATACCCGCAGAATTAAACAAAGGTCGGTTACCGGCTTATCATCGTTTAGATTTCAATATTAAATACAGGTATAACTGGATGGAGCGGGTAAGTTTGGAAATAAGTGCAGGTGCAACGAATGTCTACAACAGAGCAAATTTATTCTACTTCGATAGAATAAAGTATACCCGTAAAAATCAATTACCTTTCCTGCCCTCATTAAATATTAGCCTCACATTTTAAGAAAATGGCATTCAAAATATATACAAAAACGGGAGACAAGGGGCAAACCTCACTTATTGGCGGGACGCGTTTACCAAAGCAACACATTAGAATTGAGGCTTACGGAACAGTTGATGAACTGAACTCCTTTCTCGGGCTAATCAGGGATGCGAAAGAATTGAATAGAGAATATTATCCCATCATTATTGAAATACAAGACAGACTTTTTACCATAGGGTCTTTGCTGGCCGCTGATCCTGTAAAGAATAAAATGACCTTACCACAGGTTAACGAGGCAGACATTCAGCTGTTGGAAAAAGAAATTGATCAAATGGATGCACAACTGCCGGAAATGAAGCATTTTGTTTTGCCGGGCGGACATCCGTTAGTTTCACATTGCCATGTAGCCAGATGCGTGTGCAGACGGGCAGAGAGAGCAGTTTTGCGCCTGGCAGAAAACGAAGCGGTGAATGAAATAATTTATAAATACCTCAATAGGTTGTCCGATTACCTTTTTGTATTAAGCCGTAAAACAGCCATGGAATTAAATGCGCTTGAAATACCCTGGAAACCTCGTGTTTAGGGAAGGAATAATTCTTTTCTAGTATAAATTGATGAAATTTTGAAATGCCGCATACTAGCTGAAAACTTACCAGATCGGTTCCGCGGGCATGTTATTAAAAAAACTTACCTTTTCAAGAGTTATTTCTATAATATATTAAATTTTTTCATCATAAACCAAACGTTCAAATAGAAATTATGGCATTTCATCGAATTTTTTACAATTTTTTATGAAAAAAGTAGTTGTAATTCGATTCTTCCATTATTTTTGTCGGGATTAAAACCGTAACCGAGAGACTTTATTTAATACTTCATTAACCAACACTGTATTGAATGAGTTTTCAGGTTTATCTAAACTAAAACCAAATCATATGACAAAAAACCTAAAGAGCATGTATTTGTTTTGCCTATTCTTCATGATGGCAAGTTTTTCTATTCATGCTCAAACCAGAACAATCAAGGGGGTTGTAAAAGACTCAAAAACAAATGAAACAATTGTAGGAGCAACCGTAGCTGTTGAAGGAACAACCAATGCCACCGCAACCGATATTAACGGTGCATTTACACTTCAGGTTGATCAAAATGCCAAATATTTGGTGGTTACAGTTGTTGGTATGACCACAAAAAAAGTTGAAATTACAGGTGATGTAATAAACATTGAAATGGAGGCTGATGCTGTGCTCCTAAAAGAAACAGTTGTAACAGCACTTGGTGTTTCCAGAGAAAAGAAAACACTAGGTTATGCCGCTCAGGAATTAACAGGAGATAAGTTAAGTGCGGTAAAAAGCGGAAACTTTGTGAATCAGATGTCAGGAAAACTGGCTGGTGTTCAAATCAAAAATAGCGGAAACTTTGGTGGATCTACCAATATAGTGATAAGGGGAACCAGTTCAATAAGTGGAAATAACCAGGCACTTTTTGTGGTAGACGGTATTCCCTTAAATAACTCTACTTCAAATAAAACTGCACAGTCTACAGGTGGAGCTGGTTTTGATTATGGTAATAACATTGGTGATATTAACCCTGAAGATATTGAGAGTATGACAGTTCTGAAAGGAGCCGCTGCTACTGCCCTTTACGGTTCCCGTGCTGCTAACGGCGTAGTGATGATCACTACTAAAAAGGGAAAATTAGCTGCTTCTGGCAAACAACGTTTTGGTGTTACATTCAGCTCAGATATGTCAATGGGTATTGTAAACAAAAGTACTTTCCCTACTTACCAAAATAAATATGGCGCCGGTTATGGAGCTTATTATGATGATGGTCCCGGTGGGAAACCATTTTTCTTTTTGGAAGACGTAAATGGTGATGGAAACGATGATTTTGTTGTGCCATATACTGAAGATGCTTCATATGGTGCGCCATTTGATCCAAATTTGATGGTTTATCAATGGGACGCTTATGTGCCTACTTCACCAAATTATAAAAAAGCTACTCCCTGGGTAGCTGCAAAAAATGGCCCTATAAGTTTTTTCGAAAAGGCTTTAAATATGAATAATTCTGTTGCTTTAGAAGGTGGTAACGACAGAGCAACTTTCAGGGCTTCTTATGCTAATAATAATCAGAAAGGTATTATGCCTAACAGCACCTTAAGAAGAGATAATTTTGGTATCAATGCTTCTTTAAATGCTACAGATAATTTAACGGCTACTATTTCAGCAAACTATGTAAAGCAGAACGTAATAGGTAGAAATAATACCGGATACGATGGTAATGATGTTGCCGGATTCAGACAATGGTGGCAAACGAACGTAGATATGAAAGATATAAGAAAGGCTTATGAAGATACTAAATTAAATTATGGATGGAACCCTAAATCATCAGCAAATCCTACAGTTCCTATCTACTGGGATAACTTATACTTTAAAAGAAACAAAAGCTTTACTTCTGATGTTCGTGACAGGTTTTACGGAAACATAACCTTGAATTACAAAATCAATGATATGTTTAGTGTGATGACCCGTTTTGGGGCAGATCAGTTCGCTACCTTACAGGAAGAGCGTTTAGCTGTTGGAAGTGTTCCGACTGGCTTTGGTGTTGGTACTATTACATCTGGATCTGGATATGCCAGAAATGATATAAAATTCCGTGAAATCAATTGGGAATCTATGCTTAACTTTAAGAAGGATTTGAGCGAAGATTTAAGCTTAACGGGTTTATTGGGGACAAGTATAAGAAGAACAACTTCATTATCAGCGTATTCCTCTACAACAGGAGGAATGGGTATACCAGATTTTTACTCTTTAACAAATTCCAAAGAAGCTTTAACACCATCTCAGGAAACAGCTCAATTAATTGGTGTGAACGGATTTTTTGGAAACGTTTCATTAGGTTACAAACGTTTTGTTTATATAGATCTTACGGCCAGGAATGACTATTCATCAACACTTCCTGCTGGTAAAAATGGTTACTTCTATCCTGGAGTTTCTACCAGTTTAGTATTTTCTGAATTAATGAAAAACCTTACCTGGTTAGATTTTGGTAAGTTAAGGGTAAATGTGGCTCAGGTAGGTAAAGATGCTCCATTTGGATCAGTAAATGATATTTATGGAAAACCAAATCAAAACTGGATTACAACAGGTGTTTCAGCGTATACATGGTCCGTTGCGAATACTAAAAATAATCCAAATTTGAAACCTGAGATCTCTTTATCTACAGAAGTTGGATTGGAAATGTATTTCTTTAAACGTAGGTTAGGATTTGATTTTGCAATGTATAGAACCTTAACTAAGGATCAAATTATGACTATCGCTACCACAGCTGCAACAGGAAATTCTGGTAAGGTGGTGAATGCAGGTAAAATTGAAAATAAAGGCATTGAGTTAACAATTACCGGTACTCCTGTTCAAACCTCTAACTTCTCCTGGGATGTATCATTAAACTATACCGTTAACAGAAACAAAGTAATTGAACTGTATACTGACCCTGTTAGCGGAATTAGAATCCCAAATATAGTTTTAGGAACTTTCCAGCAAGGTGTAACCTTGAATGCTACTGAAGGCCAATCAGTAGGTATCCTTAAAGGTTCTGACTTTGTTTACCTGAATGGTAAAAAGGTAGTTGATAAGGATGGGTATTATAAAAAATCTGACAAGGCTGATATTACATTAGGAAATGTTAATCCTAAATTCCTGATGGGATTAAATAACTCCTTTACATACAAAGGTGTAACAGCGAGTTTCCTGATCGATATGCAATATGGTGGGCAATTTTTCTCCCTGGATATGGCTTATGGTTTAGCTACTGGATTATATCCTGAAACTGCTGGTAATAACGATTTAGGCAATCCTGTTCGTAACGAATTAACTGAAGGTGGTGGTGTAATATTAGATGGTGTTAAAGAAGATGGTAGTCCTAATGACATTCGTGCTGATGCCAGTACTTATGCCAATCCTTGGGGTTATGAAACAAATCCTAATGCTCCATATATTTACGATGCATCCTATGTAAAATTCAGAGAGGCTTCCATATCTTATAAATTACCGTTGAAAAATGAGGCTTTCTTCAGATCTGTTTCATTCGGCTTAATAGGAACGAACCTTGCTATTCTTTACAAAAATTCTCCTTATACTGACCCAGAGGCAGGTTTAAGCGCAGGTAATATTCAAGGTTACCAAACAGGGGTGTTACCTACAACCAGAAACTTTGGATTTAAAGTGTCGTTCCAGTTCTAAGAAAGTATAGTAAAGAAAAAATGAAGTAAATAAATAAGTCATGGAATAAAAACAACTTATTCCATGACTATAAAAAATAAAAAATAAACTATGAAAAAAATAGTAAGCGTTTTAATGGTGGTATTGATAGTTATCTTTACCTCATGTAAAAAGAAGTTAACGGATATGAATACGGATACAAAAAATCCGTCAGAAGTTACTTCAGCATCACTCTTTTCTAATGCCCAAAAAACATTAGTAACACAAGTAGTAAGCCCAAGTGTTAACCAAAATGTGCTTAGGTTGTTCGCTCAATATTGGGCAGAAACAACTTATTACAATGAATCTAGGTATGATATCTTAACTCGTAAAATCGCTGACAATGAGTATTTAGCTATTTACCGGGATGTGTTAAGGGATTTAAAAGAAGCTAAAACAGTTGCAGAAGGTGAAAGCACAATAACTACTCCTGAGCCCGTAAAAAACAATAAAATTGCTATTACTGAAATATTATCTGTTTATTCTTTTCAACGTTTGGTAGATATTTTTGGAAATATTCCTTATGAGCAAGCTTTAGATATTAACAACTTGGCTCCTGCTTATGATGATGGGAAACAAATTTACGCTAAACTTTTTGCACGCTTGGATGCTGCTATTGCTAAGCTGGATGCAAGTGCTGCAAGTTTTGGAACAGCTGACTTAATCTATAAGGGAAGTGTTGCAAAATGGAAAAAGTTTGCTTACTCGCTTAAATTAAAAATGGCACTTGCGGTGGCTGATGTAAGTGATTTAAATCCTGGAGCAAAAGCAACAGAAGCGGTTAACGGTGGTTTATTGGCTTCAGCAGCGGATAATGCAGCATTAAATTTCTTGTCGTCTTCGGCTAATGCTAATCCAATATATACCAACTTAGTGGAATCTGGAAGGAATGATTTTGTTGGTGCAAATACTCTTATTGATAAAATGAATTCCTTAAGTGATCCACGTAGGGCTCAATACTTTAATGGAAATATTAAAGATGCTAATGGAAATGTGATTTATAAAGGAGGTATCTATGGAAGTGCCAACTCCTATTCCAAATTCTCTTCTGTAAATACTAAACTTACCGCTCAAACCTGGCCTGGTATCATTATGGATTATACCGAGGTATTATTTTACGAGGCAGAAGCTATTGAAAGAGGCTTTATTTCTGGAACAGCAGCCACTAAATATGCTGATGCTGTTACCTCTTCCCTAACTTTCTGGGGTTGTTCTTCAACTGAAATCGCAGCCTACCTAGCGGCTCCTGCCGTTGCTTATGCTACTGCACCTGGTACCTATAAAGAAAAAATTGCGCTTCAGGCATGGCTAGCTTATTATGACAGACCTGATTTAGGCTGGACTACTTGGAGAAGATTGGATGCTCCTAAGTTAAACTTCCCTGCTGGTATGACATATGCTGATGTACCTACCCGCTATACATACCCTGTGGTTGAACAAACCTATAATCCTAACGGTTATAACCAGGGTGTTGCCGGAATGGGCGGAGATAAATTGACAACTAAAATTTTCTGGGATAAGAATTAATGCCCTTTTTTATAACAAGCAGGCTACCATAACAGGTGGCCTGTTTTGTTTTTATATGCTCCCTGCTTTTAATAAAATAAACCCAATAACGAGTTAATAAGATTGAACTTGTACAAAAAAAAAGAGAGCTATTAGTTAAGTAGGCAAAGTCTCAAAAATAAGACTGATTTGTGGGAGTATGCTTTAGAAATTGGTTTAATTCGTGAGACTTGCCATTGAGTTCATACCTCTGTTTATTCAATTTCATAATTGGCTTAGGTATAAAATAGAAAATGGAGCTACTTGTACATAGTAGCCCCAATTTTCCTCTCACCTAACCACAGCCTTAAATATTGTAATCCTGTATGATATTTTTAAATTTCACCCTATTATTAAACAAATTTTAATCCTTTGGATATAGTATTTTTAGTATTTCTATATGTAAAGAAATGACAGATAATTAATTTTACCAAAGCTAAAAAGATGAAAAAAATCAAAACATAAAGTAATAGTTGAGCTGAACTTGTAATTAAATGTATTGAATGTCAATTGATTATAAACCAATAGGGAATCCATTGAAACGTAAAAATTACATTCGATTTTAAGGCTTCTATTCTAATTTTTTGGTTACACAGAACGAAAAACAGGTAGTAATTTGCTTCGCGCGATAGGTAAAAACAGATAAGAAATACGTGCCACAAGGACTTATACAAAAGTAATTCAACTGAAATGTGGGGTCAGTATAATTTTCTGGGGAGTACAGGTTAAGCAAAAAGTTTTTCAAGTCTAAATAAGAAGAACTTTACATCAGTTACGCCTCTCAAGTTAGCCCTAAAATGCTTTATTTTGGAATTAAATG
>JACCDP011315850.1_pt1 | contig 15189 bp, 11 predicted proteins | sample 7445841 | NCBI WGS metagenome assembly JACCDP01 (sample SAMN15323441, study PRJNA562643) | freshwater metagenome | isolation source: river surface water | place: USA:Blue River Watershed | collected 2017-08-17 | reverse complement strand
TTTTGGCATAAGGATAAAAGTCCTCGAAGCCAGCGGGGTACTGGCGCATGACAGCTATTGTGCATAACTCATAACGCACATACATGCAGGTCAAAAAACCTGGCAAAGAAACGAGCAGAAGGAAGAAAATCGCCTTGATCAGGCCGAGGTGGCGAGCCGCCAACTCCTTAACCGGACCATCGTAGAAGCCATGGGGACCAGCGGGTTCGTTCATGCAACAAAGCAAACCTAACAAGCTGGCTCAGGCAATGCCGAAGACTTCAAACTTCCTATAATAAACCGGCCAAGCCGTGGCCCAACCCCGCCCGGCCGCAAGCCGGCGACCAGTACGAGCTACGGAGAGATTACGCCGTAACGGACCAAGCCGCAGCCGACATTCAGCGGCTTCGGAGGCCAGGGACCTGCCATGATTCCAGCTTGCCCTCGAAATTGAACGTCACCGAGCCGCCGAAGGAGAAATACCACATCTCGGGACTGGATCCGGAGACGCGCACAGGATTCCCGAGCAGCACGCGCACGGTGTCGCGTGACATGCTACGACGCAACTTCCCCCAGTCCTCCAGCTCGTAGGTGGTCGGCCCATCAACAACCGGAGCGGGCTTCACCTCGACAGGTTTTTCGACGACGCGGACAACTTCCTTGATCACGGGAACCTCGACGCGTCGCTCGACCACTCGGTCGACGTATTTGATGACCTCGACCGGGACTTCGACCTTCTTCTCGCGATAAGTCACGACAGGGACTTCACGGATGCGCTCAGTAGGCCAGAACGCCTTGCAGAAACCAGCCCCGAGAAGGATTCCAACCAGGAAAGCCCACGCCCAGCGTCGGAGTGCAGGTCTAGGCGCAACGGGCATCTCACGCATGGCAGAAGAAGTTACTTGGAGGTCTGCCTGAGGTAAGTGACTGTCAACAACGTGTACTCTGGAGGAAACTTATCCGGATAGACCCTCGTGACATAGCTATTGGTGCACTTCTTAATACGCAACTTCAGTTCATCCCCAATCGGCATCTTCAACTTAGTTGGGAATCGCGAATAATCATCAAAGATAACATGGCCAACGAGCCAGCCGTCGGAGTTAAGGCGAAAATCTGCTACGACCAGGCCCTTCGGCACATCGGTTTCGTTGCCGTTATCGAACTGGACACCGACGTAACGACCAGGCTGGACTGGATCTTCCAAGATAGCTACGCGCTGCTTGGTGGTCTGGTCGACCCAGATTCCCTCAATGGGTGCAAGCTTACCCTTGGCCTTAAATGACGCTGCGAAATCAGACTCGGAGCGGCGGTCAACTCGGGGCTCATCGATGAACCGAGGGACCGAGAAGACCATCGATCCGGTCTCGGCATATCCGTTTGGGGTGAACTTATCGATGTAGTAGCCGGTCACCATCACGGCGTGGGCGCCTACCTTAAGGAGGTCGGGTTCAATCTCGTTGGCTTTGTTCAAGAGCATCATCTTATCAACGGGAGCAGCCACCCGGATAACGACGCGGCCGATGACCTTGGTGGCTCGCACGCATTCACCCGCATCGCCGCTGTCGTACATCGCCAGATGCACACCTTCCGGGCGGGCCGGAAAGGACTTGTCGGTGATGGTCACTTCCGCAGTCACATCCGCCAGCCCACGGGCGGGGGCCAGCATCAGGACAGCCAGGACGACCGGCAGAATCTTGGCCGAGCTTCTGAACGCGCTCCCCAAGGCCGCATGGCGATTTGCAATCGATTTAAGCATGCTTCATCCTACTAGATTAGCGCTAAATAATGCAAACGAGATAACGCGTCGCAGGCCTAACAAGGTCTAACGCTATAACTTCAGAAAACATGGCGCGTCCTGCCCTGCAGGGGGAATCTCGCCTGAGACCTGAGGCAAAAGATCAGAGTTCCACCTTCTCAGCGAAAAGCTGTCGCGACAAGGGCAGGTTATGAAAACCAACCCTGCGGACGGTATTCTGGCCCCAGTGGCGCATCAACAGAAGGTTGTGCAGCTTCGCAGCGTTCCTGAACTCGGCGCTGTCCAGCAACTGCATGGCGGACTTGGCATCGAAGGCAAAGAACTGGTGGAGCGGCAACTTGATGCTTTCCTGATAGTTGGCCGCGTATCGCACGCCGGGAATAGCCTTGAGACGAGCCAGTTCGCCTGTGCTGATTGGTTCAGCCGCGACATAGAAGTTATACTCCAAGACAGGCGCAGCCCCCATGTCGTCGATGACCGTCGAGAAAACCTCAGGACGAGTCACACTGATCCTAGTCATGACACGGAGCTTATGGCATGGCTTAGGATAAAGCCCTGCGTTCATGCACGTCACCGTCCAGAACGACCGCTCCGTGAGGGCAGGCAGAGGAATACAGGTGCGCACATAGCGGGCGAAGACCTTCGCCATCTGCTTCGAATAGAGCGGATGCGCAAGCATCTCCCTATGCTTGGTGACGAGCGGATGTCCCTCGTCGAGGCTCCGCTCCAGGGCCGCATCCTTGACGCGCTGCGGACCACGGTAGAACGAATCCGCATCGGAAATCCCCTGGCTATCTCCCAGCTCGCGTACGATTAGATCGATGTCGCGCTGCGAGTAGTCGAGATCAGGGCGCAGCAGGTTGCGCAGGGGGATCTTGCGGCGCATCAGTTCGCCAATCAGTTCGAACTCCAGGAGGAACTGCTTGTCCCGGGGTACCGCCAAGACCGTCGAATACTCGATGTCCTTGAAGTTCTTCAGGTGCTGGAAGTAGCGCTTTCGCACGTCGACCGAGATTCCGACGTAAAAGGCGCGGCCGCCCTTGAACGCGTGGACATAGACGCCTGCCCTGCTGGACGCCGACGCGGTCTTGAGTTCCGACATAAGCTGAGCAGCTGGTTTGAATGCGTGAAAACCATGCTTGGATAGCACCGCCTGAACCGCATCACGCAGGGCATCCCGGGAGACCAGATCGGAATGAAGAGCCTCGCTTCTCGCGACCCCTCGCTGAGGACGGGAAGAGAATTCGCTCATCGCCCGGGAACCTCCGGTCAAATCGCCCACAGAAGCCTGGGCGGCTTTCAACGCCCGATACGCAGCCCATCGCTTGTTGACGGCCGCCCGACACATCTCCGAAGGCCGACGCTTAGAAGCCCCCGTCCCGGCCTTCCCGCCCAGCCGGCCGAGAATGCGTGCGGCGATCCGACGTTCATCTAATTCAGACTGCGGGATGGAAGCGGAGTTCGTTTTGCGGGGCATGTTCTTATAGAAGAGTCCATAAGCGAAAATGCAAGCAGTGTAATCCTGACGCTGCACCTAGGCATTAATCTTTGCAGGTTTACAGACAAGGCATGCATGGGTAAGCAAAACCATGCCCGCCCCTGCCCTGTCCAAGTCCCTTTTCAAGCTGGGGCTGGAATGCCCGCTGCGGATCAAGCACTCCCTCGCGAAGCCGGCTTTGCCGCGACGTTCCGGCGGGGACGAGTACATGCGCATGCTGGCCGAGGGTGGTTACATGTTCGAGAAGCTGGTGCGGGTCTACCACCCTGGCGAGGACATGTACGTGCCCAAGGAGCCGCACGACAAGGCCTGCGCGCGGACGATCGCCCGCATCAAGGACGGCGACGGGTTGCTCCATGAGGCCACCTTCGCCCACGAGGGACTGATGGCCCGCTCGGACATGGTCCGCATCCGCGGGTCGATCGTCGACATCATCGAAATCAAGTCGCGCTCCGTCGAAGCCGGTCCGGACGGGCAAACTGACAACGTATGCCTGGGCAAGGCGGACTGGGAGCCCTATGTCGTGGATCTCGCCTACCAGGTCTATGTCGCCGGCCTGGCGCTCCAGGCCGCCGGAGTTCGGAAAACACTGCGGGCATGGTTTTATGTCCCCAACAAGGCCGGGGTGGCCTCGACTGAAGAGGTCCGCGGCCTGTTCTCCATCACCCAGGATGCCTCCGGACGCCGTCCGGAGGTCCAATACAGGGGCAAGGCCCAACCGGGCGACAAAACCTCCCTGATCGCCATCCTGGACGCCTCGGAGGCCGTTTCCGCCAGCCGCCCACAAGAAGAGGCCGTCCCTGAGGCGGTCCAGCGACTTGCCATGGGAATCCAAAAGGGGGAATGGCCGTCCCCCCAGCTCGGGATCAAGTGCCACGACTGCGATTTCAACGTGCCCGGCCAAAGCTCCGGGTACGACCTCTGCTGGGGCACCCAAGCCCGGGCCGAGCACCATCTGTTCACCCTAGGGAAGCTGGGCTTCCTTGAACAGGCCAACCCCGGGGTCGTCGAACGGACCATCCGCCAAGCCGCGCCGCGCCCGCCGCTGGTGACCGACCTCCAAGAGACCGACATCGTGGGTCAAGGGTCCCGCGCCGTGGACTGGAAACGCCAGATCATGGCCGTCCGCACCGGCAAGCCATACCTCTCGTCCGAACTCGCCAAAAATCCCTCGGGCCTGATGCGCTGCCTGCCGGAGCACTACCCGCTCTACTTCCTCGACTACGAGGGTACACGTTGCGCCCTGCCCTCCTCCGCCGGTTCCCGACCCTACGGTCAGGTGGCCTTCCAGTGGAGCTGCCACATCCTCGACCGACCCGGCGGCACCGTGCGGCACGCCGAGTGGCTGGATACCGAATCCGACGACCCGACGGTGGGCTTCCTGGAGTCGTTGCGCACGCTGCTCGGCGACAAAGGCACGATCTACCACTGGGGCAGCTACGAGGTCTCCATCACCCGTGAGCTCGTGAACACCTTGCGGGGCGACAAGGCACGCGCCGGCCTGATCGCTTGGGCGGACCGGGCCTGGGGACACGGCACCGGCAAGGAGGCCGTGCCCAGCGAACGCACCTTGGACCTGTGCGACCTCTCGCGTCGCCATTACTACCATCCTGGCATGAAGGGCAGCCACTCGATCAAGGTCGTCCTACCGGTCGCCTGGACCAACCCCGCCATCCGCGCGCTCTTCCCCGAATACGCAAAGGACCGCCACGGGAACCCGGCCGTCAACCCGTACGACGCCCTCCCGGCCCTCACCCTGCTGGACCGCAACCCTTCGGCCATCACCCAGCTCGCCGAACTCGAGGAACTGGATATCGTCAAGGACGGCACGGGAGCCATGCGAGCCTACGAGCACGTCCGGTACGGCCTCGGGGCTGGCAACCCGGAAGTCAGGGAGGACGTCCGCCGCCAGCTCCTCCGCTACTGCCAGCTCGACACCGCCGCGATGGTCATGATCTGGAAGCACTGGCTAGCCTGAGGCGAGCAAAGACGCTAGTCCGCGGCGTACATGTAACAGTTGTTGTCGAAGGGAGGGAAGAAAACAGGCCACCAGAAAGGCATGCCATTCCAGCCATCCTTAAGTCGTCCATTCTGAAGGGTAAGGAGCAATACTGGGGCGTTCTTGGCGAGTTCGCGACATGGCACCATGTCTTCCGCCGGATTATCAGGCGAATCGAGGGGAACAACCTTGCGAGCGAACTGGTTTGGGCGACCACGGTCATACCTGACCACAATAAACACCTTACCTTGGTGCTTAGCGTCCCGGCCTGCCAGAGAATCGCTAAGCTGAGAAATTAGCTGTTCAATTTCTGCCTCGATCCAAGTGTGCTCATACTGAGGAGCAAAATAATCGTAGGATTTCGAGAGATCCTTCAGAATCCTGATCGCATCCTCGGCATCGACCAAAACCTGCGCATTCTTACCAGGCACGACACCATGGGTATCCAGAAGATTTTCCACCTTTTGGGTATGGAACGCCAAGACTTCGGGAGACTTGAGAGTAAAACCTCGCGGCCAAAGCTTTGACTCGCCATTGATGACTCGGATTCGCGAAGCGCGGATTTTATCAAAGCTGCAGAACTTAACCTGACCAGAAGAGGTACTCTGGAGCATCTGCAGAACCTTTTCATCCACGCCGAATTCCTCGATTCGATCTCGCAGGATTGAGTCATTGACATGCATTTCTCGCAACACACCAAGTATGCGGTCCGTCGTGTAAAAACGGGTCACCGCGACCTCGGGGCGATATCGTGAGCCGAACATTCGACAATGCTGCAAAACCGTGTCCTGTTGGAAGGTTTTAGGCGACCGACCGTAAAAGAAGGAAATCAGGTTCGGAACAGTGACACCTCGGTCCATATATTGTCCGGCGACGAAGAGGGTAAGGGATGCTTCAAGCTTCAACTCCCCGGAGATGGGATCCAAAAGCGCCGAGATGTCCTTATCGGAGTTAACGACATTGACGCGGGGCAAGCCACGACAAAGGAACTCCTTGGCCTTTGCGGCTACAGCAGCGAAGGGCGGGCAATCGATGCGCTCCAGCTTCAAAGAAGCGGATAAATTATCATATGCGCTCTTCAGAAGAGCGTCCAGAACCTTGGAACCAGGCGAGCCGGCGGCTTCGCGCATTCGGCCAAGCAGTCGCTTGACAACCTCAGCCTGCCAAGCATGCGCCGTCTTGCTAGGCTCTGTGTGAAGAAGCATAGCGAAATTGGACAAGCCGGAACCACTCAAGCCATCGCTCTCTTGTTGAATTCGCCGAATAGAGCCGCCGACTAAAAAGTTGATCAGGGCGCTTACCAGAATCGGGAAGGCATGACCCGGGCCAGAAATATCTATGCCATCAACCGTCACTGAATTACAAGTCCTCAGCAGCTTCATCTCGTCTTCGGAGACAGGGTGGTGCATCAAAGATTCGGGCTTTGCGAGGTCCTGTGAGATTAAACCGAAATAATGGTCTCCGCCGAAGTAGTCGTCGTGCACCGGCACGAGCTCAACAAAAGATGGCCTTAGTGACTGCACAGCAGGATCGTGCTTCAAAGCAGACCCTTTATTCTGGAGAAGCAGGGAATACGGAGTGGCTGTCACCTGCAGGAACGATGGCTTTGGTTTTATCGCGCGTCGCAATGCGTCGATTTTTTTGGCCACAATCCGAAGTTCTGCCAATACCTTGCGGCCTTCCTTATCCATGCGAGCACCGCCGCTAAACGCCACAGAGGCGGCATCGGCCTCGTCATCTATGATCATCACTCTCTTGCCAAGGAAGGGCGAGCCTTTGGCGGTGAGCGCTGTCGACAGATAATCCAAGTTTTTATGCTGCTTCTTTGCGACTAAGATCAGTTTAGAACCAGCGTAATCATCCGGAAGCTGCCCCCTGCCCTCGATGATGTCCCTGACATTAATTTCCACACCGAAACTTTCAAACTGCGTCTTGAGGCGTCTCGCAGTCTGCGTAGCCAAGGCCTCAGAATTCTTGGTGAGCACCACGATAACGTCAAAGCCGTTATCAAACGCCAAAGCAATCAGGCCGATGAATGACTTGGTCTTTCCGGACTGAATCTTACCAAGCAGAAGGCCTGGCGCGCCCGACTTGGCGTTGCTCTCCAGGTTAGATAATGTCCTACGGATACAACCCAGGTCCTTTGACGTGTACTTAAGACCTGCTCCATAGGGGTTCGGAAGGGACCTAATGAAACTATAAAACTTACCCGAGGTCTCCATGGCCTTAGAAATCAACCCCCGCGTTCGTCAGTTCTTCGATAATCGCGTCAGCAAGCTTAGAATAGCCACCAAAGCCGCCCCCGAAACTTGCCGCTCCATCCCCAACCCTCAGCCAGTATTCTGCGTCAAACACGGTATCCTTAGCCTGGGATAGCAGCTTTTTGTAATCCTTAACTGAAGGATGGCGGATTTCTTGTTTGTAGCGCAAATATTTATAAACTTTGGCGAAAACCCTGTGAAGAGAGACAAATCCATTGTTTTTAGTGACCAGATACTTGGAGTAGCTCGCCGAGAATGCGGCGGGCATCAGAGCAGAGACAGCAGTCCAGAAAGCACCAAGCTGCTCGGCAATTTTCCTCTCACCCAGCCCGTCAAGAGAGTCATAACGAAGGATCGGTTTCAGGGAGTTATGGAAACTAAGCACCGTGTTCCAGTAAGCAGATGGATTGCTGGGAGCGTTAGCGGGCCTGAGCTTGCCCATCCAAGGCGAGGCACAACCCCCTTCTTGCAGAAGGTTCGCAACCTTGGTGGCAAGGATGGCGATTTTCTTATTTTCCGGCACCTTCACCCCCAGGTTGATGAGAAGCTGATTAGCCAAGTCGACTTTCACGGTCTTCATGTTCGTATTAATCGCCAGAAACTGGTTCACTTCATCCTTAAGATCCATGCCGTCGATGACAACAACCGGGAGCTCAAAGTCTTCGAGCTCACCCATGCCCAGGTTTTGGATAGCATACTTAAACGCTTCCGTGCGATGCTGACCGTCGACTATGTAAAGAAACTCACCCGAATTCAATTCGGCCGAAAAAGTGGTGCGGTCTGCGAGCGCGGTTAAGCGCATTTTCTTTCGCGTACTGGCCAAAATCGAAGTTGGGAAAACAAGAGGTGCGCCCGCGGCGTACTGCGCCTTGATGAAAAGAGCGAACGAGATGCAACGTTTCTTGTCAGGTAAACGCTGATACCCCTGAGGGCTCTTTGCCTTATCGTAATGATCAATCTTGTAGCTGCTGATGAGGTCGCCGACCCTGATACGACCGGCGTAGACGGAGGCGCCTGAACCCTGATCAACTTTCTGCAGTAGAAGTTTCATTTAAGACTTATCCAACTTAGGGCAGTGTCGGACAAGCCAAAATACCCCCAGCAACGACGCACCACTATCACTGGCCCATAAGCCGACAGCTGCAAAAGCACCCCTTACCTGGAGTTGGCCCAGATGGATGAGACGTAGCTTTTGTTCAGCCAGTAACTGCGCTTAAATCCGGGGTACCGCCGGCGATCGTGAGGCCTGACATGGACCGCATAGGTCTCTGCCTCGCGCGGAAGCTCTTCCAGTCTCCGCGCGCGGATAAGGCGAACCGTGTCGGCCCAGACCTCCTTGGTAAGGTCTAGGTGGTCTTCGGGCATGGACCAGAACACCGCTCGGTCAAAGACCGGAGGGTTGCCGTCCTTGTAGTCACGCAAGAAGACGAAAAGGAACCTTTTGACCAAATCCTGATAAAGTGACGATTCCTCCCACTCGTCCTCGGCCGCGATCTGGTCGTATTCAAAGGCAGGAAACGAGACTGATTCAGCTGCCTGCCCGTTTTGCAAGATCCTGACGACCTTGACCGTCAACCCGCTTTTTCGGAAATCGGAAAGGCTGCCAATAGGGGTGAATTGATCGCCTGATGCCAAAGCATTCACGAACTTGTTCATCCTGAGCGAGTGGACGCTCTTGCCGCCGAACTTACCCTTCAGGCGGAGCTTGGCTTCAATCTCCGTGGTCGAAGAGCCGCGATAGCTCTTCGCTTGTTCGGCGACAAGTAGCTCGATACTTTTTTTGGGTTTCATGCCATAGATAAAGGGCTCGGAAACGACCTCTGATGGAGGGTTTTTTGCTTGTTCATCAGAGAGTTGCCTAAAGATTTGGGTTACATACGCCTGCTTGAGGGCGAAGGCCCGTGGCTTAGCAAGCTCACTGCCATAGCCTTGGCGCACCCGCACGCTCGCATCAGAACTCTTCGTACAAGCCCCAAGCACTGGGGTCAGTCCCTCAGAAAGTTCATGCGCCCTCCCCTGCTTTACGTAGTCACGAATGACCTCCCAGTCCTGCTTGAAAGAGACTATGTCATCAAGACTGGGCACCCATAGTCCGGCCAGACGGATTCGCGCGTCGAGCAGTTCAGCCGAATCGGAGCGTTTCCCATAATCATAAAAAACTAGGAGTATGTTGGTGAGCTTCTTGAATGCGTGGCTTGCTTCAACCGACTCCTCGACGATACATGGAATCGACGAATCCGCATTGCCCCCATAGTTGATCATGCAGATGACCAGGCGTTCCTTGGCACGAAAGCCATCATCACCGTCGGGCACCAACCCCGTGCACTTTAGCTCAGCCCAGCCAAGGTCCGGCTTCGCGGACGAATTCGGGCGGTAATAGAAGTGCCCTGCCTCTATGGCGTTACCGAGGGCACCCTTGCCACCAGAAGCAAGGATGGCGGCGACCGCTGCATGCACCTTAGGCTGGTGCGCGATCGGCACGCAGTCATGGATGGCTTGGCGAAGCGAGCCGGCCTCCTTCAACTTGCGCGCATGGCTAATACAGGACGCCCTGTCATCGGGGTCGTACGGCAGCGGGTCGAAGAGGAAATCGCTAGGCACATAAACTTCTTATGAAAACCGCATCCTGCTGCCAGCGTATTAAGAAACTTACGAGACCAAGGTCTTAAGGATCCGTCCGACGACCCCTACCACCAGGGCGTTACCCATGAAGAAGGCCCGGCGTCCGTCCGAAATCTTGAGCTTTTCACATGCTTCGGAATGTGAAGGAGAGAAGCCGTTCATTGCCTCCAATTCTCGAGGGTATAGTCGGCGCAACTTCCCCTCCCTAGCACAGTCCTCATGCAGGCTTTTCCCAGCGTTGGCACATTCATCGCAAATCACATGCTTGAAACGGGAAACAGAGGCACCGCCCTCCGAGGTGATGATAGTCCTTCCCGCTGCGATCCACGGGTCAGGAAACGGCATACCTCCCTCCTTGTAACCGTAAGCGAAACTCGCTCCTGATACGTAATCGCGATCTAATTCTATTTGCTGCGCGCCAATCTTCACCATCCTTACCAGTTTATCTGCGAGCAAGGCATCCACAACAGAGGAGGAACGAGAACGCATGTCCGCTTTGATAGCCTGATGCTTAGCCTTTTCCTTGATGCCAAAAAGTGAAATCACCCTATCCGCCAGGATGCCTGCGGCAAATGCCTCGAGTTCGGAGCGCAAGGCACCGTCCCTGATTACCTTATTAATTTGAGTTCGGTCGATGAAGTTTGGCCGGAGTGGATTCGCAGGGCAGCCAAGAAGCGCGGCGACTTTGTAGTTCAATTCCTCGCGCGATAATCTAATCGAACGGCTGCGCCCTTTGTACTCGACGACAATATCGTGATCCATTCGGAGCTCACTTGGAATCGCCCTGGCTGCCGCCTTGATTTCTTTAGTCGAAAATTTACCGGCAATCATTGTGTGACCTTCCAGATAACTGATTAAAGCACTGAGCTTCCTTCTAGGTTCGTTTTTGCGGCTTTTCGCATACAACCAGGCCTCAACTAAATCGTCCCCCTTGATGAGGAACTTAGATACATCGCCTTTGATGTGTGGTGCGACAGACCTAATCACATCCCCAATCGTTTGAGAGCGCGCAGGTTTTTTGGCCATTACACGTCCCGATACAGCAAGATTATCAAACATCATTCCGCCTGACAAAAAAGGAGACTCCTTCCGCTGATAGCGCTTCTTTAATAAGTCCAAATCGGGGTAAGACGAGAAATCGAACTTTCCACTAATACCACCGACTAATTCACATGGAAGCGCTCGGGCCATAAGGCCATCGCTTTCAATAAATTTCCCGGGCTCTTTAGCGAATGACTTCATAAGCTTACCCGGGACACTGTCTCGCTTGTAGGCGAGGATGAAAATACGACGACGTTTTTGGGGGAATCCGAAGTCAGCCGCATTAACAATCCGCCACTCGACAGCGTATTTCAAGGCGTTCAGCCGCTTAAGTATGATTGCGAAATCCTTTCCTCTATTTCCCGCAGGGGAGTTTAGCAAACGATCAACATTTTCTAACAGTACGTACTTAGGTTTTCGGACTTCCAAAAGCCGGTCGATACTCCACCACAGGATACCCTTGGGACCGCGAAGGCCTTTTGATGAGTTTTTGGGCTTAGCCACAGAGTAATCTTGGCAAGGAAAACCTCCCACCAACATATCGAAAGGCGGTACAATCTTTCTGACGGCTTCGTCTTTCTCTTCGTCTGTGATGTTATGGATATCTTCCGTATAATGACCTTCGTGCTTGAACTTAGCGAGGTAGACGCGGTTAGCGAACTGCTCATCGCCCTTCTTGGCAGCCTCAGAGGGCTCCCACTGGTTGGAAAAAACCACCCGGAACATCTCAGAGCCCTCCCGCTTGTTCAAAGCAACCATGGCTTCGCGGAAACCACCGACTCCCGCGAAGAGTTCAGCGACCTTGAGAGGTGACGACTTTGGGGCCATAGGACTATATAGTGAGGTAACCAGATTGGGGATCAAGAAGAAAGAACCATCTTGCAGACTTTATCACCAAACGCCGGCAGGGAAACCAGATCAGATATCCTCAATCACCCCGACAACCCGCACCCCACGGGCATGGGCTTTAAGCCTGAAAGACTTAGGCGGCCCAAGGCCCATAACCAGCAACGGCGCCCTTAGCAGGTCATGCATCACTTTAATCGTTTGGACATACCGGTCATAGGTGCAGCAGGATCCGTCAAAATTACCGGCCTTCTTGAGGTCGCTGCTCATGACCACCAGAACACCAATGGTGGCATCGATATCCTTAGGTATGGTAGTACGCTCACAAGCTAGGGCTAATTTAGTCAAAACCCAGGCAGCCGCTTCCGAATGATTAAAAGCCACCTCAACGGCAAAGGTGCAGCTCTTCTGACAAGCACGCGAGTTGGGTAACCGTTTCACGAAGTCGAGCTTCCAGCCGCTGGGTCCCAAGCCAGCCTTCTCCTTGGAAAAAAGGGTGGGCTCCAAGTCCCAGCCTAATGCGCCCAGCTTCTCGCGAAGCACCTCGTTGATGGAGAGGGAGAGGCTTTTTTGACCTTCTTTCCTTCTGCCCTCACGGCGTGCGCCCAGAGCTTTGAATGCCGTCTTCAAATCCTGATCGCTGACCGAGGCAATGGCTTCCTGAAAGGCTTTCCAATCTTTCTGGAAATTAGGGCTTTCCGCGATTTCCTGCGCATTGCGGTGGCTGTATGTCTCGAAGTCCATGGCAGGCATGGTTCATATGTTTAATATGTCAGTCAAACATCCCGACGCGCCCCGGATAACAACGAAGACGGGCATTAGCGTTCATATTCTTAATAATTACACTTAACAGCGCAGATTACCTACTTAGAGATTGGGGACCCCATGAAACACCCCCCCTCTTCGACCGTCGGACGCAAATACTGGCTGGCCAAGGCCTGGACCCAACCGAACCAACTCTGCCCGTCCCCAGAAGTCCATCTTGCGAACGGAGACTATAGCTTCTCACCTGCTGATTTCAACCCCTATGGCATGAGCCTGGCGCAGGCGCGACTCGAAGGTAAGGCCACGACCCTATTCCGGCCCTATGGGGCGATTTTCGGGGCCCAAGTCTGGCGCATGGCGCACGAAGCGAATGTCGGAGACGTGATCTTCTTGGAGTCGGAAAACCGCCACTTGCACGCCTGGGGATTAATCGCCTCAAAATATGAGCGACGCAGCGGCAAGTATACGCGCGAAAGCCTCTTGAAAGATGGACTGCACAAAGTCGGTGTCACTTGGCAGGTCATCCACAAAGGCAAGGATGCATTCCGCATCGGCAAGGGCGATAACCTGCTCTTCAGGGAAGTGACCAAGCGCGACCGACTACTCCCAATCCTGCTTAAGTTCATGGAAGGCCCCCTACCCTCTGGCAGCCGGCAAGGGGGCGACGACACCCCCCACGACCTCGAATATACTGAAGGGGGGAAAGTCCTGCGTACCCACCTAAGAACAGAGCGTGACGGAAATGCAGCCAGGCTGGCCAAGCAATTTGCCCGAAAACGGTCTAAGAACGGCAAGCTCACCTGCGAGGCCTGCGCATGTGTGCCAGAAGACGACTACCGCGGTCTCGACCTGATCGAAGCCCACCACCTCAACCCTCTCTCACGAGGCATCCGATCGACCAGGCCCGAGGACTTCGCCATGCTATGCCCCTGCTGCCACCGCGCCGTGCATAAACTCATCAACAGCGGAAAAAAACCGGAGGCTGCCTTACAGCTGGTAAAAGTTTACTCATAGTTCTGGCTACCAGTGCTTGAAGCACAGCTCATCCCGATTTTATATTGAATCACGCGTCTAAACAACCTGCACAAACTTTAAAAGTCATCTCTACATGTACGAACCTGACAAGAAAATCCTCGAACTCGTCGAAAAAGCGAAAGTCGCCAACGCTGTACCACCCAAAGTCAAAGTACGCACACTGCTTGGTCACTTTAATGTAAAATCTCGAAAGCCTCACGTCGTCAGTTCAATCAGGCACTTCCTTAAGGAAAACGGGTTGAGGACAGAGCCTGACTTTGAAACCACCCCTAACATGGACATCCGTGTTAGTATCTGCGCGATACCTGCTCCGGCACCTAGCCCTAAAACCTCCACAGAGAATAAAGAGACCATCAGATTTCCTGTAGGAATGCTTAAAGCAGCCAACCGAAAAAAAGAAGACCTCGTATTGATAGATTCGCGAAGCAAATCGGGTGGAAAAGATGACGGTGAAAAGCGGCTCGAAGAGTGCCTCAACCTCATGCTTTCAAAACAAGCCGGCCACTTGATAATCGGCTCAGAACATGCGCCAAGAGGCATCATCACATGGGAAAGTTACATGAAAAAGCGACTACCTTCGCCGGAAGCGTCCCTTTCGCCTGAGGATGTCATGATAAAAAACCCCAAGGTCATGGATTATTACGACTCCATACTGGACGCAGTAGATTATGTCGCACAACAGGGCTTTGTCGTAATCAAAAAAGGGAATTCAATAACCGGTGTCGTTACATCGAAAGACATAGCCAGCGAGTTTACGCCAAGATCAAAGCCTTTCTATTGGATCTGCTTCATAGAGCACGGGCTACGTAAAATCCTGGAAAGTGCCACGCCAGAGCTAACACACGCAGAGTTCCTGGCAGCCATCCAAAACGAAAAAGATACTCGAAAAAACAAGGAAAGACTTGGAGCAGACGACCTCACTCTCGGCGAAACTATCAAAATGCTCTCAGAGCATAGGACCAAGTTTCCGTACACCTCTTCTGGAACCCTCGCCTCACTCATAAGCCAACTCGAGGACGTCAATAAACTAAGAAATGACATTTTCCATTTCCGGATAGACCCAGTCGATCAAGACGAGCTGAGCACCCTCGAGAAGTGCATGAACTACGTAAACGATATCACATTTAAGATACCCTAAAGTTACGTCAACTTATGCACGAGCAGAGCGCGACGCCTCAATAATCGTTAAAGGTACAACGTGAAGTCCTACGAGGAGATGCTCACCCCTGCGGCGTTGAAGCTCATGCGGGCAAAGCTGCGGACGATGGAAGTCGACGAGTTCACCAAGGACGCTCGGATGATACGCATCCTCAGCCAATACAGGAAAGAATCGGGCGGCAGCTTGCTTGATCTCATGGAGAGGAAGCTGCGGACAAGCCTTCCGGGC
>JACCDP011053156.1_pt1 | contig 15192 bp, 13 predicted proteins | sample 7445841 | NCBI WGS metagenome assembly JACCDP01 (sample SAMN15323441, study PRJNA562643) | freshwater metagenome | isolation source: river surface water | place: USA:Blue River Watershed | collected 2017-08-17 | reverse complement strand
TGCGATCACCGGCGGGCACCACATCGATGTGGCCATTCAACAGCAGTGATTTGCCGCCACGATCAGCGCCGATGGTCCCGACGACACCGAGACCCGTGCTCCGCTCGACCTCCCAGCTAAACGCGGGATGTTGGCGCAGGGTGGTGAAGTCTATGTCCCAGACATCCGTCTCGAATCCGAAGGCACGCATTTTAGACGCTATATGTTGCTGCGCGGCCGTTTCGTGATCTGCAAGGCTCTGGAACGACACGAGTTCCCCGAGGAACTGCAACAACGCATCTGGCTGGATTGCATCCAAGACCTGTTGTTCGGTCGCTGTACGCTGCTGCATGTGACTACCTTCTGTCCAAATCGATGATGTCTAGTCTCGCAAAATCGGCCGCGTCAAGCAGGTTGGTCCGCCTTCTGCTTTGAGCGATATCTGGTTGCCTTGATAGGTTTGTACTTCGCAGCCTGCATCCGCCAACATGCGCGCTGTGATGGGGTTGCAATCAAGCATCAAACAAACCTTGGGTGCAATGGCGAGCACATTGGTTGCCATCGTATCGAACTCGTGGGCAGGCACTTCGATCATGCGGATGTTGCGACGGACCAATTCTTGATAAAACGCCGTGGGCATGAGCGGCAAATGTACCACTGCGAGATCATGGTCAACCAGCGAAATCAACGAGAGGAGGTGGAGACACGCTTCAGGACCCGTAAAGTAGGGTAAATCATATGCCAACACGGTCACCCCGATGGGCTCCAGCAGAAGTTTCAACTGCCGTACGGCTTCGTGATTGGTACGAAAGCCCAATCCAATCGCCAATGTGTGGTGGTCGAGCCAGAGCATATCGCCGCCTTCGGCTTTGGCACTGCCCGTGAGCCGGCCGAGAATAGGGATTCCCGCTTTGACGAGACTCTTGCCGATGGCTTCTTCTTCGCCTTCACGGAGCTTTTTGCCCATGGCCAACAATATTGCACCCTTGTCGGTCACAATGACCGGGTCAAAACAGAAAATCGCATCGGCGTGATCCGGCAATGCGGTATCGTGCATGATGACCTCAACGCCTGCTTTGCGCAATGTCTCGCAGAGGGCTGCGTGTTCGGCGAGGGCTCCTGCCTTCTCTGGTTGACTGGTGTAGTGCCAGCGTTCAGCGTCTGCGCCATAAAATGCAGCGTCTGGTGTGCGGAGCATCACCTTGCGCAATTGTGTCACCATATGCTGTGCACCATAGGATCGGGTCGTCATCTTCGCCTCGTTTCATGCATACTTCCTGTCCACATTGTAGCGAATCAGGATTCGTCCTGCGGCCTGACGGTCGGTGAGATTGCTACGAGATTCCCAATACCCATCGCAAAATGTTGAATACCAAGACGACAATCAGTGGAGAATAATCGAATTGACTCGGTGGCAGGGCAGCGCGGAGTGGTGTCAGAACGGGTTGCGTCAACGGGGCGATTGCACGCAACACCCGGTGATTGCCGGTTGGATCTACCAGTTGCATGATGAACTGCACCAAAAAAACAATCTCTATGGCTTGAATGACGAAACTCAAGACCGCGTACATGGGGTGTTCCTTTCAACGAAATCAACTCGTGGTAATGGCAAACGCACCATCACCCAAATGCTACCACTTTTTCTCTAGCGCCAATCAGCAATCAGGTATCATGTGTGTAACGCTTTATGGGAGAACCAAAATGATTGCTCCAACCACGTTGCGAACGACCCTGCGTGAACGCGCATGTTACTCGACATTCGTGATGTTTCAAGACCCTGCAGTGGTGGGGATGTTGGCGGCTGTGGGATGTGATTTTTTGATTATTGACCACGAGCACATTCCTATCGATGCCAGCATGGTGGGGCAATTGGTGATGACTGCGCATGCATATGGGATTGCGTGCATCGTGCGTGTGCGTGACCTCTCACGGGGCGCCATTCAACAAGCGCTCGAAACAGGTGCCGATGGTGTTATGGTGCCGATGATCGAGTCCGCTGCACAAGCCCGTCAAGCCGTTGAGTGGAGCAAATACCCACCTGTTGGCACGCGCGGTTTGCACACATTGACCCAATCGTTCCTGTTATCACAACACCAAGGTGTTGCGAGTTATCCGCCGCCGCCGTCTGCACAACTTGATTATCCTACCCGCATGAATGCACAGGTGACGGTCGTTTTGCAAATCGAAACTGCCAAAGGTCTCGCGGCTCGGGACGAAATCTGTGCAACCGAAGGCGCAGATGTCATCTTCATTGGGACATCCGATTTGAGTCAATCATTAGGTGCCACCATGGGTACACCTGTGGTGCAACGTGCGATTGATGACATCATCGCGAGCGCGACCGCCGCACAGGTAGGAATAGGTATTATTGGACCGTCAGCAGACGCGTTGCAGCCATATGCTGCGCGCGGGGTGAACTTCCTCACTGTGGGTGCCGATGGCGCGTTGTTTATGCATGGTGCCCGTCAACTCTTTAGCCGATCTGCACCATAGTACTGTTTCATTCGACACGACCGAGATTTGAGGACACCCGAGGAATCATACAATCCTCGTTCAGTTGCACTCGTTGCGTAAACAAATTTCTGTATTCGTGCGTCAAACAATCATGTACTCGCCACCAAAGGCATTTCTATGACACGAGAATCTCTCGCGGTAATCATCCGCACCCCGACGGCACTCAAAACGTTTTGGGATACCATAGAACCTCGGGTGCGAACGACTATCGTTTCGAGTCTTTTTGAGCGCAAAGAATTCATCGACAAACGCACCAAAATCCATCGATTCGACGATTTACTGGCACGCCGGCTCAACTTTCGTGTGGTCAGTGTCAAAGCAAAACCCGTCCAATGGCGTGTAGAGCGTCTGCTCGAATTCGCTGCCCAAAATCCACTCGTCATTCACGATGTTTGTCATGGCTACTTGAAAAGCTCTCACGCGCAACTGATTGAGGATCTACGGCTCATCGGGAACGATGGCGGCGCAGATTTGCCGTCGAACCAATACCCCACAACGTGGTATCTGCGGGTCGTTGATCACCTTGCTGCTGCAGCACCTGCGCCGATAGCAGTAATGTGCATGTACACCCTCTTTTCGGAGTGTCCAGGGCGGAGCGAAGCCTTTGCAGATCCGCGCTACGAAGCCTTGTGGCAGGCACACCTCGATTGGGCCGACAGGCAACGACATGCAACCGCGGTCGTGTTGCCGGACGTCGACGAGACGGTCGTTGTCGAGGTGGGCGGAGACGAGCATATGTCTGGGCCACCGCAAGCGGCACCGCGAGTTGCTCCGACAATAAAGCGGCCCATACCGATGATGCCAACCAAACTGCCCGATCCACCCCCTCCATTGCCGACGACACCACAACATTTTTCGCCACTCGATCGCTTGTTTATGCATGCAATCCACGACGCAGTTGCACTCGTGCGTGGGGCATTGTCCGAAGAAGACATGGCACGGGCGATACAGGAACTGTTGAGCTTGAATGGCGGGCAGGCTGTCTACCATTTCCACTATGGGTATTTCGCAGGTGCGACCAGTGCGCGCTTTGTATCGACCAAACATCAATCACAGGATGCCCAAGCGTGGGCGTTTTTTGGGTATCTCTTGGGTACCCATCGCGAAAGCGGTGATGTGGTTGCCGAAGCCGTGCAGAATTACCAACGCTATTGGGAAAAAGTGCTTGTTACACTCCCAGCGCATGATGTCTTGTTGCTCTATGCAATTATCCCTGCCCTCGAAGCACGGGCTGATTATGGCTCGATCGCGACGTTGCTTTCGCATTGTCCGATTCCACACATGCAGTACGCAGAGCACCCCGATAGCGTTCCGCATGCAATTTATGCAATCGCAGCACGTCTGGTGCGGAACGGTGAACACCAAATCCAAGCTGATCAAATATTACAATCGCTCATCCGTAATTGTCTGACAAGCAATAGTCTGGGTGATTTTTATGCACGTTGTCTGCGCAAGCGTGGTCAGCTCTTGCGACGCAAAAAACAGTTCAAAGGTGCAATTGAGCTGTTTGAATTGGCGTGCACCGTCCCTGGGTTCAGCGAAATCGCCCAATGTCATACCGACATCGGGTTGTCTGCAGCGGGGTTCCCTGCCCTTGATTCTATTGTGCCGAACGATACTAACGATTTCCGTGTGGTACACATCGCACTCAAACAACAGCGGCAGTACTTCGAAGAATCCCTACGAATCCCCCACGGCGATCAAACGAATGCACAGTTTGTGTTGGGTATCATTGCGATGGGCGATGGCAACTTCGATGAAGCATCTGATTATTTTACCGATGCGAAAAGCGGGATGGAACGACAGCTCGTTGCGTATCAAACGCGTGGGTTATTTGATTGGGCGATGTTCCTCAAAATCCGTACCTGGTCTCAAAAGCTCCAGTTGAGTGATATTCCGACGTTGATGCAAGACCTGCACATCGTGTTTGTGTCGACGATTTTCTTTCCGCTTCGTCATTGGTTGACGATATATCACAACATTGCCCGTGTCGACCGAGATGCTGGCAGGGCGGTCATGATTCACCTCTTTCAGTATCGTGATGTCGATATCTTTGATTTGTGCAACGTCGCCGAAGTCATGCAGCAACCACGTGATATCTGGCAGCGGTACTTCTACGGCCAAAAGTTCATCGTGCTCTCCCGCGCCGAAAAGCTCACGCTCCTGCTCGAGGCGTGGAGTATCGCCATCGCACGCAACCACGAAGAATCCATCGAGTATATGTTGAATTTGCTTGAGTACCATGCCGAGCATTACAGCGAGTACGCTGCACAAATCGATCAAGTTATCGTTGCTGCCTACGAGACCATTGTGCGCATCTGGGGAGAAGCCGAAACACTCAACCTGCGCATTCAACTCGCCTTCATGGCGGGCAAACACGATGACGCAGTGACCCTCATCGAGCAGTTGCTCAACATCTACTTGGGGCAGCAGTCGTTGCATCATGCGCGCGCAACACTCAGCATACTCATGCAATTCCCGCAGAGCAATGCTGCCCAATATGCAACCCTCCTCGAGCGACCTACACACACGGTCAAACCACGCCCGTGCAAAGTACTCTACATCGGCGGGAACGAAACACAGCAAGGGTTCAAGGACCAAATCACCGAAAAACTACAACAGACTCATCCGCACATCCAGGTAACGTGGGAACTCATCGGTTGGCGCTCGAACTGGGATAAGGACGCAGAACGCATAGAACGTACGATTCCTCAGTTCGATTTGGTCATCCTCAGTCCGTACGTGCGGACGTTGTTTGGTCGATATATCCGCAAAGTGGCCGATAATTGGCGACCATCCACCGGGAAAGGCCAGGGCAAAATTTATTCGGATATCGTCGCTGCGGTAGAGTCATTTCAACAACACGAAGCAGGGTAACCCTGACAAAGGCTCAGGGCAGATGTACAATAGTACGAAGTAGCGCACCGCAGTGGTGCGAGCCAAAGGAGTGACGATGGCCACGCGAACACAAAATCTCCTCGCGAAATTACACATTACCGATCGCAATTTGGGCACATGCACGGGGCCAGAGTGGATCTCTTCTGCAGGTGAGTGGATAACGAGCTATGACCCTGCCACCGGTGACGCAATTGCACAGGTGCAATTAGCTGATCATGCAAGCTATGAACGAACCGTTCATGCCGCGCAAACGTCGTTCACCTCGTGGCGACATATCCCTGCACCAAAGCGGGGCGATGTTGTGCGTGATTTGGGAACGATTCTGCGCGAATACAAAGAGCCATTGGGCGAGTTAGTCTCGCTCGAAATGGGCAAAATTCGCCCCGAAGGGCTCGGCGAAGTCCAAGAAATGATTGATATCTGCGATTTTGCTGTGGGCTTGAGTCGTCAACTGTACGGTTTGACCATGCATAGTGAGCGTCCACAACATCGCATGTATGAGCAGTGGCACCCCCTTGGTCCGATTGGGATTATCAGTGCATTCAACTTTCCTGTGGCTGTATGGAGCTGGAACGCCGCAATAGCGGCGGTCTGCGGCGATACCAATATCTGGAAGCCGTCGGAACTGGTGCCGTTGTCCGCAATTGCAGTCCAGCACCTTGCCAACAAAGTCATGGCAGATCACGGTGTGCAGGGGCTGTTCACCCTGGCTGTCGGTTCCGGGGCGGTGGTTGGTCAAGCAATGGCAGAGGATCATCGCTTGCCGTTGGTTTCATTCACTGGCAGCACCAAGACCGGACGAAAGGTTGCGACAACTGTTGCAGGACGTTTCGGCAAGTCAATCCTTGAGCTCGGCGGCAACAATGCAATCATTGTCACCCCGAATGCGGACCTGGATATGGTGGTTCGGGCGGTGCTCTTTGGTGCGGTTGGTACCGCTGGTCAACGCTGTACGACGACACGTCGATTGATTGTCCACGAGAGCGTCGTCGATGCACTCTGCCAGCGTTTGGTCAAAGCATATGCCAGCGTTCCCATTGGGAACCCACTCGATGCAGGTACTTTGGTCGGCCCATTGGCCACTGCGAGTGCGGTCACTGCTATGATGCAGGCGATAACGCGTGCAACGGCTGGCGGCGGGACTGTCCTGGTTGGCGGTGCACACCGTACCGACATCGGAGCGAACTATGTTGATCCAACGATTATTCGCATGCCCAAGCAGATCGATGTCGTCTGCGAAGAGACATTTGCCCCCATCCTCTATGTGATGAGCTACACAACACTCGAGGACGCAATCACGATGCACAACGATGTCGCGCAAGGGTTGTCGAGTGCCATCTTCACCGATAGCATGCGCGAAGCAGAGCGATTCTTGTCGCACGGTGGCAGCGACTGTGGTATCGCAAACGTCAATATCGGTACCAGCGGTGCCGAAATCGGTGGTGCGTTCGGTGGCGAGAAGGAGACAGGCGGCGGCCGAGAAAGTGGGAGTGATGCCTGGCGCGCCTATATGCGCCGCCAGACCAATACCATTAACTGGGGTAATCAGCTCCCACTCGCCCAAGGTATTCAATTCGGCGACTAAAACAACCGCACCACCACCCCTGCTACGAAAAGCAGGGGTGGTGGTTTTTTTAGGCAAACAAGAGCGCAATCCATAGCAAGAACGGCGCCAGGAGCAACGCTGGGAGGAGCGCTGCAATCCGGATCCGGGTCACTTCTAGCAGATTCAGGCCGAGCCCAATCAGCATGATGCCGCCCGTACTGGTTGCAATAATAACAAACGGGTTGGTTGCGGCATCAGGGATGTACGTTGATAAGGCACCAGCGGCCAATGAAATGCTGCTTTGTCCAATCAACAACGGGATCGCCGAAAAAACCACGCCGACCCCATAACTACTCGCGAGTGCTGCGGCGGTGATTGTATCGAGGACTGTTTTGACAATCAACAACTGATTGTCACCGCGCAGACCATTGTCAATACTGCCGAGAATCGTGACTGGCCCGATACAGAAAATCAAAAACGCCGCGAGCAAGCCTTCACTAAAGTGCGCATCGTTAGTCTGCCCAGCCGTCGATTGAAAGCGCCGAGCGACGTTCCCTAAGCGTTCATCGAGCCGTAACGCTTCACCAATCCCTCCCCCCACCGCAAGTGCGATGAGTGCCAGCACGATACCGGGAATCGTGCCTGCGTTGACGGTACCGAGTTGCCATGCCACACGCACCGCCAAGAAAAGGGTCGTGAGTCCGATTGCGGATTGGACCGTTTGTGTGATACGCGCCGGGAGCGCATTGCGAAAAAACAATCCGAGGAGTCCCCCAACGACCACGCCGATTGCATTGTAGACGCTCCCATCAATGAGTTCCCAGATTGTCATGCAGTACTCCTCGTCACCGAATGCCTGTATTATGCACTATTCTGTTGCAGGTGGTATCCGAGTTGGTGCAAGCGTACACGTCGCTCGACCAATGCGCGTTCGGCTGCGAGCATGCTGCCGAGCATGATTTTTCCACGTGCATCCATCACTGCTCCGCTCATGTGATGGGTGGCATCGGTAAGCAGATAACGTACCGTCATGTTATAACTGGTATCTTCGAGTGATTGCATGTACACCATATTCATCCGTACACCATTCGTCGCATGAGCACCTGCAGTAAGGCGCACCATGTGCTCTATGCACGCGGTCCCTGGGTAGGAATCTGCCAGACAGAGCACAATGCTGAGTGATGGGAAGTTCGCCAAAAGAGCAAAATGGAGGCACGAATCTATGGTTAGCGAGATGTATTCGTCACAGTGCGTGCTTTTTGTTTCAACCAAAACCGCATCATACAGCGTTATCTGTGCTAAACTTCCATAGAAGTGTCGCTGAATCGCGCTCACTTCTGTATCAACTGTCGACAGGTCCCACAGCCGTTCTATGTGTCCCGTGCCAGTAGATACGTACTGTGTTTCGATTGCCAGCACGATGCGATCGCAGGCGAGTTCAACCCGCAGAACGGTGATTGTGTCCCGTGATGTCCGCTGTGTGTAAGAGCTACCGCACATCCAACACCTTATTTGCTAGGCTGTCAGACTGTATGACAGGTGTTACGAGTATACGGTAAACCGGGTAGATTGTCATGCAAACCACTGTTCCCATCGAAAAACTGGTCAAAAAGACGCTTGTTGAACAGGCCGTTGAGCACGTGCAAGGATATATCCTTGTACAAAAACTCAAGCCGGGCGATGTACTGCCGTCTGAAATGCGTTTCACGGAGATATTGGGTGTCAGTCGTCCAGTTGTGCGCGAGGCGCTCCGGACTCTGGCCGGACGGGGTGTACTGACGATTGCAAACGGTCGGAATGCGATGGTGAGTCCCGTGAGCGCAACGATGCTTATCCAGTTTTTTGAGCGTGCGACGCAGCTCAACGGCGTTGCGGTTCTCGAGCTGCTCGAAGTCCGCTTGGGCATCGAAGTACAGTCAGCGATGCTGGCTGCTTCACGGCGGAACGCCACAGATGTTGCTGCGCTTCGTGCCTCTATCGAACAATTGACCCATTCACGAGACGACATTGCCGCATATAGCAAGCTCGATGCAGAGTTACACCTCCGTATTGCGGCAGCAAGCAAAAACGAAATGCTACAATATTTCGTCGAGTCGCTGAGCGGTGGTCTGCAAATGACGAGTCTCGTTGGGTTGCAACTTCGCCGCACCCGTGCAGAACTCGATGCGGTTCACACAGACCACTGCATGTTGGTTGAGGCAATCGTGAACGGCGATAGTGATGTTGCGCGTATGCACATGGAACGTCACGTCAACAGTGCCATCCAAGCAATGCGCCGGGATCCTCAGTCCAACAATGAGAATGTGCTATGAATACCCCGAATACTCTTGCAGTTGATTGACAAACTATGGGGATGACTATACTATTTTGTTAGTTGTCAGTATTACTGTTAGGATTCAAAATGTCCAAAGACGGTGTCACGATAAATGAACTCTCCAAGATGGCCAACGTTACCGTACGCACGATTCGATTTTATACGGACGAGGGTGTGTTGGATGAGCCAGCAGGGCGTGATCGCTATGCGCGTTATACACGCAAGCATTATCTCCAGCTTTGTGCTGCCAAGCAGTTGAAAGAACGATTCCTCCCGTTGCGGGTCATTCGAGACCAGATAGCTCCGCTGAACGAACCCGAACTCGAACGACTCGCAGGTCCAGTCCCCCATGAATATGAGCAACGCTTCTCCGAGGCAGCCATGGAGCACGAGCTCTCTGAGCATGTGTATGCGGCTGCAGAACTCCGCCGTCAAACAATGCCGCGCAACCAACTCCAGGCGGTTGATCTTTTTTCACCGGCTGTTTATTCGATGGCTGCAGCGCCAGTGCTGCGCCAAGAGTCGGTGCATTTTTCTGAAGTGAACGACGCAGATCTCGCAGCAGATGCCGTGCTGCGTAAGCAAGCAACTGCAACCCTCGGTGACATCTGGCACCGTATTGCCATTTCCCCGACCATGGAACTCCACGTACGCGAGGACGGTATGAACGAACTCGGCGAGATAAAACGCATACTCGCGTCATTACGTCGCAGCAAATAGCATTGACCTGATGCAATAAACACTCCCAGAGCATTGCTCTGGGAGTGTTTTTCTGTGCCGACGCACGAACAGGCTGTCGTACACCACAAAGTTACGGATTGAGATATCCATGGTCGCGTAGCCACGAAACGATAATCAGGGCCGAATCTTCTGGTGACTGTTGCATGGTGGATACATGCAATTCTGGCTGTTCGGGTGCTTCATAGGGTGCATCGAGACCGGTCATACCGCGGATTTCGCCTGCACGCGCACGTTTGTAGAGTCCTTTTGGATCGCGTCGTTCACACTCGTCGAGTGGTGTATCGATGTAGACCTCGATGAACTCGCCGTGTTTGATGGTACGCCGCGCACGATCACGCTCGCTTTGAAACGGCGAGATGAGTGACACAATAATGATCAGCCCTGCATCGGTCATTAATCGGGACACCTCAGCTACCCGGCGAATGTTTTCGATGCGATCTTCTGCCTTGAACCCGAGGTCACTGCTCAGCCCGTGGCGTACGTTGTCGCCATCGAGGATGTAGGTGTGTTTGCCCTCTGCCCACAATGCCCGTTCGACGAGATTGGCGATTGTCGATTTGCCTGAACCCGAAAGGCCTGTCAACCACAACACACAGGGTTTTTGCCCTTTGATGCTCGCGCGTGCTGCGGTATCGACATCCATTTTGTGCCAGGTGATATTCTGCGTGGTCGATGCATCGCGAATAATCATCCCAGCTGCGATTGTTTCGTTGCTCAACCGATCAATGAAAATGAATCCACCCATATCTCGGTTTGCGAGATAGGTGTCATGCCCAATGTTGGACTCGAACTGAATCACGCACACACCGATTTCGTTCATCGCAAGGCTATCGGTCTGGAGCGATTCCATCGTATTGACATCGATTTTACTGGCAATCTTGGTGATGACCGCGGGGATGAGCGCGGTGCCGAGCTTACACAGCATTTGTTTACCAGCTTGGACGGGCTGTTCGTGCATCCAAATGACGTGTGCCTCGACGCGATCGCTGATCGAAGCCGGCGATTGTACACTACTCAGCACATTCCCGCGACTCACGTCGACTTCGCGGTCGAGTACCAATGTGATTGCTTCGCCACGTCCAGCCTGTGTGCGTTCGTTTTTGTATTCGACGATGTTTTGTACGACCGCACGGGTCCCCGCTGGGAGCACAACGATTTCGTCACCGACATGTACCGTACCACCTGCGATGGTCCCGCTGAATCCACGGAAGTCTTGATGCGGTCGGTTGACCCATTGAACGGGCATACGGAATGGTTCATTGTCGTGTACGGTATCGGCGTTGACTTCTTCGAGATACGACATGAACGTGAGCCCTTGATACCACGGCATGTTCGTGCTGTGTTTGAACACATTATCACCGAGCAACGCAGACATCGGTATGGCAGTAATGCTCGTGAAGTTGAGTTGCTTTGCAAACTCACGGTATTGTTTTTCGATCGTTCGAAAAACGTCTTCGCTGTATTCCATCAAGTCCATTTTGTTTATTGCCAGCACCACATGGCGAATACCGAGCAACGATGCAATACAACTATGGCGGTGCGTCTGGACCAACAGGCCTTTGCGAGCATCGACCAATAGCACAGCGAGGTCGGCTGACGACGCGCCCGTCGCCATATTGCGTGTGTATTGCTCGTGGCCAGGAGTGTCGGCGACGATGAAGCGGCGCTTCGCCGTCGAAAAAAACCGATAGGCCACATCGATGGTGATGCCCTGCTCCCGTTCGGCCTGTAAGCCGTCGACAAGGAGTGACAAATCGAGTGCATCGGCATCTCCGAGTTTGCGCTGACTTTCAATATGAATACCACGCAATTGATCTTCAAATATCAGCTGTGCATCATATAGCAATCGCCCAATGAGTGTCGATTTGCCGTCATCGACACTCCCACAGGTCAAGAACCGGAGCAAACTGCGCTGGCTATCTAGGGTGACTTGTTGCATTAGAAGTATCCTTCGATTTTCTTCTGCTCCATCGAGCCTGGTTTGTCATAGTCGATCATGCGTCCCGCGCGTTCGGAAGTCCGTGCACTCAATGTCTCGTACACGACTTCGTCGATGGTGGCTGCCGTTGATTCAACAGCCGCAGTAAGCGGGTAGCAACCAAGCGTACGGAAACGAATCATGCGCATTTGTGGCGTTTCGCCAGGCAATAACGGCATTCGATCATCATCGACCATCAGGATTTGACCATCACGAATGACGGTCGGCCGCTCCTTCGCAAAATACAGCGGCACGACGGGGATGTTCTCACGTTTGACATACTGCCAAATGTCGAGCTCTGTCCAATTGCTTATCGGGAAGGCGCGGACGCTTTCGCCGGGGGCAATCCTGGTGTTGTAGAGATGCCACAATTCTGGGCGTTGTCGCTTCGGATCCCAGCGGTGGTGTTGATTGCGGAACGACATAATGCGTTCTTTGGCGCGTGAACGCTCTTCGTCACGACGCGCACCGCCGATGGCGCAATCAAATTTGTGCAAATCCAGTGCTTGCCGCAATGCCACGGTCTTGAGTTCGTGGGTGTGTACACTCGAATCATTGTTGAAAACGTTGATGCCTTTGGCAATTGCTTCTTCGTTACGGTGGACCAGCGATTTGACCCCGAGCTCTGCCATGCGCTGATTGCGGAACGCAATCATCTCGCGAAACTTCCAACTCGTATCCACATGCAAAATCGGGAACGGTGGCAGTGACGGATAGAAGGCTTTCAGCGCAAGATGCAACAGCACTGATGAATCCTTGCCGACGGAATACATCATAACGGGACGCTCAAACGTCGCGGCGACTTCGCGGAAAATATGTATGCTTTCGGCTTCGAGATTCGATAAATGATCCATACGACTCCTCCAAAAACTTGTGTATAGTATAGCATACGGTGGCTTTAGAATGCGCTGACAAGCGATATGTGGGTCGATTGCATTTATCATGTATATATCACAAATCCCCACATGGAGGGCCGAATGACACTACAGCAACTCTTGAATGACCATCGTATCGTCATCCTCGACGGTGCATTAGCAACCGAACTCGAACGCCATGGTGCTGATTTGCAGCACACATTATGGTCGGCTCGCTACTTACTGACGGAACCAGAACGCATCGAACGCGTCCATCATGATTACCTTGCTGCGGGAGCACATATCCTCATAACCGCCAGCTATCAGGCAACAATCCCTGGCTACCTACACCATGGCTACTCCACGCAACAGGCACATGCAGCGATACGTACATCCGTAGAACTCGCACAGACCGCCTGTCGTGCGTGGCATGACGCCAGTCCAGAAGTTCGGTCACGCAGGTTGGTTGCAGGGTCTGTCGGACCCTATGGTGCGTATACCGCGGACGGCGGCGAATATCGTGGCAACTATGGACTCACTACCGAGCAGTTGATTGCCTTTCATCTCCCACGGATTCAGACACTCGCCGAAGCCGGTGTGGACTTCATTGCGTGCGAAACCATCCCCGATCTTCTCGAGGCCGAAGCATTGGCACAGTGTGTCGCAACCATCCCGGGACTCACCTGTTGGATTGCAATGAGTTGCCGCGACGGAGGTCATAGCAACGCTGGCCAATCAATCGAAACCATCGCGCAGCGCATACAAAGCTATGATTGTGTCGAGGCCGTTGGTGTGAATTGTACGGACCCACGGTTTGTCAGCGACATCGTCCGACGATATGCCTTGCACACCGATAAACCCATCGTTGCATATCCGAATTCGGGCGAGACGTATGATGCAGTTTCCAAGACATGGTCAGGTACTGTGTCGTGCGTCGACTATGTGGACGCTGCCCGTGCATGGGTCGAGGCCGGTGCACGTATCGTCGGCGGGTGCTGTCGCACAACGCCCGACCATATTGCGGGATTGGCAACGGTGTATCGCACCACGGAATAGCACGTACATCTGGTCCCGCATCCTGCAGTGTGTATCCTTATGGTTGTATAGACACAAAAACACGCCCCCGCTCATGGCGGGGGCGTGGTGCGTACTGCTTAGCGGAAGGGGGGAGACGCGAGCACGCCGCCACCGCCGAGATTCCATGCTTTGTTCGGACCACGGTCGATGTTGAATGTCGTGTCAGGACCGAGGTTGTCGTTGTATATATCGCCATAGTTGCCTACCTGGGAAATAATCTGGTATGCAAAATCTGGTGACAGTCCGAACTGACTGCCGATTTTGCCCTCAACGCCCAGCAAACGGAGCACACGTGGGTCAGTGCTCGTTGCCAGCGCGTCATCGACGTTGCTTCGGTCGATCCGCAGTTCTTCGGCATACATGGTCGCGTAGACGCTCCAGCTGACGATGTCGTACCACTGATCATCACCTTCGGCTACCACGGGGCCGAGCGGCTCACGTGAGATGCGATCACCCAACACCACATGTTCCTCGGGATTCTTCAGGTTGACGCGTTGCACGGACAATTGACTACTGTCGCTTGTGACGGCATCGCACTCGCCATCTGCGTAGGTCCGGTAGAGGTTCTCACCTTCGATTTCGATCAAATCAAACGAAATATCACGCGCTGCGAAATCGTCGCGCAAGTTCAATACGCTGGTGGTCCCACTGGCCGCACAAATACGTTTGTCTTTGAGGTCTTCGAGTGTGTTAATGCCGCTGTCTGCACGCACCAGGAAGGTTTGACCGTCGTGGAACGTGGTTGGTGCAAACATCAGTTGTGCGCCATCGCGCGAGGCGGTCCAGGTGGTGTTGCGTATCAACACGTCAATCAGTTTGGTGCGCACCGCATTCATCCGCTCATTGGGTCCATCGGCAGTGGTGACGGGGATATACTCGACTTTGGTCGGGTCACCCAACACCGCCGCGGCGATGACTTTGCAGAAGTCGACATCAAACCCACTCCAGCGCTTGCGGACTGCATCATAGAGACCGAAGCCCGGTAAATCTGCGTTCACCCCACAACGGAGGACGCCACGGGCTTGAACGGCAATCAGGGTAGATTCTCCGAGCGATGTGGTGCTGGTAGGTTCGGGCTCGAGCGCCGGTTCGGCAGTCGGTTCGGCTACCGGCTGTGCTTCAGGCGTAGCCGTGACAATAATCGTTTGGGCGGTGGGTATGGCGGTGTCGGCGAGTTGCGACAGAGTGCCACACGACATAACGAAAATGCTTGTTATCAACGCAAAGAGAATCGAAGAGCGACGCATGCGAGATTCCTTTATTTTTGCAAAACCCACAATGAGCCAGTTGG
>JACCDP010224146.1_pt1 | contig 15194 bp, 10 predicted proteins | sample 7445841 | NCBI WGS metagenome assembly JACCDP01 (sample SAMN15323441, study PRJNA562643) | freshwater metagenome | isolation source: river surface water | place: USA:Blue River Watershed | collected 2017-08-17 | reverse complement strand
GCAGAAGTGTTGTTGACATCAGCAAAAATCGCTGCTTCATATCCTCCATCGCGCAGGGCATGCATGACCTCCAACGGAGATACTGTTCCGTAACGAATCGAGAAATAAGAATGTGCAATCATGATCAGATACTAGAACAACGACATTTGGTCATCTCGGCGTTTTCGCGCGCGCGTTTCGCCCATTCCAAACATCTCAATATCTTGATAAACTTCGTACTCAAAATCCTGCACAATGCGCTCACCAATGGGGCGAAGCAACTCCTTTCCGTTGGCTTGGGGAGAGGCAATCGCAGGGTCGATGGGATAGGCATTGAGAAACGAATCTGGACAAGATTGCATGACGGCTGTGACATCCGAAAGCGGAGATTGTGAATTCAACCAGACCGACTGGGCATCGGGTGGTAGTATCAAAGGACAACGGTGGTGACCCAATTTCTCGAGCACCGCATTGGGTGGAGTGGTTACAATCGCGAAGCCATGAATCAACTCTTCGCCCTTTTGCCAAACGTCCCAAATCCCAGCCAGGGCCATGGGACCTTGTGCCACACGAGGATACACGCAGAAAGGTTTTTTTAGACCGATTCCCTGCGGACCTTCAATAAAAGCATCTGCAATCACCAAGCAACGTTGGCTGCGAATGGCCTTGCGGTAATAGGGTTTATCGATGATTCCTTTGGCACCCCGGTAGTCTTTTCTGTTCTCTTGGTTGTGGTCCCCTTCCGATCGCGCATTGATTTGCATCTTTCCGTCCTTGGACCACGAAGGCGTGAATCCAAATCGAAAGAGCTGCAGCGTTTTGGGATCCTGATTGGTAATTACCAAACCTTGACTACCCGGCGCAAGATTGGTGGTTGGAGCAAAATCCAAACCCCGTGGCAGCAGTGCGCCCCACTTCTTTTCAATTTCCTTGACCTTGGTCACTACAATATAACGTCCACACATGATACAAAGTAAAGATAGGTGCTTGTAATGGAAGTACAATGGATAGACGCAGTCTATCGAACCAAGAAATTAGTGATTTGACCTGGGCGAAATCCCCACCTAACATTGCCCAAAAAAACACAATGAAAAAAGTAAATTTCGAAGAGCTTGAATCGCTCAAAAAATCTCAAGAATGGTTGTTGGTGAAGTTCAGCGGGGTGTCTTGCCCTCCATGTATCAGAATGACAGACATACTTAACCAAGTCGCACCAAATTATCCGCAAATGACCGTAATTGAAGCCGACGCCTTGGAAAACTTAGATGAAGTAATGGCTTTTGGACTTGGTAGAGCGGTCCCCCAAACCTTCCTCTACCACAACGGCGTTGCGGTGAATACTGAAAAGCCTTTTCATCTACTGGGACTCAAATCCACGGAGGATGTGGACAAGGTGTTGTCTCATTTTATTCAGTAAATTTTTGGAAATAAAAAAGGCGTGAAATTCACGCCTTTTTTCTCTGTACCCAGAGTGGGAATCGAACCCACACGTCACGAGGACACACGATTTTGAGTCGTGCGCGTCTACCAGTTCCGCCATCCGGGCCTCACGATTGAGGGTGCAAATATATACAAAGTCTCTTATTCCGTGCAAATAAGAAAATAATTTCCTGAAAGAAATATTCCGACCCTTCCATTGGCCACATCCAAGGGCAATCGCAAAACATTTCCGTTACCGCGCTCATTCAAGTCTTTCATGTCCTTGGCCTCACTCTTCCAAGTGTTACCCTCTTGCCAATACGAGCGCAAAACTGTTCGCTGTCCCGACCATTCCTTAATCTCTCCCAACTCGGGACGACTGCCGCTGTGGTCGTTGAAACGAACCAATGGTCCATTCCGCCAAGACACGCTAAACGATGCGCCATCCAACTCCATCCCTACTTGTTTCTTGGGCAATACAACCAATGTATCTGTTTCCAATTTGGCATCAACGTGCCAACCGTATACATCTTCAAAATATTCCTGATACTGAACTGTCACCGGACCAGTAGGCTGTCCATTCATGCGGTCCATGGATCGAACTTCCTTGTAGAAATACTCTTCTCCCCAAATCCAAAATCCGCCTAGGCTGTCAACCATCACTTGCTGCGCAATCCAAGACACTCCCGCTTCAGGCTGTTCAATCTCTATCAAATGCTGCTGCTTCACGCATTCCTCTCTCGAACTCAAATCATAAACGATGGCTCCATCTATTTGCTCTTTACCACTACTGGAAAATGTGGCAATGCATCGTAAAAAATCTCCTTGATCGGGCAGAAAAAAAACTTCGCGCAAACTGCGTTGACCCAAAATCAAATCCCACTGCTGCGCGTGCTTCTTTGCAACATTCAAATGAATCAACTCCGTTTTCACCAACTGCGACAAATCCATCTTGGGCTGCGGCCTGCGGTTGTTTCCACTCATCAACCAAAAATTACCTTGACCATCGAGTTCCCATCTCTCCAAATTGGCGGTGGATTCCCCAATAGGCAATTTCCAATTCATATCCACCTGATCAGTCAACTGACCACCTTGCTCTTTCCACCGAACTGTGACAATCTCCTTGGACCAATAAGTAGCCTGTGTAGAAACCACGCCAACCCAATCATCCTTCTCCAACAAGCGCATTTTGGGTCTTCTGTTTTTTGATGAATAAGACAACGATCCCAATAATCGAGATTCTTTCCAACCCTGACCCGGTGCGTAAATCAACTCTTTGAAATACAGAGAGTCGAGATTGGCTCCGTATTGCACCAATACCAAACCCAATTCTTTTTCATAATGATGAACGCCTACCCAATAATGATCATCTGGTATGGAATATTGCCAAGTAGAACCCTGCGCAATATCTACCATGTCCAATGAAGAGATGTCATTCAATCGATTCTTATACAACGTAAAGAAATAGGACTGATTGACACATTCATCCATGAATTGCGAAGCAATCATGCGCTCAACAGTTTGTCTAGCCACTATTTTTTGGGCTTGAACTTCTGTTGCTACAAATAGCAAAAAAAGAATTATACTACCTAGCCGAGAACCAGCGAACGATGTCCATGCCATTTCCGTAAAGCATTAAGCCCAACAACAAAATCATGCCCACCATCTGCGCCCACTCCATCACTTTCTGTGAAGCAGCCTTTCCTGTGATCATCTCCCACAACAAGAACATCACGTGACCACCATCCAAAGCAGGGATAGGAAGAATATTCATGAAAGCCAAAATAAGCGAGATAAAAGCTGTGCGCTCCCAAAACATCGCCCAGTTCCATTGCTCAGGAAACAATTTCGCAAACGTGGCAAATCCACCTACTTGTTTGGCTCCAGACTCGGAGAACAAAAATTTCAATTGAGAAGCATAATCACGAACCGTTTCCCAAGCTTGAGACATACCTGCAGGAATGGCCTCAAAAAATCCGAATGTGCGGGTAACATACGTGAAATAATGATCTGGAGTTCGCGGTGCAAATCCGATGGTGCCTTCAGCAGTGGCCGTTGGCTTCAATGTCAACATCTGTCCATTGCGATACAATCCAACTTCAACAACTTTTCCAGGGTTGGCATGCAATGCCTTTTGAATGTTTTGGAAATAAGTCAACGTATCACCATTGATGGATACAATCGAATCTCCTTTCATCAAGCCCACTTGCTGCGCGGGAGTTCCAAAAATCACTGTATCAACGACACAAGGAATTCTTGGTGTAAAAGGCATGCGAACGCCATTGTCCACCATCATTTGACCCAAGTTCTCTGGAAGGGCAATATCCAAGGTTTTGCCATCTCTCATTACAGTGGCGTGGGTAGGATGATTCAATAACATCCACTTGGGAATTTCCGTGTAGGAGTTGGGGGTCTTACCATCTAATGCAATAATGCGATCACCTTCTTGAAATCCAACTGCTGTCATCAATGAGTCACAGTGAACGCCGTAAGTAATATTTTGAACAGGCAATTCATCCTTGCCCCAAACACCCAATACAATGGCGTAAAGTACAATTCCAACTATGACATTCACCACTACTCCACCAACCATCACAATCAATCGCTGCCAAGCTGGCTTGGCTCTGAATTCCCACTCCTCTGCTGGTTTGGCCAATTGCTCTTTGTCCATACTTTCGTCCACCATTCCGGATATTTTTACATAACCGCCCAATGGCAACCATCCCATTCCGTATTCCGTTCCGCCAATTTTCTTTTTAAAAATGCTAAACCAAGGATCAAAAAACAAATAGAATTTTTCTACACGAATTTTAAAAAGTTTTGCTGGTATAAAATGTCCTCCTTCGTGAAGGATAATCAACAAAGACAAACTCAAAAACAACTGCAAAGCCAACATCATAATCTATCAAATTTTACTTGGCAAAGGTACGCTGATATGCCTGCGCATATTTCAAAACGTACTTACCAAAAACATCAAACTCTAAATTTACTCGAACACCCACCTCTACCTGATGTATGGTGGTATTGTCAAAGGTATATGGAATAATACAAACCGAAAAAGTATCTAGTCCACTGTCTACTACCGTTAAACTCGTACCATTGACGCAAATGCTTCCCTTTTCAATGGTCAACCATTCCGGATTGGCATTGTATTGAAATGTAAATCGCCAGCTACCTTCTTCCTCAACTCTTCCTGTACAAAGAGCAGTCGTATCGACGTGACCCTGCACAATATGTCCATCCAAACGACCTTGAAAAGGCATCGCTCTTTCCAAATTCACCTTCCTTCCGACTTGCCAATCTGATAGACAAGTCTTATTTAAACTCTCTTGAATAACGGTTACGGTATAGTGTTGATCGGTAATCGCCACAACAGTCAAGCAAACGCCATCATGGGCTATGCTTTGGTCGATTTTTATTTCGTGTAAAAAATTGCACGCAACATCAAAATGGATATTGGCAGCTTCCGCTCTTCTTCCCACTATCTCTCCAATGGTCTCTACTATTCCTGTGAACATATCTTACTCTATTATCGTTGATACCTTACCATCTATCAAATGCAACCATCCATTCAAACTGTAAGGATTAATACCCGCCAACCGAATTTCAAATACTTGAACGGTGTAATAATAAACACCATCCTCACATAACTTGTCTGTCTGTATATCCTTTCCCGACCAAATGATGGAAGGATCTGTTGTTTCAAATACCATTGTGCCCCAACGATTGAAAATCTTCATTTCCACATGATCAATGGATCGATATGGAAATGCATCATAAGTATCATTGTGCTGATCGCCATTGGGGGTAAACATGTTGGGCAATGCATAATAAGGGCAATTGTCTACGCACAAGGTATCTGAAAATACACTTTCATTTTGATTGAACAGACCATTGGGCCATAGATTCAATGAGTCAAGCGCAGTGACAACATAACAACCAGCAATGCTGGCATCTCCACCCTCCTCTTGCAAGGTAAAAGTGGTATCCAAATTATTTTGTGTTTCAAACAAGAGAACAAAAGGTTCTCCTTCCACTTCTGCTCGATAAATCCGATAGCCCGTAATATCATCGGCGCAGGTAGGACGATTCCAGTGCAATTGCAATACAGGAACTTCACAATCCTGCTCAGATTTCAAAACAGGAGGACAAGGCGGCTCTTGGTCGTATGGCTGCGCGCAGGCTTCTTGGCTCCAATTCCACAACGGATCCTTAACACCGGAAGTACCATAGGTTCCCTTGGTTCTCACTTTGTAACAATAAGGTTGATTGTTGATTAGATCTTGATCTATCCAACTGGAAACTGTTGTATCCAAAATCAAAACAAAATCTGCATCCAATGGTCCCTTTCGGTAATATTCATATCGAATATTGTCCCAAGGCACTTCCTCTGACAACTGAATCTGCATCGCATTATCCATGGGCGTCAATTGCATCCAAGGACTCATCGCAGAAGAGGAGTAGCCTACCTCAGTTTCATTGGACAACAATCTCACCCTGTAACGGTGACTTGCTCCTTGGGTATTCAAATTACCAATTTGCGTGACTGCCGTATCCAAATTCATAAAATCTGATTCCGTTGTACTTGACCAAACCATATTCTCTGTATTGGTGCCTGCTACCCTATGGTATAATTCATAGCGATAAGGTCCTGGATATTGAGTAACATTTAAATCTGCTGGTGGTGACCAAGTGACAGTATCCACCCCATTGTCAAAACTTGTAACACCAATGGTAACTTGAGTAATGATAGGCACCGTCTTCTCCAACTGCGCGCATACCTCTTCACTGGCATATGAAATGGAACCATCAGGCCAACGCGTGACAATCATGTAGCAATAATTGGCACCAAAATTTACCTCTTCATCTAAAAACGTAGTATTGCTCACTCCATCTACACTTGCCAAAAATTGATAGCCCGTATAATCCGGAACACCCAATTCGCAATTGCTCGGCACAAAACCGTACAAGCCATTGCGGCGATAGATCTGGTAATCTACTAAACTTGCCTGGTAAGGTGTAAAAATGTCTGAGCAACTGTGGGTATCCCATGAAACCTGAATTCCATTATTAAATGGAGCCGCAACAGGATTTTCAACCCGAGGTGCAACCACTTGAATATTCATGGTTTCGATATAAGACAAATTCACATAACCATCATCCGTTGCTTGAAAAGTCATTTGATAAGGCGCGTAACGAATTTCTTCGCACTCTGGGGTCCAACTAAAAATGTATGAACTGGGGTTGAAGGTGGCAGGATGAACAACATTGGTTAGTGGACCACCAAAGGCCATCATGTCAATGTTATCGCCGTTGGGATCTGAAGCCACCAACTGGAACCAAAGATTGTCACCAGCCAAAACACATCTGTCTGCTACTGGCAGAATAACTGGCGGTTGGTTGTTACAAGTAACAACCGTTATCTGCATGTCACGGATAACAAAACCTATGGCAACGCCTTGGCGATACTCTGTAATTTTAATGGCAATATTGTATTCTCCTGCAAGCAAAGGAACATTCCAATTGACATCTCCCGTCATTGGGTTGATTGTGAAGATATCCGAGGACGATGACGTGACTTCATTGGGTAACACCCATGCCGGCACGTCACCCAACGCCAAGGGAAGTCCTTCATCACCCAAACAACTCACCAGACTGTAAGACAATGAATCTCCGTCAGGATCATAGGCTGCAGGATTGTGCATCCATGGCTGATAAATACAGGCTTCCTGCGTGGGCGGGTTGAGCAATTGTACCGAATTGTTATGTCCCAATCCCGGGCTGATCATCAACTGCGTTTGAATACTAAATACTTGTTGAACGCTATTGATAATATTCACCACACCACCATTTCGATTGGGATCTATCATCATCAAGGTGTAAATACCCGGACCAGCATAGGTATGGTAACCATAGTAGACATTTCGCTTGGCGTCCATACCTGAGAGAATAACCTCTTCAGCTCGTGCCAAACTATCCAAATCACTTTCGGCAATATTGCTTGGTTCATCACCCCAATAAATCTTTAACCAAGGACGATCTGCGGGAGATGACGACTTGGTAATGGTCAGAATTGTAACTTTATAGGTATATCCCGAAACATGCTCATAAATGATCTCCCCCGCACGATTGTGCGTTGCATGTGCTGATCCAATACAGAGCAGCAACAACGAAATGAGGAAGATTAGTCTTAAATGCATGTAACGAAGTTATATCCAAACCCAGCTAACACTGGTTTATTGTACGATCATTTTTAATTTTTTACCAGCCTGTCCGTCACCCAAGGTTATACCATAGACACCTGATGGTAAATTGACGTTGCATTCATAGTTTCCGGTTCTTGGTATGATATCCTGATGAACCACTCTTCCCTGCATATCCCAGACTACCATTTTGGTTCCTGCGATTACTTCAGTAATTACAAAGTTTCCTTTATTCGGATTGGGGAATACTTGCATTGAAGAAAGGCTCACTGTTGAAACGTTGTTTGCGGATTGAATGGTGAGACAATAATCCTCAAACTCACCATATCCAAATGAGCCGCAAGCCGCTGGAATTTCACCTGATCCAAATACACCATAATAGGTCATCCCAACACGCATTCTAACACTGCCCAATGTAGCTGACATTGGAACTGTTATACTGCCTGTAACTACTTGCGTAGATCCAGAGCCTGGATCCAATGCCACTTCAGTATCTTCAAATGTTCCATTGGCATTCCAATCTATCCAAACCTTGGTATACTCTGTATAGGGCAATGCACCAAACCCTGGGGTAATGGTAATGGGGTATGATTGACCCAACACCAATGTTGCGCTCTGCGAAGTAAAATCGCCATAACCACCATTTGATCCACTTACATTGTTTATTCCCCCCAATTGAACTTGCTCAATCCACTCCGCAGTGGCATCAGCGGTAGAGGCAGCACACACTGGAACTTCAGAGCACGATTGACAACCCAATGTGGTCCAATTCACATACTCAAATTGTGTTTGTGTTGTAGGACAAATGGAATAAACCGTTGCTACATAATCCGTACATGGCAATAAATCCATCCAAGTAATCGATGGTTGGTTGGTAGTGAACTCTTGCGTAGCTTGACCATTGGGCGTCAAACTAACGGTGTAGCCCTGAGCAGCCAATATCGCAGGCCATTCCAAGGTAGTACTTAATTCGGTTACACCAGATATGGTAAAGCTTTGAGGATGGTAGCAACAACCTGAAGTAGAAAAGTAATAAGTATCTCCCCACTCACTCAGCGTTGTATCACAAGCCACGCGCAATCTATATTCATACATCGCGCAAGACTGCAATGTATCAATCACTACTCCACTGGTCACATCCGTAATTTCTGTCCAATTCGCATTGCCTTGTAAACGCAATTGCATGTCTACTTGACCGCCTGAAATCGTGCTCCATTCCACAGTCACCGCGGTAGAAACCTCATTGGTCTCCGCGACAACATTGTAAGGTGGAAGACAATTGGAAGCTGAACACTCTGCAAGCAATAAATCCAAACTATTCTTCACATTTAAACGCCCTCCGGTCAGCACCTCGGCTTGTAAATTACTGATTGGATCAACACCATTTAAAATATACCCTTTCACCCATGCGGCTGCGTTCATTGGAGATGAATGTGCCAAAGAAGCAAATGACAAACATGGCGACGAATACAGCAGGGCTACTGCACCGGCAACGCATGGAGATGCGAAGGAGGTGCCTGAACTCGTCGCGTAATTGGTATTACCGGCCATCAATACGTTTTCTCCGGGTGCACCCAAATCAATATGCGTTGTTCCATAACCACTAAATGTTCTCACGTCACTATTGTTGGTTGCTGTTACAGCAATCAAAAAATCACTTGGACAAGTTGTGGGCATATCACCCACGTTATCCACATTGACATTGTTGTTTGCAGTTGCAGCACAACTCAAGATTCCATAATGCCCAAGGGTATCATACATCTGACACCACAAAGGATAACCAGAAGCCGCGGCATTGTCAATTCCCCAACTGCTGTTGGTCACAACGACAAATGCCCCTTGTTGTCCGTTGGTATTATTGTACAATTGTCGCATCACAAGTGGGTACGTGTAAGCCGCTATTGCATTGGCCTCAGAAACACCACCCATTTGAACTTGCATCAATTTCACATCCCAGTTCACACCGGTAACACCCAAAGCATTGTTCCCCTTTGAGCCAATCATGCTACTCACCTGTGTACCGTGATTTCCGTTTGAAAAATTGTCATTATTGCCGCTGACATTCCATCCGTCATAATCATCCACATAGCCATTGTTGTCATCATCAATTCCATTGCCAGCAATTTCGTTGGTGTTCACCCAATGGTTAGGCAAGATATCCTCTTGATCCCATTTGGATCCGTTTCCCTCAACAATACAAGCAACAATTTCGTCACCCAATGCTGTAGCGCCACCTGTGGTAATGTCCCATGCCAAATCGGCATCAATATCGTTGTCTTGAGGATCAACAAAATGCCATTGGTTGGCAAACAAAGGATCATTGGGTGTTGTTCTTTCTTCGATGATGTGATTCAACTGCGCAACATTTACTTCAGGCTGAACACCCAAAAATTCCAAAACCTCTTTTTCAGAAATACCTTCTTGCTCCCATGTCAAAAGAAAAATTCGCATGGGTTTGGAAACATTTTGCTTGATTCTAAAATCTGCAAAACTCCCAAAGTGCTGCATCAGGCTTCGCTCCACCTCGACTATGGAACCTTCCTTTTTTATTTGTACCAAAACTTCTTTGGACATAAAATCCTGTGAATAGGCAACAAGCCCAATCATCATCATCATAAAAAAACCGACAATCGTTTTCATTCTTTGATAAATTTTCGTTTTACTCGATTTGATATAGAAGTCAAAACTTCATACGGAATGGTTGAACATTCCTCTGCCATTTTCTTCAATGTAATTTTTCCGCCCAGCAATATAGCTTCATCTCCCTCTGCACATGAGATGTTGGTTACATCCACCATGGTCATGTCCATACAAACTCTTCCTACAATTGGGGCAAATTGACCGGAAATCTCAACTGCCCCCTTTCCATTGCTCAATATCCTTTTTAATCCATCTGCGTATCCTACAGGCAGCGTTGCGATGCGCATTTTTTGGCTTGCCTCAAATGAACAACCATAACCAACAAAATCATGAGATTCAATTTCACGAATCTGCGAAATATGGGTGGTCCAACGATGTACATTTTGAAGATGCTCTTGTTCCGACTCGACAGGTGAATAACCATACAAGCCGATTCCCAATCTCACCATATCATATTGTGCTTGGGGCCAACGAACAATTCCTCCTGTATTGCTAATGTGCGACCATACTTGCGGAAAAACAGATTGGGCCTTTTGGACCATCGTATCAAACAAATTCAATTGCATGTTGGTGTAGCTATCCAAACGCTCATCCTCTGCACTCGCCAAATGGGACATGATACTCACCACTTCGATGTCCTGCCTCTGCTTCAAAATCTGCAAGGCCTCATCCAATGTTTGCATGTCAAAGCCCAAGCGGCGCATTCCTGTGTCCACTTTGATGTGAATACGAACCACCTGTTTCAATCCCAAAGTATCCTTTTGCTGAAGCATCTGGGTCAATACGCGAACAGAATATATCTCCGGCTCTAAATTGTATTGAATCAACGCGCGGACACTGAACTCTTCAGGATTCATTACCATGATCGGCAAAGAAATTCCGCCTTCTCGCAAAGTAACTCCTTCATCGACATAAGCAACACCCAAATAATCCACCCGATTGAAAGCAAGCCATTCGGCAATCTCTACGGAGCCTGAACCATATCCAAATGCTTTTACCATGACCATGGTCTTTACACCTGGATTTAACTTATCCCTGAAAAAGTTTAAATTGTTGCGAATAGCGTTCAAATTGATTTCCAGGCAGGTGATGTGATTACGAGCTTGTAATCTTTGTATGACACTTTCAAATCCAAAAGTTCTCGCTCCCTTTACCAAAATCGTTTGGTTATTCCATGTGTATTCGTTCAGAGATTGAAGCAAATGTTGTGTCGATGGAAAGATTTCATAAGAGAATGAATAACTCGATACAAACTTGTTCCAAGATAATCCAACCAAAAATACTTTTTCCCAAGTAAATTGATTTACAATCTCTATTGCCCGTGTGTAATCGATATGCTGATCACTCCCCTCTGGCAATTCAGATAGTATCAGGATGTGATTTTGATTTTCACTATGTCGGTGTACTTCTTCAATCGCCAACTTCAGTGAAGGAATATCCAAGGAATAGGCATCGTTAAATAACACAGTATCCTCGACTCCCTGCAATTGCTCCATGCGCATTTCGAGAACATTCAACTTCTGAACCTTGATCTGGATTTCATGAACAGGAACACCCAACTGCATGGCTGAACAAATGGCGCTGCATGCATTATCAATTAAAAATGGTATGTCAAATGGCAATGTGAAATAATGTTCATTCACCTTGACAACGACAGTACCCATGTGATGATTCTCAATACTCACAACCCAATCATTGGCAGAATCCGCGCCCCAAGAAAGATAATTGGAATGACCCGATTGTAGTTTGATTTTTTGATTTGCAACAATCCATTGTGCGCCAAAGAACAACTTCTCCTTTTCTTCAAATAAATTTTGTTGACTTTCAAAACTACTAAGATGCGCTTCTCCCAAATGCGTGAATATCCCACAGTTAGGACGGATTATTTCTTGTAGCCTTTGCATTTCTCCAGGCTGTGAAATTCCAGCCTCAATGATAGCAAGCGTATGTTCATCATTCATTTGTAGAATGGACAATGGAACACCCAATTGTGAATTGTAACTTCTTGGACTCCTGCAAATTCTATAATGGCCCGCACACAATTGATTTAACCACTCTTTGACAATAGTCTTTCCATTGCTGCCCGTTATTGCCAATACAGGTGCATCAAATCTATAACGGTGATAAGCGGCCAAAGTCTGGAGCGCTTGAATGGTATCATTCACAACAATTTGTGTAACACCCTCCAATTCCATTTCATTTTGAACAAGAACACATTTCACACCCCGCTCTTTGGCATTCAATACAAATTGATGACCGTCACTTCTTCGGGTTGGAATGGCAATGAACAATGTCTTGGTTCCCCAATTGATTTTTCTAGAATCTATCTCATACTCCTCTACAATCCAATCAGGATGGCCAATCAATCGTCCCTCAACGATGCGAGCAATTTCAATGGCCGTATATCCCTTGTTCATGATACGATTATTGCTTTTCGTTCATTCGCGCTTGGAATGCACCTCTTGAAAGTGGAATGTATTTGTCTTTTTCCCCCAACTCAACTACATCTTCACTTGCTGTCATTCGATAGGAATGATTGGCCAAGTTTCCTGTATCTGCGCAAATTGCGTGGACTTTGGTTACATATTCTGCGATTGCCAATAAGTTGGGCATGGGACCAAAAGGGCGGCCCATGTAATCCATATCCAAACCGGCAACGATAACTCGAATGCCTTGATTGGCTAGTGAATTACAAACCTCGACAATGCCATCATCAAAAAATTGAGCTTCATCAATCCCCACCACATCTACTTGACTAATCATCAATGGAATTTGAGACGAATGAGGAACAGGTGTTGAGCGTATTGTGGTTCCAATGTGACTCACCACTTCGTTATCACTGTATCGAACATCAACAGCAGGCTTAAAAATTTCGACATTCAACTTGGCCAATTCCGCTCTTCGTAGACGACGAATTAACTCCTCCGTCTTCCCAGAAAACATGGAACCACAGATAACTTCTATGCATCCCCTATGGCCATTGGCACCTATTGAATTCTCTAAAAACATCGTTTTCAAAGGTAGCACAAAATTGAACGGGATTTCGTACGTTTGTGACCTGAAATTGAAGATCCATGGGACGTATATTTGAGAAACGAAAGCACAAAATGTTTGCCCGCTATGATAAAATGGCGAAGGCATTTACCCGAATAGGAAAAGAAATCGCGATGGCCGTCAAGGCCGGAGGTCCGGACCCCGCTTACAATCCTCGATTGCGCCAGTGTGTGATCAATGCAAAAGGGGTAAATATGCCCAAAGACCGTGTTGAAGCGGCCATCAAACGCGCAGTCAGCAAGGATGCGAGCAATTATGAAGAAGTTGCTTACGAAGGTTACGGCCCATACGGGGTACCCATTTTCATTGAAACAGCCACAGACAACCCCACTCGCACTGTTGCGAACATCCGCATGTACTTCAACAGAAACGATGGACAATTGGGAACTTCAGGCTCTTTGAGCTTTGTTTTCGATAGAAAAGGTGTTTTCAGAATGGAGCCAAGCGCACATGCCAGCTGGGAAGATCTCGAATTGGAACTCATTGATCATGGTTTAGAAAACATGGAGCGTGATGAAGAAGAAGTAATCCTTTACACAGACTACACTGATTTTGGAAAGATGCAAAAGGCTTTAGAGGATTTAAATTTGACTCCCAAAAAAGCAGGTCTAGAGCGCATACCAAATAGCTATGCTGAACTTTCTGAAGAACAAACCGACCAAATCTTAGAGATGATTGAAAAGTTTGAAGAGGATGATGATGTCATTGCTGTTTATCACAACTTGAGATAAAATAAACTACCCCATTTGAAGGTTGAACCCAATTTTAATTTGAGTTCAACCTTTTTTTATGCTTAATTTTGTGGGCTTCATATTACATCATGAAGCAAATTCAAACCGCCCTTATCTCTGTTTTTGACAAAACAGGTTTAGAACCCATCATCCGAGAAATGCATCGCCTGAACATCCAGATGTTCAGCACAGGAGGAACGCAAAAATTTATTGAAGACTTGGGTATCCCAGTTACTGCAGTTGAAGATATCACTGCGTTTCCAGAAATTTTAGGTGGTCGTGTAAAAACACTTCACCCCAAAATTTTTGGTGGTATTTTAAATAGAAGAGATCACGAAGGCGATCGTGAGCACATGGCAACGCATGCCATTCCTCACATTGATTGTGTGATTGTCGATTTGTATCCCTTTGAAAAAACACTTGCCTCAGGTGCTTCACACCAAGACATCATTGAGAAAATCGACATCGGTGGAATTTCTCTCATCCGCGCAGGAGCTAAGAATTTCAACGATGTGGTCATCGTGCCAAGCGTCCAACAATATTCCACATTATTGGATATTCTTCAGAACAATGATGGAAAAACGGAATTGGCCACACGCCAAAAATTAGCTGGGCAGGCTTTCCAAGTTTCATCACACTACGACAGTAAAATTTTCGGTTATTTCGATCAAGGTCATTTGACTGCTTTGAAAGTTTCAGAAACCCAATCTACACCCCTGAGATATGGCGAGAACCCACATCAAAAAGGTTGGTTCTTTGGTGATTTAGCCGGTTTCTTTGATCAACTAAATGGCAAAGAATTGAGCTACAACAACCTATTGGACGTAGACGCTGCTGTGGCTTTGATGGATGAATTTAAAAATGACGATCCCACTTTCGCGATTTTGAAACACAACAACGCTTGTGGTATAGCGACGAGACCTACCATTCAAGAAGCCTATGAAACTGCCCTTGCATGTGATCCCGTGTCGGCCTTTGGCGGTGTATTAATTGCCAACAAGAATATCGATTTGGGTACAGCCCAAAAAATTCACTCATTGTTCTGTGAAGTAGTTATCGCACCTGGCTTTGATTCAGATGCAGTAGAACTTTTGAAAGGCAAAGCCAACCGAATTTTATTGGTTCAAAAACAAAACCGAGCAAAAGGAATTCAAGTTCGTTCCGCTTT
>JACCDP010845074.1_pt1 | contig 15197 bp, 16 predicted proteins | sample 7445841 | NCBI WGS metagenome assembly JACCDP01 (sample SAMN15323441, study PRJNA562643) | freshwater metagenome | isolation source: river surface water | place: USA:Blue River Watershed | collected 2017-08-17 | reverse complement strand
GTTTTTTTAAGAGTTGGGATACAAGTTCACGGTCCCCGATGTTGCCCTTTACAAAGTGATGGTGCGGATTATTACTTAATGAGGATAGATTTTCGAGATTACCGGCGTAGGTCAAAAGATCGAGGGACACCACATCCTCTTTTTTATGGTCGAACCAGTCCAAGACGAAGTTAGATCCGATAAAGCCCGCGGCACCTGTGACGAGGATAGTCATATGGGTAGAATTTTAACTTAAAAGGGATGTAAATAGAGGGTTAAGCCTAGGTTTGCTAACACCACTTAGCGTACCTATCTATGAGCGCTATTTAAAGTTTGTGAAGGAAGGCGCCCACGTATAGAGCTATGTGGCCGTCCCAAGTCTGGCGATATAAACCCAAATCATGAATCATGTTCCACCGCTCTTTTAAAGATTTGTCCCGCAGGATAAAAAATTTGTCGATGAGCTCGATATTCGACTGAATACCCGTACATTTAATCTCATTAAATACCTCGAGGTGCTTTGAGTTATAAATTCTGTAAGTACCATTGATGAGCATCCTTAATCGTTTTAACTTAGCTAAGAATCCCGTATTAGCACCAATGAGCGAACGGTTATGCTGGCGATATGAAATTGTCGATTGGACATCGTAGAGGGTCCGCCCTCCCACCAGCTCATTCATGATATAGAGCCACCAGTCGTGGGAAACCACATCGATTTTAGGGTACTTTTGGATGACATTTTTAAGGGGGTTATTGAATCCCATGGTGTTACCGCCAGCGATACTTTGCACGATCGCATTTTTAAACGATGGTGGCTTTAAAAAGAGGTCAGACTCCCCGATAATTTTTTTAGCGTCACTCGAGACGTAGGTCGTCCTCGCACAGTAGAGTGCGGGTTTTAAGAGGTCGAGTTTGGCAATTTTTTTAATCGTATGGCTTAACTTATGCGGCATCCAGACGTCGTCCTGGTCGGATAAAAAATAAAGGTCGGCTTGAATCTTTGGGTCGATGATGATTTGAAGGAAGTTTTGGCAGAAACCTTTTTGGGGGCCACGTCGGATGATAAGTTTTTTAGCGCCCCATTTTTTCTGGTAAGACTTCAAGATATTTAAGGTGCTATCTTTCGAACCATCATCACTCACATATAGTATCCAGTTTTTATAGTCTTGCTTATAAATGGAATCGAGTTGCTCTTCTAAAAACTGCTCTCCATTAAAAGTGCACATTAGAACGGCAACATGCGGATATTTTTTAAGAGAATACATAAATATAGGTTAACTATTTAGAAATGTTAATAACATTATCGTTAGGATTGAATTTATAGGCGTTGTGACTTATATAAATAAGGGTAATATCTGGGTAATACTTAGCTATATTTTTAAAAATAAAAGATTCACTATCCTTGTCTAGAGCATTTGTTGCTTCGTCTAAAATTAATATATCAAATTGATTATAAAGAGCTCTCGCAATCGCTAAACGCTGCCGTTGACCGCCGGATAAATTGACACCAAATTCTTCAATTGCAAAATTTAAATTCTTATTTGCGGATAAATCTTCTTTATAAAACCCTACCACCTTAAGGGTTTTTATAATCCTCTTGCTATCAAATAAAATATTTCCATCTAAACTCACATTTTGGGAAACAGTTCCCTTAACAAAGTAACTTGTTTGCGAAACCTGTGATATTAAATTTTGATAAGCGGTAATGTTATTTTGATTTAATTCTATCTTATCGATATGAATTGAGCCAGAAGTCGGCTTTAAGAGTCCCATTATAATATTTATTAAAGTAGACTTCCCTGAACCGCTCGGTCCAACTAACTTATAACGCTTACCCTTTCTAATAATTAAATTAAAACCACTGAAAACATTTTTGGTTTGATAACTAAAAGAGATATTCTTAAGTGATATATGACTCTTGAAGTTAATATTTTTATCTAGTTTTGAGACAGGCAAATCTCTAATAGGTGAAGTTTTTTTAAATTTACTATAATCATTAAGAGAGTCGTATGCGTAAATAGACGACCGCAACAAAACATAAGCTTTGTAAGATTGTTGAATTTGCGGCAAAAATCTAGACCCAACAAAAACAATAATAGCTAAGGTCTGAAGAAGATCATCTTGCTCATTCTGAATAAAAAGCAAAGTGACTGCCGACACAATCAAAACAGCAAAAAAATCAATGAAAAATTTAGGTAGATTAGAAATGAGGCTACTTTGTTTAATATGGTTAGAAATTTCACTAAAGATAACAAGATACTTATTTTCATAAAATAATTCCTTCTGCCTTAATTTAATGTCACGAACATTGAAAAAAGCGAGACTAATAAAATCAGATAGGGATAAATAATTTTTAGAAAGTATAGTGTTAATTTTTTTAAGGTGAGTTCTTAAAAAATAAACTATCAAAAAATATGAAAAAGCAAGAGAAAATAACGTAACAAGGGCAAAGTTATCAACAAAAAAAATTAAAATAAGTGAAAGGAAGAGTATTGATAAGACATTATTAAAAAGCAAAAGTGAAGGCGTAATTACCTGGTTATAATAAACATTATTTTCGAGAGTAAATTTATTTTTTATTTCATTAAGATTTAGGTTACTTAAGTTTCTGAATTCGGAATTTATAAATGATGAGAAGTAACTTACACTAGATATACATGCGAATTGATCTGCAATAGATGAAATTAAGTAATTTTCAATAACCTTAAAAATAAAAATTAGGAAACTAACCAATACAAAACAATAAATTACAGTCATTTTGTTAAAAATAAAATCTAAGTTTAAATAAAAAAAATGAAAATCACTAAAGTTATTACTTAAGATAGAAGCAAATTGCCTGAGAATAAAAATTTGAATCAGTGCTAAAAAAGAACTTACAAGCGTAATAAAAAAAAGAGAGCTAAGACCAATCTGCTTCTGACTAATCATTGAGTAAAGTTTAAAGATTTTTCTAAGCATATATAAGGTAAGACAAATAGATAAAATTAATGAGATTACTAATAATTAAAGAGTTTTTAAGTTTGTCAAAATCAATGATAGAGACTAATCCTTTTAAGATTACAGGAATTAAAAATAAATAATACTTAGCATATGAATGCTTTGGTAATATTGCAATAAAAATAAAAATAGTAGAAAGTGCAGATAAGATTTCAACCTTATAGCTTTTTTGTATTTTAAGTAATTGTGAACCAAAATATTTATACATAAAATAAATATTCCCAAGAATGACCTTAATCCCACTTGCGGTCATGAATGACATTGTAAAAAATAGAATGAGAAGTCTTTCGAGATAATTATAATTTGTCTGATCACCTAGATTTAATAATTCGCCAATTTTATTTACATAAATATCCGGGATGATAAAGCTAATGGAAGATAAATTCTTATAGATAAAAATTATTAAAAGACTTATTGAAACATTTATTAAAATTTGGTTAAGGCCTTTTAAACTAGAAAAAGTCTTATTAAAAACTGAAAATAGAACAAAAAGAAGACATACTAAAAATTGGCCATCATACTCAAGAAGAAAAAGAAACCCTAAGATTATAAATCTAATTAAAAAATTCTCAAGGAATAAAAGTAAGGTAAAGTAATGAACATAAATTTCAGTGCTCGTAAAGCTCAGTATGTACGTCACAAAAGGAAATAAAAAAGTTAATGTAATTACCTTTTTATCTTCAGGAGAAATTCTAATATTTAATAAATAAGCAAATAATGTGGAGAATAAAAAAAGTAAAATTAAGTTTACAATAGGAAACAGAATTCTTAAGAAGTAACTAGCTGAAAAATTTTCCTTAATGCAAAGATCAGATAATGAATAAAAAAAGGAATGTGGACTATATTTGTCTAGGCATAAAAAAACACTTTTAATGCTTTTAAAGTCCATAAAATCAAAAAATGGAATATAGCGAAGCCGTGTTACTCTTTTTAAGAAGTCTGGCTCATCCCCATAAGGTATTAATGTTTTGTACAACACCATAAAAGTTATACAAAAAATTAAGGTCTTAATTATTTCATTATGAATTAATGGCTTCTTTAAAAGCAATTCTTAATCTTTCAATATTCAGGGGGTCTAAGGCACTCTTGTCAGTCATAAAATCCACACAAACACCATCAAAAGAATTTTTAAGAATTCGACTATAAGAACTTAAATTCTTTTTTTTATTTTTTTGAGCAATTTTTAAAATTTCACCTATAGTCGTACTATAAGGATTAAAGGTATCAACCACCATCAAAGAATGATAGTACATTTTCGCTGAAGTTACCGCGGGAATACCTAGTAATGCTGCCTCCAAAGATGAGGTCCCAGCAACACTGACAACCAGAGCAATATTTTTCAAGGAATAAATATCGGTTGTTTTTAAAAGTGGGTTAATTATCTTTACGTTTGGAATTAATTTTAATTGCTGATAAAAGGAATAATTTCTCCTACCAAAGTCATGAGGATGTTCTTTTACGAGAATTATATGATCAGCAGGGGTATTCATCGCAATTTGCCTTATGTATTCTAATTGGTTTGAATATTTATATCCGATTACATCAATACCTGCCTCAGGCTGAACATGGAGGGTGAGTAAAATAAATTTTTGAGTTAAATTTCTAATCTCGTAAAAATCAATAATCAGAAGAAAAAGATAATACCTAAAAATAGCAATTATTTTTTTTAATAGGTGGCTTAATAAAGGGGGGTGAATATGCTTATTATGAAAATCAAATATTTTTAGTCTGAGCAAGTCAAATAGCACTAAAAATTTCCTAAAAGTTAATTTATTTCTATCTAAGAAATGGTCAAAATAAGGTGTTTTGATCACTTTACTATTAATTGAAAGTTGAGATGATTTTCTTTTCTTGTCTCTATTTCGTGTTAAGCATTCATCTCTCAAAATTGACTTAAAAAAATAAAAAGACGTTCCTTTAATCTTTTCTCTTACCGGAGCAAAATATTTAACATTTAACTCTATAGCAATATCGTAAGCTATTAATTCATGAGTCCATGTTGGCTCTATAAAAATTACATTAATAGAATTTTTTTTTATGAAATTAAATATAGAAAAATGAATAAAATATAAGTATTTTGTTACATATTCAAAATCAAAGCCTCTTAATGTTCTATCCATCAGAACATAATTCATGAATGATAAATTATATTTATCTTCATATTTTTTTAAGTATTTAAACGCAACATTAAGACTTATATTTTTAGGATTAAAATTAGAAAGATTAAGAATTTTTTTCTCGGGAATGCCATGAGATAAAAAAATTTTTCTCTCTTCCTTGAGAACGGAAACGATATATAAATTTGAAATGTCTCTTAATGCTAAGAACCAACTCCTACTTCGGTAATGACTTTCAAATAACAAAACATTTTTCATTTAATAGCCATAAAACCTTCGAATTGTATATATTTAGAAATTGTAATAATATCCTTGAATCCAGACCTAGCAAGATTGTCAATATTACCTTGCGACGAAAAAGGTTCTAAAATCCCTTTTAAGCTTCGCTGCTTATTAAATATCTCATCACTACTAAAACCAGATTCTAGTTTATACTCTATGTAGGCATTAGATAATATGTCTTGAAATCTTGCATCTGAAGCTCTCACTTTTTCGAATAAAAATAGCGCACCTCCCCAATTAAGAGACTCATAAATTCTTGCTAGAAGAATAGCTCTATTTTTAGGCGGGATAAACTGCAGCGTGTAGTAGAGAATCACCATGTCAGATTTCTCAAATTTAACGTTCAATGCATCGTCATTGATGAATGTTACAGCTTTATTTTTTTTAAACCTATCTGAAGAAAATTTAAACATATTCAAGGATGGCTCTATGCCAACCATCCTAATTTTCTTATCGTTTTTTTTTGCGAGTTTCTCAAAAAAACTTCCGGTTGATGACCCGATATCGTAAACTAATGAATTATTCCTAATAAAATAATCGCTAAGATTAACTATAAGGTTATGGCCTTCATCATAAAGAGGTACTGATTTCTTTACATGCTCATCGAAATTTTTAAACACATCACCCTCAAAACTCCAGTCCGATCTTTTTGCCTTAATTGAATTTCCAACATTAGCCATTACATTTTCCTTAAAAAATAAATAATATTTCCAGAAAAATTAGTATAAGGTTCTTTTTCTGAATATAAAGGATCTATACTAAAATCAGGTGAAAGGTATTCATAAATTCGATCAATAGGTAAATTATTAATTTTAAGATAATTCTTATTGATTTTAAAATTTTTTCTTCTCGCTGGGATTACTTTTAAAATTTTCTGTGATTTCCAAATTTGTAGTAATTTTTCAAATTCAACATTAGCCTCATCTAACCACTTATAATAATCTGGGAATGAAACTTTAACTTTTTCTATTTGACGACTAACATCTTTTATTACATTCTTCATCCTAACTTTTAAGTCTTCAATTCCAGCTTTTCCCCAGGCTCTTGAATAAAGCGTGCCTACTTTCCTTTCAATATGAAATCTATTTTTTTTAGCCAAATTGTTCATATATGATGGTGTGATAATTTGTACATCTGAAAGTGTCATTGGAAAATTGAATAATTTCCATAAGGAGGCATGAAATGTGCCTCTAAAATTAAACTCAGAGGGTGAATCTGTGATTAGAATACCATTCTTCTTTATCATCTTAGATAATTTCTTAACTAGGATATCGCAGTCAATAAGATGCTCGAGAGTTCCACTAAGGACGATGACATCAAACTTTTCTTTTGGGTAATAATCCTCAAGTGACGTATATATAAAATTGACATTATTAATGTCTGTGCAAAATTTCAAATGATTGGCAATATCAATAGCATTTTTCGTAAAATCAATACCGACTACATGCTTTGCATAATTTGCCATCAATAATGACAGTCTTCCTAGACCACAACCAACATCCAATACTTTTTTATTTTTTAAGTCAGATTTAATATTATGAATAATTAGATCATGAATGCCTCTAGCTTTTAATTTTATTGAGATATACTTTTCAATATTGTCGTATAAATTTTCATATTTAATTCTAGATTTTTTGAGTTCATTCATTTTAATTTCCTATCCATTGCAGTGCTTTTAATTCTGAAATAATTTTTGGTACATTAATTGTATTGAGACACCTATAATGATAATTACAAATTACTGGGTAATTGTCTACAGGTATCTTGGGTAATGAAACGCAAGGCATACATTTATAATCATTATTGAAATAAAATTTATAATTACTGCGTTTCCATGAATATACTTTTGGATCAGAAAATGTAAAGATTACATAAGTATTTACGCCTAAGTTTGAAGCAATATGAGCCATACCATTATCATTTCCAATAAATAGTGATGATTCCGAAATAATCTCAACAGCCTCTTTTAAGGTAATTTGCCCAGTTAAATTTTTAACTCGCGACTTATCACAAACAAGGCTAATAATTTCATCATTAAATTTATTATCCTCTTTCGATCCAAAAATTAATATTTCATTGCCAGAGTTATCTATTATTTCATTAATAAGTTGAGCAAATAAAAATGATGGAATCTTAACATTTGACCACATCATATTTTTAGTAGGAGATATCACATAATATCCCGCCTCAATTTTTCTCTCATATTGAGCGATTTTTTTATTGGTTACCATACGAAAAATATTATGATATGTCTCGTATTTATTTAGCATATTATGCTTGTAAAAATTTTTATTTTTATCATCCTTGATTATACTAAATGAATACTTTAAGCCGATACTGGATCTAATTCCTAAATAATATTTAATAAAATGAATTTCAGATATTGGGGAAGTTTGAATGAGAACTGAATGAGAAAAATTAATTTTATGTTTAATATTATTTAAACTTAAAAAAATACTATTTTTATCAAAATAAAAAATTTCTTTTACAGTATAAATAAATTTGAAGGGAGCTAGCTTTTGATCCAATAAAATAATTATTTTTTTATTTTTTGAGAGGTTATTTATAATATCTCTCAGTAAAACAAGGTCGCCAAAACCTCCGTGGAGAATGAAAACATATGATTCAACTGGATCTGTCTTTTGTTTAGCATGAAATATATCAATTATTCTGATAATTATTAGGATAAAAAATCTTATATAAAAATCAAAGGCTCTGAAAAATTTATTTGCTCGTAAAATCTTTTTATATTTAGAATACATTTAGCATTTAAAAAATGTAATTTTGATAATCATTACTATGATTGATTAAATAATACTTCTGCCGCCATCTAATATTAAATTTTGTCCTGTCATATATGATGATGCGTCTGAGCATAAGAATTGAACGGCTCCCTTATATTCATCTTTGTGAGCCATCCTTCCTAATGGAATCAATTTTGAAAGCCTGCTTACAAACACTTGATCATGATCATTAAATACTCCCCCAGGTGACAAGGCATTTACCCTAACATTTCTATTTGCCCAATATGAAGCAAGATATCTTGTTAACCCAATCAATCCAGTTTTAATTACGGAGTAAGTAACAGGCTTAACTGGCTGTTTGAGATCATCAAGCCCTTTTTGTTTGTATAGTCGTTGATCTGGAGCAATGACTGATAAATCTGAGGCGATATTCAAAATCACCCCACTTTGATTATCTGACATTTGGGTGCCAATTATTTTACTTGTTAAAAAAGCGCCAGTTAAACCGACATTTACTTGATTGTTCCAATCATCAAGCTTAAAATTTTCCAATCTAGAAAAATCTAATTTTCCATTTGAATCGAATGCAGGATTTATCGCTGCGTTATTAATCAAAATATCGATTTTATTTTTTTGATTAAGAATTTCATTAAGAGCATCTTTGATAGAATTTTCATCAGTGACATCCATATAAATTTCAGCTATATTTTCCGTACCAAGCCTTATATGATTCTTAGGGCTAATATCACTCGCATAAACAAAGGCACCCATTTCAGTAAGAGCCTCAACATGTTTTAAACCAAGCAAGCCAGAAGCTCCTGTTATCAAAGCAACTTTCCCAGCTAAATCAAATGTGGATTTCACAATACCTGACCTCCGTCAAATGTATAAACAGATCCAGTAGCAAACTTTGCAAGAGGGGACAAAATATAGGCACTAAAATTTGCTACCTCTTCAGGTTTTCCAAGTCTTTGAAGAGATACATTATCTTTCAAATATTTTAAAACTTTAACACGGTCTAAATTAAGCCTATTCTTCCAGATAGAGTTATTATGAAGAATATTTCCAAGCGCAATTGCATTAATTCTAATATCTCTTTTAGCAAAAAAAGGGGCTATATTTTTAACGTATGTATTTATTGCTGATTTAGCAACAGAATAAGTAACTGGCGCCCCTGTGACTTTTAGAGCGCAAATTGATGAAATGCATAAAATTGATCCGTTATTACTTACTTTTTTTCTTAAGGCCTCAATCAGGTTGACTGCACTATAAAAATTTAAATTAAACATTCTTAGCCATTCACTATAATTTTCATTCCCTGGCGGAACAGAACTGCCGCTGCCTACATTGCAAACTAGAATATCAATTTTCTTATATTTTTTTTGGATGAAGGTAGCAATTTTCGAACAATCTTCTATTGAAGATACATCAGCAGAAATAAAATCTGCATTTTTTAAATGCTGAATTTTTTTCATAGGGCTCTTGGATCTACTATTAAAAATTACAATAGCGCCCTCATCTAAAAGCTTTTTGGCTATTGCGTAACCTATTCCCCTAGAAGATCCAGAAACAAAACATACTTTATTCTTAAGCTTTAAATTCATGACAAATTATTAATAATGTGGCGGTAAACTATTTCTCTATAGCCCTCTAAAATTTGAGAATGGCTATTTCCAATTGATCGGGCGGTCTGAAAAATATAATTCCCACTATATTTAATTGAAGCTAGCTCCTTAAAACATTGTTTAATGTCTGCGCTACCACATCCTAATGGCACCGTCGTACCGCCATAAAGCCTATCTTTAACGTGAACATTAATTATTCGACTTCCATAGCAATTAAATTCAACTGTCGGATTAAATCCTAAAGATGCACTATTACCAATATCATAATTAACACCAAATTTATTATTGTCAAAATGATTTATAAATTTTTTTAATTTTATAGGTGTATAGTCTGATTCGAAGGCAATTTTGATATTTTTATTTTGTATAATCCTATTAAATGTATCAATAACAACCTTTTCATCTTTAACGTTTTTAATTGAGGAATTATCAACTAGCGGTATTACTAGAATCTCAGCGCCTAGTTTAATTGAATCATCTATAACCTTTTCTAACAATCCTAGTAGTCTATTTCTGTCTTTAGACTTCTCCTTAAAAAAAGGTTTTTGCATAAAAAAATCGCAGGTAACAGAGGGAATTCTTAGTGAATATTTTCTACCTAACTCCCTTATTTTTTTTTGTCCGTCAACATTTAAAAATGGATTTTTTAGCAACCCCTTATAATCTAGAGTCCATTCCATTAAAGAAAAATTTGAATTTTTTGCAAAACAAAATTCTTTCTCCCAATTTTTAGAAGGAAAAGCCTGAATCTTTTTTCCTATCATTGGAAGCATTCTTCCTTGCATGAAGCCTATTTTATTTAAAATATTCTTTTTAATATTTAAATCCCTTTAGCTAACCATCCGCCATCTACAGTTAGATCCGTACCTGTTATATACTTAGATGCTTTTGAAGATAAAAAAATTGCTGCAGATGCTATATCTTCAACTGAACCCCATCGCTCTAATATAGTGCGTGCAGACCTTTGATTGTTTTTTTTCTCGTCTTGAAAACTTTTATTTGTCATATCGGTATGAATATACCCGGGAACTATATTGTTAACTCTTACATTTTTTTTTGAATAATCGATAGCTAAAGCTTTTGTTAACATCCTCAATCCTCCTTTAGAAGCAACATATCCAGGATTATTAGAAAAGCCTTGAATTGATCCGATACTGGTAATATTGATAATTGAACTATATTTAGTTTTTTTCATAAATATATATGCGACATTACAGCATGCAAAAACTGCAATCAAATTTGTTTCAATAGATTGTTTAAATTGATCTAATTCAGAATTCTTCTTTGCTTTTAGACTTATTCCAGCACAATTAACAAGAACATCTAGATTCTTTTTCTTGTTTTCAGTTATTTTATTGCATATTTTTTCGAATTTTAAAGTATTATTTATATCGCACTGTATATATTGAAAGTTACACTTGTTTGAGTTTTTAATTTTTTCTGACCTACCGATACCAATGACATTAGCTCCTGATAGAGCCATAAAAGATGCAATACTAAATCCGATACCCCTTGAGGCTCCAGTGACAATAATATTTTTTCCTTTAAGACTAAAAAGATTGTTTAAAAAATCTGTCATCTGTTGTTAACTTTATAGTACTTCATAATTGCTTCGCATAATGAGACATCAGCCAAATTATCAATTTGAAAGGATTTGTATTTCTCAATAGGAAATAATCCTATCTTTCCACCTAACCTATTCTTGTAATTCATTAAAGTTTCAGGCTTAAAAATATAAAACGACCCATTTTCTAAGAATTTTTTTTCTATGGATTGCCTTCTACACCTATTTTTATAATCATAATTAACTGGAAATGGTCTATTTTTTTTATTTTCCCATATAAAAAAATCTTCAATTTCTGTTACTGAAAGTAGCGAGTCGAGTTTATTTTTCTGAAAATAAGTTATTGCAGCATTAATATCTGATGATTCTCTGATTGGTGAAGTTGGTTGCAAAGCTACAACCTTATCAATTCTAAATTTTTTAGAGATTATATACTTTATTGCATGTTCCCAAGCTGATTCTGACGAAGCTGTATCTCCTGAGATTCTTTTAGGCCTCTTAATTTCAAACGCCCCATATTCATTTGCTATATCTAAAATGTCATTGCTATCTGACGAAACCCAGACAGAATTAATAAGCTTACTTTTTTTAGCTTGAAGTATGCTCCAGGCTATTAAAGGAAGGCCGTTTATCTTTATCAAATTTTTTTTTGGTATACCCTTTGACCCTCCCCTTGCTGCAATAATTGCAATATTAGCCATATCTTAAAAATTTAAGAGTTTTAGTTATTAGAGTCAAAAGGAATATGGCTTCTTAATTTTTTAGCAATAGGAACTTCCTTTTCTTGGATATTGATATTGCCATCACCCATTGCTTTATTTATCAAGCGAACACCCTTAACTAGCTTTTGAAAGCCGCCAGGCTCTATAGAAGCAGCCTGATCTGAACCATACATTGCTCTATCAAGCGTAATATGTCTTTCCAATGATGAAATACCAAGCGCGGCGGCGGCGAATGAAATAGTTAAACCAACCTCGTGACCACTATAACCGACCTGGCATTTATATTTTTCTTTTAAGGTAAAAATTCTGTTTAAGTTAGCATCCTCATCATTCATTGGATATGTCGACACACAATGCATTAACTCAAATGGGCATCCGGCATCACGAAAGATTTTAACAGCCTCATCAATATCTTTCTCCGTACTCATGCCTGTTGATATAAAAGTATATTTTTTTTCATTTGCAATAACTTTTAACAAATCTTTATAAACAATCATTGCTGATGCAACCTTATTGAATTTACAATTAAATTTTTTAAGAAAATCTTGGCTTTCAATATCCCAAGCTGAAGCAAACCATTCAATATTTTTTTGTTTGCAATAGGCATCAATCTCTTCATATTCCTCTAAATCAAATTCTAAGCCTTCTTTTTGATCTCTTTGAGTCTTTCCCCAGGGGCTTTCCCTGGGAGAGTTTAGGAAATCTTGTGTGTATACCTTATCTATACTTCTTTTTTGAAATTTAACCGCATCCACACCAGCCTTAACTGAGGCATCAATTAAGTTCTTTGCAATAGTTATATCTCCATTGTGATTTATACCAATTTCTGCAATTATTATCATTTAGTTGCTCCTGAATTTTTATTTGTTGACAATTGCTCCTCAATTAATAGACATAATATATGGCCTATAGTGATATGAAGCTCTTGAATCCTCGCGGTACTATCTGAAGGAATAATAATACTAGGGGTAAGTTTACTTATTAGACCACCATCTCTTCCTAAGAAAGCAAATGTATAAATATTTATTGATTTAGCAAAGTTTAAAGCCTTTACTAGATTCTTGGAATTTCCACTCGTTGATAAAGCAATGAATATATCATTGGATTTAACTATTGCCTTTAGCTCTCGCTCAAAAATATCATCAAAATGATAATCATTGCCTACTGCAGTAATATAAGAACTATTTGTTGCCAAACAAACAGAATTAAATGGCTCCCTATCAATCAAAAACCGTCCTGTAAACTCTGCTGCTAGATGTTGAGCGTCAGCAAAACTCCCCCCATTTCCAGCAAAAATAATTTTTCCACCGCTCTTTAAGGACTCAATTATACAATTGGAAAGAGAAATTATCTTCTCTATAAAATCATTGTTATTAATTATTTCCTGTCTAAGAGAAATTGATTCATCAAATTGCATTCTAATCAAATCAAAAGTGCTCATTTATCAGCCTTTAAAATACCTAAAAATTCACGAATAACGCCATTACCTCCAGAAGCATTTGTAATATATTTAGAAAAAATTTTTAATTCTTTGCAAGCGTCTGAAGGGCAAATTGGAATGCCTACTAATTTCATAGCTTCTAAGTCATTCAAATCGTTACCTATAAATACTGTGCGGTCCAATTTATATTTGTTAGCAACACAAAAATCTAACAGTGCTTTTTTTTTGTCTTCAATACCGTAGATGACCTCGATATTTAATTTTTTAGCTCTTAACTTAACGACTTTATTTTTTTCTGAGCTCATTATCATCTGACGAATTCCATATTTTTTAATTAAAGATATAGCTAAGCCATCTGATCTGTTGCAAGCAACGGTTTCGACTCCTTCGCTTGATAGATAAACCAAATTATTAGTCATCACTCCATCGAAATCGTAAATGATTAAATCAATCTTAGATAAATTAAATTTTGCCAATCACTTCACCCTTCAGCGCAAGATTTGAGCGCAAGAAAAAATAAGTAATCAAATACATTGCTACAAATATTAATATCGATAAGAAAATAAGTTTTAAGCTTTTATAATTATAAAAAATAATAAAACATGGAAATGACCATAAAAAGAATAAGGATGGGGCAACCATTGCATTAACATTATGCTTTCTTTTATATTGCTTATGCTTCAAAAATTTGGCTTTAAACATAAGAATATGAATATGTTTAAGATCAGCAGAAAAAATTAAGCTTTTTGTAAAAAATCGCCTTAAAATGCTAAAAATTAATTCAGTTAGTGGGTAAATAATAATAAAAGGTGCTAGCCAAACTGAAAGATTCGGATGACGGCCAAACATCACTATGATAATCATAGAAATTAATCCTCCCAGCCCATAAGATCCCATATCCCCTAAAAATATTTTTCCTTTAGGAAAATTAAACATCAAGAAGGGAATAAGTAAAACTATACAAAGAAAAATCACATTAAATATAAAATTGTCATGTACATTGTATGCTATAAATAACAATGAGGCTAAAATAGACATGGCAACAAAAGTACACAAACCATTAACACCATCGACCAAATTCATACCATTTATTAATGCAGCAATACTAAATATATAGAAAAAACCAGCTCCGCCTTGAAGAGATAAAAGTTTTGAAATAATTGGTAAATGAGTCATGTCTGGGTACGGTCCTAAATAAAAAACTCTGAATAGCCACCCAGAAAATAATATAAAAAAAAGTCGGATATATGGATCGGTATGATGAAAAATGTCCTCCTTTAAGCCGATTAACAGTATTGGTATTAAAGGAATAAGAAATGATCTGATTATTAAATTTGAATCATCAGTCTTGCAAATTAGGAAATAAAGAAACAGAGTGCAAAAAAATACAAATCCTCCAAGCCTTGGCACATCTCCATAGTGAATTTTTTGAATGGCTTGGTATTTTTTAAAACCAAATCTAAAATAGACTTCAGGCCTCCAAAATTTAATAATTAAATAATTACCAACAAAACCTAAAAAAATAAATAAAAAAAGCAAGTTAAAATTGAAAAGTTTGATCATTTAAATTTTATATTTTTATCTTATTTTAATTTTTTTTGGTGGAGCTGGGGGGAATCGAACCCCCGTCCGTAAGCACTCTACAGAAAGTTCTACATGTTTAGCTATCGTTGTTTTTATTTAACGGTTCAATCACCAACGAGCAAGCAATTTCGCCGCGAGTCAC
>JACCDP011128157.1_pt1 | contig 15198 bp, 13 predicted proteins | sample 7445841 | NCBI WGS metagenome assembly JACCDP01 (sample SAMN15323441, study PRJNA562643) | freshwater metagenome | isolation source: river surface water | place: USA:Blue River Watershed | collected 2017-08-17 | reverse complement strand
TTACTACTGCACGCTTTCTTGACGATTTTATTGATGATTTGCCTTGGGAGCCTTGCATTTATTTTTATTTTTAAGACACTAAGATACCGGTTTTATTAATTGTTCACTGTTAATGAACAAGCCCTAACTATTTTAAGTTTTTTAGTGTGTTAATGATAAGGCTCCGCTAAATCCCACCTTTTGCAGCACAAATTGGTTTGTAAACTCCTCTTGACCGGCGTTTACGAAGGGACATTTCTTTCTTCAATGACAATGATTCCTTGCTCTGTTCGCTCGGCTGCGGCTTTCGTTTTGTCATTTTATAAAGTCCTTCCTGTTTTGTCTAGCATTCAACCTTTTGTTATTCGGTTGATTCAAGACACACACGTTTGGCAGATTTGCGATGGGCGGGACTTTTACCACAAAACTGCCTGCCTCTACTGAACTTGATACGAAGCACAAAGCTTCATTTAACCACTGAGCCGCCAATTTTGCCAAACCTAGTTAGCGGTTCGTTGTTTTAGAGTCTGCATTATTATTATTATTTCAGATGCTTCAAAAACCAATTGTCCAATTCTTCCATGTTTGGAACTGGATTATGTCCTTCATTACTGGATACATTTAATTTTGCGTCAACTTCGTTATTAAGTAGTTTTTTGTACATATTATTTTCCTGTCTTTGAGGCACTAATGGGTCATCGTAAGAACAATAAATTAAAAAAGACGCATCACCTTTGTCAACATAAGAAATGGGGGAGGCTTCTGCATATTTTCCTTTCAAAATGTAACTTCCGTTTTCAACCATTGGTAATTCTCCCATATAATTTAGTAGTACTCTCGAAATAATTGGGTTTTGAATTGCGGAATCTTCTTGCTTATTGAAATCAGAAAGATCAAATCTCGCGGCTAAAGTTACAACGGATTGAACTTTTGAACTAGCAGCATCTAAACCTGTTTGCTTTATATTATTATCCAAATCTGTTACGCCAAGCATTGAGCACAATGTCGCACCTGATGAATATCCAAAAGCTCCAATATTATTAGGATCAATATCATACTTTTTCGAGTTAAAGCGTATAAAACGAACCGCTCTTTGGCAATCACCCAAAATATCCTTATAGCTAAATTGAGGGGCTAAACGATGATTAATTACAAAAATTGTATAGCCTTTGTCAACCAACATTCTTGCATATTTACCAAAGTAGGACGAATCGTTTGCAAAATTTGCTGTCATAGATAATTGACTATAACTTGTAGAGTATGCATAGCCAAATGCCGTACCGGGGATAGTGATAATTCCAATTTTATTTGTATTTTCTGGTTTATATACGTCCATTGTTAAAGATGCGCCCGAAACCATACCGTAAACTACATTTTCATATTTCGTCACTTTTCGACTTTGCGAAACTTCTGTATACCAATTCCTAAGCCTTACATCAATATTATTATTGCTTTCGGTGACTATTTTTTTAAAAGTATCTATATCACTAAAGCCGTTCATATTCCTATAGTGATATGGGTAAATTATTTTTGGTTTAAATTCAAGCACAGCACTTGCCGCTTGTTGGATAGTCATAGTGAAGGGTTGGTTCATGCAGACAAAAGCTACATCAATGTTTTTTAAATTAAGCATTTCCGGAATATCATCCGTGTCACCAGAAATATAAATGCTTTTGCCACTAAACTTCAAAATATAGCCATTACCGCTTCCCTTGATATGTCTTGAACTTGCCTCTTGTGGCAAGTCATACATCGGAACGGCAGTTATAGAAATATCCGAATCAGTGAACGTTTTTTCATTGTTCAAAACAATGATTTTGCTTTTCCATTTTGAAGATAGTCTATCTGCTACTGCCTGCGGTACTATTAGCTTTGTTTTTGTAGTATTTAGAGCATTTAAAGTAATAGTGTCCAGGTGGTCTTGATGAATATGAGTGATTAAAATCAGGTCGGGTATTGCCAACCCTGTGTAAGCATCTATGCCATTGTAGGGGTCAATGTAAATTGTCTTATTCGCCAATTTTAAAACCAATGCACCGTGAAATATTGGCTGAACAATAATGTTGCCCTTCTCGGTTCTAATTGTATCAGTCGAAGGGAGTTGGGCTTTGCTTGAATTACCAAACAGAAACAGGAAAATATTCAAAAATAAGTATGTACTTAAATTTTTCATAGTATAATTTGTTTTAATTTTCTTTTTTAAGAAGTGAAAATAAAATCAAATCAATAAACTTGTCATAGAGTAGTTCGCCTTGCCTGATTACTCCTTCTTTAGTGAAGTTAAGTTTTTCAGGAATAGTCTTGCTTTTTAAATTCTCTGTACCACATTTTATCTCTATTCTGTTTAATTTTAAGTCGTTAAAACAAAAGTCAATAAGTCCTTTGCAGCATTTTGTTACTATACCACTCCCTTGTGAGTTTTCAACAATCCAATAGCCTATTTCTCCAATGCTATTTTGATGATCAATTTTATAAACTCCAATGCGTCCAACCATTTTGTCATTGTTGAAAATCACAAAAGCATATTCAATACCGTCTTTGTTTCGTTGCATAGTTTCATTTACAAAGTTTTTGGTAAACTCAACTGTCTGCATTCTGTCAACGAAGGGTAGCCATGGCCTTAAATGATTTCTGTTTTCATTTACCATGTCAAAGATTGATTGAGTGTGTTTTTCTTCAATCAACTCGATTCTGATTTTGTCGTCTATGTTTATTGTCATATTTAGGGTTGCTGTTTGTGTGATAATGTGGATTTACAATGTTCGCTAATACCTTGTTGATGGCAGGGATTCTTCTTATTCGGTTTTTACTTTCGTCCAATTCCATGCCATTATGGTGACTATTATTGTCAAAACACTCTCAAGAAAAGAAAGGAACACATAGAATATTCTCCATTCAGATATAGAGGATATTCCGACAAGCAGTGTAAATAACGTAAAAAATATTCCCACTCCAATATTTAGCCATTTGGTTGCTTTAGGTTTTAATACTAATGTAAGAAAAATCATTAGGCTTGGAATTGTCAACACTATTGTTGCCGTAAATAGTTTCATTGGACTGTCCAGGTTATTTTGTCCGCTTATGAGGTCATTTATTTTTTGAGGTACATATAATTCAAAATAATCTCCATATATATAACAAAACATTAATGCTGTCCATAATGCAGAAAGGCTTAATCTAATGTTTACTTTAAAATCCTCTAATTGCTGTGCCATTTAGTTGTTTTTTTTTAAGAAATAGATTTTTCTTTTGCTCCGATTACTAATAACCATAGGCTAGTTCCTATTTCTCCTAGGCTTGCTGGCAAACTAATATATGAAGAAATTCCAAGTTCTGAATAATTGGGTATTAATATATCACCACTGAAATTTATTAAATAGCCAAAGCAACCTAGCATTAAAAGTATCCCTAAAAATTTAGGAAGAAAGTTTGATTTGAAAATCAAATAACCAAACGGAAACAACCAAAGCCCTGAAAAAACATGAATTAGTCGCATACCATGACCATATTGATTAAGGTAAAATAAAACCTGTGTCTGTATTTGTTCGGCAGAGAAGACTTTGAGGTAATAGGGAGCTTTAATTAAAGAAAGTGCTGTTAATTCATTTTGAAGGTTAACAAAATACATTGGAACGCATATTATTGCTAACAAAACCATCAATTTTGCCATATCCTTATTGACCTGTTTTAATAATTTGTACAGGAGAATTGGCAAGAACAGAAAGAAAATATAACAGAGTACGCCACTTAATATCCCAAATCTGAATAACATTTCAGAAGAGGATATATTTTGAAAGGTTAAAGAAGCATTATCATAGTTGATGAGTTTAGAAAGAACATACATTAGACTATATATTCCTGTTAGTACCACTCCTAAATAAATAAGACCTGCAATTCTTGAGATTTGGATTATTTTCGTCATAAATTCAATTTTTCTGGTAGGATTTACAGAAACGATTTGTGTTACAGGTAGTGTCGTTGCTTTTATACTTCATTTTTTGGGCATTACGATTTAATACCTTTCACCAAAAGCCAAACTGCGAGTGCCATTTCATAAAAAGCAATTGGCGATGCAAGCATAATGCCCCAAACTGAAATTTGCTGAATTATTCCAAACATTTCCAATATTGCCGCTAACATTATTAAAATTGATGCTGATATGCCAAGTCTAGCTAAATTCTTTGGTACTACTCCTGACTTAATAAAACCATAACTGTATAAAAATGTATTTATTGCCAACATGAAATTTGGACCTAGCATAAAAGTCCACTTGTGAAGGCCTATAAATGCAAGCATAAGATTCTTTGCATTTTCTTTATTAGTAATCGCTCCATCGGTATGATATTCACTCACTGTTAGAGCAGTCAAAATGCTTACAATACCAACCATAATAAAGACCGCTTCTAATAGCCTAAAACTTAAATAGCCTAGTGCTATTCTTTCATTATTGCGTTTCAGTAGAGGAAAAAATATAATAGCAGTGCATGTGGCTGAAACACATAAAATAAGTTCATTTATAGCACCCAAAATGATTTGTGAATAGTTATTATTGGCCGATAGCAGGTAATTACTATCATTTAAAATCGGGTCATAAAGTTTTAATCCAATTATGGATGTTACAGCGGCTATAATAAAAAACCAACCTGTTAGCTTAGAGTTAGTTTTACTAAAGTTGTAATTGGGCATCATTTTCTCTTTAAAAAAAATTAGGATACAAAATAAGCGTTCGATTTCCTAAAAAATATTATCAAAAGATAATAAGAGAAACATTTAATCTTTTTTTTCTAAAATTCTACTTCGTATTCTACTTAAAGATATTTGAGTTATACCTAAGTAAGTAGCCAAATGGTAAAGAGGGATACGATTTAAAAGTTCTGGTTTCTTTTTGAGAAGTAGTAAATATCTTTCTTCCGGGCTATGGTTTTTAAAATCATCGAATTCTAATGTCTTTTGAACAATCAGATTATCATTCATTTGCGAAATTAGTGATGTTAAATGCGGGATTTGCTCTACAAGTTTTTTGTTTCTTTCCTCAGAGCCAATAGCAACCAAGCAATCTTCTAAGCATGCCAAATAATATTGTGAGGGCTGTTTGGTTAAATAACTAACAGGTCTAATCGTTTGATTTTCAAAAAAAAATTCGGTATTACGTTCTTCCCCATCTTTTATGTAAAAAGCTCTTACGCAACCTTGAATAATAAAAAAGCAATCCTTCGCATACTGACCTTCCTGAAGTAACAACTCATTTTTCACGCAACGTCTAAATAGATTTTGATCCTTAATGATTTGCACTTCATTTTCTGATAGTTTTATAAATTGTGATATGAAATCAATTATATAGTTGTCCATTATTAAAACCAATAATTTATTAACAATTTGTTAGTATCTTTACACGATGACCGCTAATCGAGTCATACAAGGGAATTTCCCCCTCACGTTCTCACAGAACTGTACTTGATATTCTCCCATCATAAGGTTACTGAGCTTGCCGAAGCACGGCTCTTCTTGTTTAATCGTAAAGATATAAAATACCTTATGGATCTGCCAATTTTCAGTTTGCAAACAAAGGTACTGGTTATTGGCTGTGATTTTGTTGTTCTCGTTTTTATTTGTTGTACACCACAAAATGAATTTATTAACGATTTTAAGTTTTTTGGGGCGTTAATGATAAGGCTTTGCTAAATTCCGCCTTTTGCAGCACAAATTAGTTTGCAAACTCCTCTTGACAGGCCTTTGCGAAGGGTCAGTTTTTTATTCGATGACAATGATTCCATGCTCGTTCGATCGGCTGTGGCTTTCGTTTTGTCATTTTTTTAAGTCCTTCATGTTTTGTCTATCATTCAACCTTTTGTTATTCGGTTGATTCAAGACACACACGGTTTGCAAGCAGGCGCAGAAGCGGGTTTCGAAGCACTAAAATTTCTGCCAGCTCTGAACGTGATACGAAGCACGAAGTTTTAATTAAACACTGAATCGCCAATTTCTTGTGGGTGTTGTTACAGGCTGGCGTTCTTGCCGTCCCCTGTCTTACAACCATTATCAGTATTGAGTTTTGCAGTCATTGTCAAGTTGCACTTTTGTATCAGGTTGTATGTATGCGTTTTAAAAATTTTAGAATTAGAAGGGAATTTTAAAAAATAATTTTTCCCAGGAGGGAGAGGTGGAAGCTCTTTTGTAATTTTTGGTCTGTGCGTTGATTTGTGGGAATTGCAAATGTGCTTACAAGTGTGTGTTGGCCTATTCCCTGTCCATAATTGATTTTACTTGTTTCTGTAATAATTTTTTTTCCGGTAAATACAGTTGATATTTTGAAACGAATATTTTATTCGAAATTCCTCCTGTTGCATATTCTACCAATACTTCGTCTTTGTCTGCGGAAAGTATGATACCGATTGGTTCGTTGTCGCCCTCTACGTTTTCTTCCGTTTTAAAGTAGTTCAGGTAAAGGTTCATTTGTCCGATGTCGTTGTATTTTACCGGTTTTGTTTTCAGATCAATCAGCACAAAACATTTCAGGATACGGTGATAAAACACCAGGTCAATATAAAAGTGTTTGTTTCGCAGTGAAATCTTGTATTGTCTGCCAACGAACGCAAAACCCTTTCCAAGTTCCAGCAGGAATAGTTGCAGGTTGTCAATGATCTTTTGTTCAAGGTGTTTTTCCGTAACCTTGTTGCTTTGCGGAATTTTTAAAAAGTCCAGCACATAAGGGTCTTTGATTACTTCGTTCGGATGACTTGCAGTATGTCCTTTTTCTGAAAGTTGCAAAACACCTTTTTTGTCCCGGCTCAATGCCAGCCGTTCAAAGAGAGATGAATCTATTTGCCTTTCCAGTTCTCGTTTCGACCAGTTTTCATTGATGGACTGTTTCTCATAAAATTTACGGGCTGTGTCGTCTGAAACTCCTAATAATACTATGAAATGGCTCCAGCTTAATTTGGCAGACACTGTCTGCCATTTTGGATAGGCCACATAAAACCTTCGCATATCCAATACATTCCGTCTGCCGAATCCTTTGCCGTATCGAAGTTTTAAATCTTTGGAAAGCCTTGCCAATAAATCACTTCCGTACTCAGCTCGCTCATGCCCGTGTTGCTCAAATTCAACAATGTGTCTGCCAATTTCCCAGTTGGCTTTCACCAACTCGGTATTGACAGCCTTAAAAGCGTTCTGCCGAGCCGTTTCAATGGTTTGGCCGATATTGTCGAGCAGGTCGTTGTATTTGGTTTTGCTGGGTTTCACATCAATGTTGTAGAATTCATTTATACATAATGCTTAAAGGGCAACTCTTCTGATTTAACATTCTTTCCAATAGTTAATACTTACCGCTAATCGAGTCACACAAGGGAATTTCACCCTCACGTTCTCACAGAACTGCACTTGATTGTCTCCCATTATACGGTCACTGAACTTGTCGAAGCACGGCTCTTCTTGTTTAATCACAAAGATATAAAATACCTTATGGATATGCCAATTTTCAGTATACAAACAAACGTGCTGGTTATTGGCTGTAATTTCATTGTTCACGTTTTTATTTGTTGTACACCACAAAATGAATTTATTAACGATTTTAAGTTTTTTGGGGCGTTAATGATAAGGCTTTGCTAAATTCCGCCTTTTGCAGCACAAATTAGTTTGCAAACTCCTCTTGGGAGGCCTTTGCGAAGGGCCGGTTCTTTATTCGATGACAATGATTCCTTGTTCTTTCGCCCGGCTGCGGCTTTCGTTTTGTCATTTTATAAAGTCCTTCATGTTTTGTATAGCATTCAACCTTTTGTTATTCGGTTGATTCAAGACACACACGGTTTGCAGCTACCCGAAGGGCGGGACTTTTACCGCAAAACTTGATTTGAAAAACTATTGTTTGATTAACCACAAAACTGTCTTTGGAAAACGAAACCCCGCCTTTTGGGTAGGTGCTGTTATAGCCAGTGGTTCTTTTCGTCCGTCCTTGCAAACCATTGTCAATACTACGTTTATCTGTCCTTGTCGTGTCGGTTTGTGCGGTTGCGAATTTTTTATTTTCAGAAGGGAAGGAAGATTTTTTTAATTCAATTTTGTCAGGGTGGGACAGACACACTCTTTGCCAAGCTTTGGTCTGTGCGTTGGCTTGTGCGGCTTGGCAATGTGTGTGGCTGTTGGGCTGGCTTTTCATTGTTTTTTATAATTGTCCTCCAACTCCTTTAAACTTCTCTACAAACGAAACTAACTTTTGAAATACAGTTTGTTTTTTTGTTAAATATTGAGGATTTAGCGGACTCATTTTTGGTAAAAGTGCATTCAGTTCTGTCCCATTTTCACTCGCATATTCACGTTTTAACGAGACTGTTATGTATCGCTTTGCTTCCTCCTCATTCAGATTCTCCTCTGAAATTAATTCTGATGCTTCTGCTTTTTGTTTTCTTTGAGCATACTCGAAGAATGAATCAATAACATTTGCTTTATCTTGAAGTTTATCAAGTTCCGTTTCATTAATAAAATCAACTACTAAACTTTCTTTTGCTCTATTACCAACACTTGCTCGAATAACCCTGCGGATTTCAGTAATTAAAGTTGCTTTATCTTTTGTCTTTTTGTTATGCTCAAAAATTAATTCAAGAATGTAATCAAGGTTTATCTCTTGTGATTTTAGCAAGTCAACTTCAAACACTACATAATCCCAATCAATGGTAGATTCTGCTGTTTCTTTGCTGTTTTTTTCTCGTCTTAACCAATCTCGTATGTCATTATAAGTTGAACGGTAATCCTGAACTGTCCTCTCTTTGAGTAATTCAATTTTTTGCATTGCTGCAATGTCCTCATCTGTTACAAAATGAGCTTTTTTAAATTCTTCTACTGCCTCAGGATTGTTTATGTCAATTGCTTGAAGTGCTTTGAGGTGGTTAAATTCATCGTAATTCTGGAGTATGTTTTCTACTCTTAAATATTCTCCGAATAGTTTCGCAAATTCTTTTTTATCTTTCTCCTTTACGATTTCGTCAGGATTAGGGAATTTCTCATTTAACTCTTTCACAACTTCAACATAACCTCTGCGTGCTTCACCTGTAACAATGTCTGTAAAGCCTTCTAAATATTCTTTGTAGCTCTTTTCGAGAACCACGTTTTTAGTGTTGCTGTCACCAAAAAGTGTAATTGCGTCAATGGTAGCTTTTTCTAAGTCACGGAATGTTACAATGTTGCCAAAGGTCTTTGTAGCATCATAAATTCTGTTCGTACGTGAAAAGGCTTGAATCAATCCATGATAACGCAAATTCTTGTCAACGAACAAAGTGTTTAAAGTAGGTGCGTCAAAACCAGTGAGGAACATTCCAACAACAATGATTAAATCAATCTCTTTGTTCTTTACACGTTTGGCAAGATCTCGGTAATAATTCTGAAACTCATTGCTGTCAACGCCATAACTGGTCCTGAACATGGCGTTATAGTCATTGATAGCTTTGGTTAAAAATTCTTTGGCAGTAACATCCATTGCAGAAGGCTCAAAAGTCTCATCAACTATTTCACCTATTGCACTCTGTTCTTCGTTTGCTGCAAAAGAGAAGATTGTCGCAATTTTTAAAGGTTTGTCACTGTCTTTTTGTAAGTTGTTTAATTCCTCATAATAACATTTGGCTGCATCAACACTGCTAACGGCAAACATGGCATTAAAACCTTTGTTGCTTCCTTGATTTCTGTGTGTTTTTATTCTGAAATTCTGTAAAATGTATTGAGATATTTCTTTTATGCGTTCTGGATGAAGCAAAGCTTTTTTGTTTTCTGAGGCGCTTAATTTTTTCTCATCTATTTCAGTTTCGATGCTCTTAAACTGAGGTCTAACATCATTATAATCAACTTTGAATTTCAGTACTTTTTCATCTCTGATGGCATCCGTAATTACATAAGAGTGTAATTCACGACCGAAAACACTTGCAGTAGTTTCAGCACCTAAAGCATTTTGAACGAATATTGGTGTTCCTGTAAATCCAAACTGATAGAACTTTTTAAACTTCTTATTTAGGTTCTTTTGTGCTTCACCAAACTGAGAACGGTGGCATTCGTCAAAAATGAAAACAACCTGCTTTTGATAAATAGCTAAATCACCCTCAGTCTTCATGAGGTTGTTTAGTTTTTGTATTGTAGTTACAATTATCTTGTTGTCGTCCTTTTCAATATTTCGCTTTAAACCTGCTGTACTATCAGAACCATTCACACTGTCGGGAGAAAACCGCTGATATTCTTTCATGGTCTGAAAGTCCAGGTCTTTACGGTCAACTACAAAAAAAACTTTGTCAATAAAATCCAATTGAGTTGCTAAACGTGCCGCTTTAAAACTGGTAAGCGTTTTACCCGAACCTGTTGTGTGCCAAATGTAGCCGCCGCTTTCGGGTTTCGACCAATTTTTGGCTTGGTAGGAACTTTCAATTTTCCACAACATTCTTTCGGTGGCTGCAATTTGATACGGTCGCATAATTAAAAGTGTATCGCTTGTATCAAAAACCGAATAGGTTAGTAACACATTTAACAATACTCTTTTTTCAAAAAATGTTGTCGTAAAATCTTTCAGGTCTTTAATTAGCGTATTGTCAGCCTTTGCCCAATTCATGGTAAAATCAAAGCTATTCTTATCACGCTTTATAGTGTTAGCAAAGTAACGGGTATCAGTACCATTGGATATAACAAAAACCTGTACGTATCTAAAGAGGGAGTTATTACTGTTCAAGCTTTCTTTTGAATATCTGTGAACTTGGTTAAACGCTTCACGGATAGCAACTCCTCGTTTTTTTAATTCAACCTGAACCAATGGCAAACCATTTACTAAAATGGTTACATCATAGCGATTGGCATGAGAGCCTTTCTGTTCAAATTGAGAAATTACCTGTACTTTATTTCGGGTGATATTCTTTTTGTCTAACAAGTAGATGTTTTGAATATGACCATCATCAAAAACGAAATCATAGATATAGTTGTCGTGGATTTTTCTTGTTTTCTCAACAAGGTTATCGCTTGGCTTGTCCAAATATTCCTCCACAAAACGAAACCATTCTCCATTCGAAAATTCCATATTGTTAAGCGATTGTATTTGCATTCTTACATTCGCCAACATCGCTTCTTGCGTAGTTATGTTTGCTGGATTTTCATAACCTTGATTGATTAGGTCTTGAATGAATTCCTTCTCCAATGCCGCCTCTGTTTGATAAACAGCAGGTGCTTCATTCACCTCAAAATGTTTGGTGAATTTATCCAACACAATAAAATTGTTTGATTCTGCTATGGTTTTATACTGTGACATTCTGTTCCGTAGTACTTGTATTAATAGTTGGCTTAAAGCCGTACATCTTTTTTATTTCATTAACTAGGAAGCCTAATACTCTCTTATCATTTTCCTCAACAATTGCAATTTCTTCACCATTGTGTTTTGAATGACTTGATAGGTTTATTATTCTTCTGTAATATGCTTCTCGTGACTCTTGGGGTAAAAGTTCTTCCCATTTATTATATCCTAAAAATGTTGAAGTCTTTTCGAGTATGTTACGTAGAAAGTTGAAATGAAACTTTTTTATCTCTCCTGTTGGCTGTATTGCTTTCTCCAATTCTGCCAATAGAAACAAGTGATAAGAAAAAGGGGAGTCATTTTCTAATTCATTAACTGAAAAAGTTCCATCATTCAGCTTTTCTAAAATCCATTTCTTTGTCTTTTTAACTCTATTAAATTCATTGAAAAGCACATTGAAAAATAAAGGATTGTGAGTTGTGATAATGAATTTCAAATCCGAAGTACTTGATTTTATTAATTCTGAAATATTCACAGCCAATTCAATTAGATGTGAATCATCTAAGGAGCTAACAGGGTCATCAATAAAAATATATTCTAGCTTATCATATTGGTCAGTTTCACGATTTCCTTTTTCAGTAATGTTTAAAACACTTACAACTTGTTCCATTAAACTGAAAAACACACTCCAAATAAAACAGCTTTCTTCACCTTTAGAAATTTTCACGAATTCAGTATCACCTTCATTACCTCGTTCAAATGAAAATCTAACCTCTGTAAATTCTTCATTGAATTGCGGAGTTAACTTGTCATTAGTTAATAGCTGAAAATTCTCAACAATATTTCTGTCTTGACCTTGTTCACGGAGCACCCAATCTGTAAAACTATTTGGTTGTATCTTCAATTTTCTATCTGAGTCAGCCTCCAAATCGTTATCCCAAAAGAATAAGTCTTCAGTAAAGGCATTATAGTAAAGAATTTTAATCCCTGAATCTTCTTCCAGCTCTGCTTCAAGTTCTTTTGGGGCTATCAACTGCTTAAATTCACGTGATAAACGAGTTTTACCTGAGCCATTAAAAGCATAGATTAGCTGTACTTTTTTATCAGCATCTCTGAGTGTTTCTGCTATTTGTGTTAACGACTGACCCATGTTATGATTCTATATTATTCTTAGAAAAGGTTAGCAATAAATCACGGTAATACTCGTACTGTTTTTTCCTTAACTCAATCTCTTTTGGTAGTCCTTCGCCAATTGAGGTTGTGAGTATGGCAAATTTATCGAGGATTGCAACAATCTTTTCTTTTTCCTCAGGAGATGGATTTGGTATCTTGATACTTTCTAAGTTCTTCTTGTTTAATTTAGGCTGAGCTGCCCCTGAAATATATGGAGTTAAATCAAGATTATTTAAATAGTATTCAACAAATTTTCTATCTGCATAAGTATTGAATTTTAAAACATGAGCATGATTATTTACCCAAGATTTTCCACTAATACTGAATGCGATTGGTGTATTTCTTGCTATTAAATTGGCTCCATCTTCTGATACTAATAATAAGTCGTCATCGAAAATATAATCTTTAACATAATCCACAATTCCTGAAGCTCCATAGTATGGTATTTCGCCAAATTCTCTTAATCCACTTGTTACAGGTTTACGCATTGAGTCCAAATTTTCTGCTAAACTTCCCAAATTCAACCACTCAACTTCATCTTTTCCAAAACTAAACAATTCATTAAGTTGGTACTGATTTATTATAGTATCTATTTCGGTGCGGAAAATATTTATTTTCTCAACAGTTTTTAAAATCTCATTATTCAATTCGTTTATATCAAACTTCTCTCTTTTATCTTTAACTTCAACATAGGAATTAACGGACAGATTATAGTCGTTTTCTGCTATGGTTGAATTGTCAATAGATTTTGCCACATATTCTAAATCAGCTTTGCTATCAAATAAATCCATTATCTTTTCAATGTGCTCATCTTTTAGGACATTATTATTGGTTACCTTTTTAAAAAAATCGTCACTGGTGGCATCTATAAACTGTGTTCTATTTTCAGATTTATGTTTTGAAAGAACAAGAATATTAACGGCTATTGAAGTTCCGAAGAATAAATTTGGTGCTAAAGATATTACGGATTCAACAAAGTTATTGTCCACTAAATACTTTCTGATTTTCTGTTCTGCACCACCACGGTAAAAGATACCAGGGAAACAAACAATGGCTGCTCTACCTTTACTAGACAGATAACTTAAAGCATGAAGCACAAAGGCAAAGTCTGCTTTTGATTTAGGAGCCAACACACCAGCAGGAGCAAAACGATCATCATTAATTAACGTTGGATCATCGTCACCAATCCATTTTATAGAGTAAGGTGGATTCGAAACAATGGCATCAAAAGGTTTTTCATCGCCATAATGAGGGTCAATGAGTGTATTGCCAAGGGCAATATTAAACTTGTCGTAATTGATGTTGTGCAAAAACATATTCATACGGGCAAGGTTGTAAGTGGTGTGGTTTACTTCCTGCCCATAAAAACCTTCTTCAATAATATGATTGTCGAAATGCTTTTTGGCTTGTAATAGCAAAGAGCCTGAACCTGCGGCTGGGTCGTATATCTTGTTTACTTTGTCTTGCTTGTGCATGGCCAATTGTGCAATGAGTTTGGAAACGTGTTGTGGCGTAAAAAACTCACCTCCCGATTTTCCTGCATTGGCTGCATAATTGGAAATCAAAAACTCATAAGCGTCACCGAAAAGGTCAATTTGATTGTCTTCAAAATTTCCAAAGTCAAGTTCTTCAATACCTTTTAAGACTTTCGCCAAAGTGCTGTTTTTGCTTTCAACGGTATTTCCAAGTCTTGTACTTGTTGTGTCAAAGTCGGCAAACAATCCTTTAATGTCTGGTTCAGATGGATAACCATTTGCAGAACTTTCAATAGCGTCAAAAATCGCTTTTAAGTCTGTGTTTAAATTCGGATTAGTATTAGCTGTTTTGGCAACATTCACAAAAAGTTGACTTGGATAAATAAAGTAACCTTTAGTTTTTATCGCATCGTCTTTTATCTCTGGTGTTATGTCTTTGTCAGGATAGTTTGCATAGTTTACGCTTTCATCACCACCTTCAATGTAATTGGTGAAGTTTTCACTAATGAAGCGATAGAACAGCGTACCTAAAACAAACTGTTTAAAGTCCCATCCATCCACTGAGCCACGAACATCATTGGCTATTTTCCAAATTTTAGATTGTAATTCTTGTCGTTGTACTATGCTTGTCATTTTTTCTCTTTTATTAAGTCTTGCGGTTTAACACCTAGTATTTTGGCAATTTCAAAAAGCACTTCAAGTCTTGGCTGTTGTCTGTTTTGAACATAGCCGTTGACCATGTTGTAACTTTTACCAAGTTGTTCAGCCAACCAAGTCTGTTTAACTCCTTTTTCTTCCAACACTTCTTTAATTCTGTTCATGTCATTTTGAAATGTATCCGCAAAGATAGATTTAATATTTTGACTATCTCATTTTTCAATATAAAAACTGTTTGAATTATTGTCTGTCGGTGCGTGGGGAAAAATGGCTCTTTTGGTTTTGCGAAGGGTTGGCTTGTGTGAGGGGCAAAACCAAATGTGCCATTTGTGCGGTGGCAATAAAATTGAATTAAAAAAATGTGCGGTGGGGAAAATAAAAAATACAGAAGGGTCGGCAATGAGTGTCGGCTTATTCGTTGTCCGTTTGTAATATGGTCTGTCTGTTGGTCAATATTCTATGTGGTTTGTCTTGGTTTTACTGTTTAAATTTTGGTCGGTCAGTTGTCGTTGCAACGGTCGTCCTACCATTGGCTATAACGTCCGGCATGTTTGCGTAGTGCGCACAAATTTATTTGTGCCAGCACTAAGAGCAATCATCGCGCATTATGTAAACATGCTGTTGCGCGAAGTTTCGCCCACGTAGTGGAGCGAAAAGCGGTTT
>JACCDP011501244.1_pt1 | contig 15200 bp, 12 predicted proteins | sample 7445841 | NCBI WGS metagenome assembly JACCDP01 (sample SAMN15323441, study PRJNA562643) | freshwater metagenome | isolation source: river surface water | place: USA:Blue River Watershed | collected 2017-08-17 | reverse complement strand
GCGGCGGGCACGCAGCCGGCGGCCACGCACGCGAGCACGACGAGGGCCCTCACCCGACGAGCCACGTCGCGAGACGCTCCCGCATGATGCGCACCGCGTCGGGCGCGCAGTCCACGAGCACGGCGTCGCGACCGGCGCGTGCCGCGGCCTCCCCCGTCGTGCCGCTCCCGGCGAAGAGGTCCAGCACGGCGTCTCCGGGGTTGGAGTGCACGCGCACGATGCGGTCGAGGATCGCGCGGGGCTTCTGGGTCGGCCAGCCCGTGCGCGCCGCGCTGCCCGGCGGGACGATGGTGTGCCACCACGTGTCCGTCGGGACCTTGCCGCGCCGGGCCTTCTCGGGGCCGACCAGTCCAGGCGCCATGTACGGAACGCGGTCGATGTCGTCGTAGCGGAAGGTGTAGCGCTCCGGGTCGCGCGTGTACCACAGGATGGAGTCGTGCTTCGCGGCCCAGCGGCGCCGCGAGCGGCCGCCGTAGTCGTAGGCCCACACGATCTCGTTCTGGAAACACGCGCGCCCGAACAGCCCGTCCAGGAAGACCTTGACGTAGTGGACCTCCCGCGCGTCGAGGTGGACGAACAGGCTGCCCGTCGGTGTGAGGAGCCGGCGCGCCGCCTCCAGCCGCGGCCCGAGGAATCCGAGGTAGTCGCCGCTCCGGTCGTCCCAGCCCAGGGAGGCCCCGCGCGCGACGCGGTAGCGCGTGCCGCGAAAACCGGTGCGGGTGCCGTCCGGGTCGGCCGTCGCGGTCATCGGCGCGTGGATCTGGGCGTGGCCGGTGTTGAACGGCGGGTCGAGGTAGACGAGCGGGAAGCTGGCGTCGGGCAGCGTGGCGGCCACGTCGAGGTTGTCCCCGAGCAGCACCCGCACCCGTCCGCCGCCCTCGCTCACGGCATCTCGACGACGACGCCCTCGCTCTCCACGTCGCCGCGTGCGAGGGCGCTCAGCGCCCAACGTCCGGGGGCGAGGGGGGTGGCGCGCGCGCCCGCGGGGACCGTGCGATCGAGCACCCAGACGCCGTTGCGCGCGGCATAGACCAGCACGGCGCGGACGTCGTCCTGCGCGGTCCAGGACACGCCGCTTCCGTCGCGCGTGAGGACCGGCGGCGTCACCGTGCGCGTCGCGACGGTCGCCACGGGCGGCGGCACGGCGGGCGCGGCGTACCACGTGCCGCGCGCGGTGCGCCGAACCCCTGCGACGTCGTCGAGGAGTGTGTGGGCGGGGTACCACATGTGGCCGGCCGTGTGGTCGAGTCCGTCGTCGCGCGTGATCGCGAGCTCGTCGGTGAACTCCGACACCGTCCAGGGCGTGGGGTCCTCCAGCTTGTAGAGGGCGTTGGCGGGAAAGAGCCATTGCCCTTCGCGGAGCTGCGAGTCCCACCACGCGGTCAGGGCGCCGTAGGGCTGCCCCGACGAGGTGGTCTTCCAGTAGAGCTGCGGCGCGAGGTAGTCGACCCATCCCTGCGCCGCCCACGTCGGCGGATCGCAGTAGATCGCGTCGTACGCGTCGAGGCCGGTGACGCCCGCGGGGTTCCCCGGCCGCCAGATTCCGAAGGGGCTTACGCCGAAGCGCACCGCCGGGTCGAGGCGGGCGATCGTCTCGTGGACCTCGCGGACGAGGCGGTTCACGTTGTCCCGTCGCCAGTCGTCGCGGCCGAGCGTGCCCCCGCCGCTGCGGTAGGCGTTCCAGGTGGTGTCGTCCGGGAAGTCGACCCCGTCCACCGGGTAGGGGTAGAAGTAGTCGTCGAACACCACGCCGTCGATGTCGTAGCGGGTCACCACGTCTTCGATGACCGTCAGCACGCGCTGGCGGACGACGTCGGCGCCGGGGTCCATCCACAAGTGACGGCTTGCGCTCGTCTCGTTGGGGTAGGCGTGGGCGTGCTCGGGATGCTGCCGGGCGATGTGGTTCACCGCGAGGCTCGAGGTGGACGTGGACCCGGCGCGCGCGCGGTAGGGGTTCATCCACGCGTGGAGCTCGATGCCGCGGGCGTGGGCCGCCGCGACCCACACGGCGAGCGGGTCCATGCCCGGGTCGGTCCCCTGGGTCCCCGAGATCCACCGGCTCCACGGCTCGATGGACGAGGCGTAGAGCGCGTCCCCTTCCGGGCGGATCTGCAAGAAGATCGCGTTGATGCCGGCGTCCGCGAGGGTGTCCACCATCGTCCCGACGGATTGCGTGAGCTGGGTCGCGCTCATGCCGCTCTGGTCGGGCCAGTCGATGTTCCAGACGCTCGTGACGAAGATGCCGCGGAGCTCGCGGCGGTGCGCGACGACGACGGTGTCGGGCGCCTCGGGGCCGGTGTCGTGCGGCGCCGTGTCGTGGGGCGTGGCGGCCGTGTCGACGGTTCCCGTGTCCTTGCGGGAGAGGTCGGGGAAGGTGTCGGGTTGGATGCACGCGAGTGCGAGCAGGGCGAGCAGCATGGCCCGTCGAGCCTAGCGGATCCCGCGCGCGGCGGCATCCGGCATGGCGGCGCGGCCCGTGCAGGTGCGGCAGATCTCCTTCTCGAACTCCCCGCGGAGCAGCGCCCGGCGCGTGTGGCGGTAGTCCGGGCGATGCCAGAGCTCCGCGATCGTGGTCGTCGCCAGGTCGCCCCAGTCCTCGCGGCCCTCGTAGTCGTTGGGGCAGAGCTTCACGCGTCCCCAGGCGTCGATGACGAGGACGCTCGAGGGCGCGTGGCACGCCGCGAGGTGGAGCTCCTTCGCGAAGCGGACGGTGCCGCCGCGGTTGTACGGGGACGGCACGTCCGCGTCGAAGTGCCGCACCCAGAAGCGCCGACGCAGTGTCCACCACGACAGCTCGGCGCGGGTCCTCCGGAACGCCTCGGATTCCCCGTCCTCGAAGGTGACGATGAACAGGCTCACGCCGGCCTCGAGCAGGGCGCGGGCCTTGGCGGGCGTGAGCGCGTCGCCGTTGGTGTAGACGACCACGCGTGCGTGCGGCAGGCGCCGCCGTGCCTCCGCGACGAGCCGCGGCAGGCGCGCGTCGAGCAGCGGCTCGCCGAAGAAGTGCGGCGAGAGGCGCCCACGGAAGTCCATCGCCGCGAGCTGGTCGAGGATCGAGACGAAGAGGTCCTCCGACATCTCGTGCGCCGGCCGGGGCGCCACGGACACCGGGCAGTAGCCGCAGGCGCGGTTGCAGCGGCTGTTCGTCTCGATCTCCACGCGATGGAACCGATCCGGCACGACCGTGCGGCGCAGCAGCACCTCGGTGCTCTTGACCACGTCGAGCAGCTTGCCGCGAAGGGACATCGATCCGATCCTAGCCGGCTGCTAGCGCACCTGCTCCCACCAGCGCTGCTCCGGGTCGCGCGGACGCACCGTGCGTGCCGGGGGAGGCGTCGCGGCCGCACCGGTGGTCGGCACGCCATCGGCGACGACGGAGGCGAGCGTCACGCTTCCGCCCAGCCGTGGCTCGGCGATCACGAGGCGGTCGTCCGCCGCGCGGCGCGTGACCTCCTCCGCCGGCCAGCGCCAGGGGTGCGTCGCCAGGTCGAACGTCGCCCAGTGGATCGGCAGCACCGGCGCGGCGCCCAGGTCGCGGGCGGCGCGGAGCAGCCCTTCGGGCCCGAGGTGCACGCTTCCCCACGCCGCGTTCCACGCGCCGGCCTCGAGCGCGACGAGATCGAACGGTCCCATGCGCGCCGCGATGGTGTCGAAGTCGTCGTGGTAGCCGGTGTCGCCGCTGAAAAAGAAGCGGTGGCGCGGGCCGGTCATCGTCCAGCTGGCCCAGAGCGTGCGGAAGCGGTCGGTGAGCGAGCGCCCGGAGAAGTGCTGCGACGGTACCGCCGTGAGCGTCACCTGCGTGCCCGGGAGCACGCTCCCGTCCCACCAGTCGTGCTCCACGACGCGTGCCGCGGGGACCCCCCATCGCGCCAGGTGGGCGCCGACGCCGAGCGGCACGTGCCACACGGGGACGCGCGAGGCCAGCGCGCGGACGGTCGCGGCGTCGAGGTGGTCGTAGTGATCGTGGGAGATGACCACGGCGTCGAGCCGGGGGAGCGCTTCGAGCGGGACCGGCGGCGGCGAGAAACGTCGCGGTCCGAGGTGACGGAACGGGCTCGCGCGCTCGCTCCATTGCGGGTCGGTGAGGAACGTCGCCCCGTCGATCTCGACGAGCAGCGTGCTGTGACCGAGCCAGGTGACGCGGAAGCCGTCGGGCGGCGGGGTCCGGAAGTCGGGAACCTCGACGGGGAGTGGATCCTGGGGGCGTGCACCCGTACGCGAGAGGTACTCCCGGAACAGCGTGCCGGCACGTCCCGACATGCCCATGGAGAAGGTCGGCCACGGGTTGCGGAACACGCCGTCCGCGGCGTCGTACTGCGGGGAGGCCCGCATGCGCGCCAGGCGTGCGTCGTCGGGGGTGCCGCCGAGCGCGGGGCGGTCGAGGTCGGCCAGCGCCACGAGCACGCCAAGTCCGAACAGGGCACCGAGGGGGGTGAGGATGCGTCGCGCGCGGGTCGAGGCCATGCGCACCCTTAGCCGACGGACGGCGCCCCGGACGCACCTCCGGGTGCCCGACACGGCGGCGATGCAGTCCGCGTTACGTCGCACGAGGAGGTTTCATGTTCCTTTCGCTCGCCCTCGCCGCGATGGTCCGCGACGCATCCGCCGAATCGCTCACCGTGCCGGTCGACGTCGCCCTCGGGCCGGCCCTGCTCACCGCGAACGCCGACGCGGGCCTCGCGCACGGCTTCACCGCCATCGAGCTCGACGTGGAGGCGATCGTCGGCCCCGAGCTGCTCAAGAAGGCGAAGAAGAAGGTCCCGAAGCGCTACCGCAAGTACGTGCCGAAGAGCGAGGTGCGCGTCCGCCCGTCCATCTTCATCCCCGACCTGATCGTCGTCTCTCCGGCGCGGAGCGACGCGCCGAACACGATGTGGGCGCTCGGGTGGACGCCGGTGGCGGTGAACGTGCCGTTCGTCAAGCAGAAGGGCCTCCGCCTCGACGCGAGCGTCGGTCTCACCGGCGTCGTCGGCCTCGCGGGGGTGGGCGAGGCCAGCGCGGTGCTCGCGCGTCCCGGCCTGCGTGGGCTGGTCGAGCTCGAGGCCAAGGTCGCCCCGCGTACCTTCGTGAGCCTCGGCTACGACGCCCGCGCGCTCGTCCCGCAGGACCTCGACGGTGATGGGGCCGGCGCGGCCACCTGGCTGCTCGGCGGGCCGTTCGCCCAGCTCCACTACCGGTTCCCGTACAAGGTCGACATGTAGCGTTTCGTCGGCGTGTTCACCGGGCGGGGGGCTCAGCCCGCCCCCCGCAACGCCCCCGGGCTACGCGAGGCCCTCGTCCATCTCCCGGCGGATGCGGAGCACGGCGTAGAGAAACGGGAACGACAGGAAGAACCCGACGAATCCGGCCATCGTCTCCCACGTGACCAGGCTCGCGGTGAGCACGAACGCCGGGAGCGCGACGTGGCGCGCGGCCAGGCGCGGGTTGAGGTAGAAGCTCTCGAGCTTGCCGAGCAGGAAGGTCAGCGTGCCGAACACGCCGACGGCGAGCCAGCCGTGGGCGTTCCAGCTCAGCGCCACGAGGAGCGCGCCCGACGCGAGGTTCCCGAAGATGGGGACCAGCCCGGCGGCGAGCAGGAACATCGCGACGGCGGAGGTGTACGGCACGTCCAGCCACCACATCAGCGGAAGGGTGATCGCCGTGTTGCAGATCGCCACGACCACCTGGAACTGGAGCGTGATGGCGAGCCCGTCGGCCACGTGGCCGGTCCAGCGCGCCAGCGTCGCGGCGACCGAGCGCGGCGCGAGGGTCGCGAACGATTCCTGCAGCCGTTCCTCCTCGAACACCGCCAGGATCGCGAGGAACGCGCCGATCATGACGTGGAGCAGCGCGGCGCCGGCCTCCTGCGCGGCGGCGAGCGCGTGTTCCCGCACGGAGTCGTCGGCGTGTGCCAGTCCCTCGGTGAGACGCTCGGCGAGGCTGGCCTCCCCGAGCCAGGGGCCGACCACCGCGGTGGCGCGCAGCTGTCCCTCGAGCGCGGGCCAGTCACGACGGGCGCTCTCGACCGTGCGCGCGGCGGTGTACCACCCGGCGGTGCCGAGGACCGCGGCGGCGAGGGCGAACCCTCCCAGCGCCGCGAGCGTCGCGTGGGTCGCGCCGAGCCCCGTGCGCGCGCGTACCGCGTCGCGCCCGAGCACCAGAAACCAGCGCACCGCGCCGAAGGCCGCGACCACCAGCAGCATGTCCCGCAAGAGCCACGCCAGCCCCGCGAAGAGGCATGCCAGCACGAGCCGGCAGGTGGTGGGCCAGGTGAGCAGCCGCTCGATCGGGTCGCCGGGAAGGTCGGTGTGCATGGCCCCGGTCTAGCGCGTGCCCGCGAGGCGCTCCACGAACCACACCGACCCCAGGAGCGCCACGGCCAGCGACAGCGCCGGAAGGCCGCGGGAGTCCCACCGCGGGTGACGGCGCGCGCGGTGCAGCACCGGCATCGCCAACGTGACGAGGACGGCCTGGCCGAGTTCCACCCCGACGTTGAAGGCCGCCAGCGCCGGGACGGCCCGGCCCGGGGGAAGGCCGATCTGCCGCAGCGCGCCCGCGAAGCCGAAGCCGTGCACGAGGCCGATGGCGAAGGTGACGGCCATGCGGCGGCGCACCGGGGGCTGCCCCAGGTTCTCGAGCCCCACGAACGCCACGCTCGCGGCGATGGCGGGCTCGACCCACGACGCGTGCGGAGTGACCCACCCGAGCGCGGCCGCGGAGAGCGTCACGCTGTGGGCGAGCGTGAATCCACTCACGACGGCCAGCGCCTCACGGAGACGTGCCGTCGCGAGCAGCAGGCCGAACACGAACACCAGGTGGTCCGCCCCGCCGGCGATGTGCTCCACGCCGAGGCGTCCGAAGTCGCGCAGGACCGCGCCCGTGCCGGGCACCGCGGGCGTGTCGAGGTGCGCGGCGGGCGCCTGCGTCGTGAGCACCCGCTCCCCGCCGCCCGGCACGCGAAGGACGTGGCGGTGCCCCGGCGGGAGCGCCGCCAGGAAGCCCGCCCGATAGGTCATCGTCGCGGTCGGCGGCGCATCCGGGCATGTCAGCGTCGCGACGCCGCGCAGGCCGTCGGCTTCCAGACGCGTCCAGGTGCCGGGCCCGAGCGCGCATGGAGCACCGCCGACGTCGATGCCCACGCGCGCGAACGTGGCGTCGTCCAGCGCCAGCCGCGCGCGGGCCAGGTCGTCCACGGGCACGGTCGCGGAGAGCTCCGCCTGCGCGAAGGTCAGCGACAGCGTGCCGTCCTCGAGCTCGGCGCCGCTCAGGCCGACGCTGTGGGCGCGGGCCTGCGGGAGCGCGAGCGGCGTCACGCCGTCGCGCGGTCGAGGACGCGGTGCAGGAGCGGGCTGGGCGTCCCCGTCGAGGTCACCCACAGCTGGTGGATCGCGCGGCTCGCGGCCACATGCAGGAGACGACGGGCGCGGGGCTGGTCGGGGTAGGCGGCGGCATCGACGCCCACCAGGACGACGTAGTCGAACTCCAGGCCCTTCACCTGCTCGACGTCGACCACGTCGACGCCGGGAGAGAACGTGAAGGCCTGGTCCTCGACGAGGCGCAGCTGGGGCACCTCCGCGCGCTCGAGGCCCTCGAAGGTGGCGCGCGCCTGCGCGGGATCGGGGGCGAGCACCGCCACGCTCGCGAGCGGCTCGGCGCGCAGCAGGGCACGGAGGGCCTGCGCGACGAAGTCCACGCACGCGCCGAGGTCCGGAAAGTCGAAGACCTCGACCGGAGCGCCGTCCCGCACCGCCAGCGGCGGGTTGTCGTCCTCCGCGTCCGCGCCCAGGAGCGCGCGCGCGAACGCCGTGATGCTGCGGGTGGAGCGGTAGCTGACCTTGAGGGACTGCAGGGCGGTGCTGGGGACGCCGATGGCATCGAGCAGACCGCCCCATTGGGTGCTGCCGCCGGCGGAGACGATGTGCTGTTGCGTGTCGCCCGCGAGGGTGACGCAGCGGCGGGCGTCGGTGGCGCCGACGAGCACGGCGATCTCCATGGCGCAGAAGTCCTGCACCTCGTCCACCGCGACGTGGCTGTACACGAGCGCGCCGGCCTTGCTCTTGAGCGCGCCGACGCGGAGCTGCCACGCACGGAGCAGGATCGCGTCGTCCTCCTCGTCGAGCCACGGGGTCGCGTCCGCCTCGCGCTCTTCGGTGCGCCGCGCGATCTGGTCCACCTGGCGACGCGACCACGCCGCGATCTCCTCGACCTCGCGCGGGGAGAAGCCGAGCTCGGCCATGATCGCCCGGTCCGAGATGGTGAGGAGCCAGTCCTGGAGGGCCTCGTCGGCGCTTGCGCGCACGTTTCGGGAGGCGACGGTGCGCGCGAGGGCCCCGGGCAGGCCCGGGTGCATCTTGAAGCGCGACACGACATCCGGCGTCAGCGCGCCGCCCCGGGTGGGGAGCGACGGGAAGTGGCGCTCCACCAGCGTGCGCGCCCACGAGGTCCACGTCACCACCCGCACGCCGTCGACGCCGAGGGACGGCAGGACGTGCCCGACGTAGTCGCGCAGCGCGCGTCCCCACACCACGACGAGCATGCGGGCGCCGTCGAAGCGCTGGGGATTGGCGTGCGCCAGCCAGGCGATGCGGTGCAGGAGCACGGTCGTCTTGCCCGAGCCCGCGCCGCCGCGGATCACGACGGGGCCTGCGTCCGCCTTGCTGATGAGCTCGAACTGCTCGGGGTCGATGAGCGCCGCGACGTCCGGCAGGTGCTTGTCGGCGCGGATGGCCTTGCCGCTGTGCGCACCGAGGACCTGGTCCGTCGCGGTGGCCCTCACCGCCCCGGCGCCGGTCGCGAGCGTGGGGACGGCGCGCGGCGACTCGGCCCACGTGCCCGCTTCCTTCACGAAGATTCCCTGGGGCGCGTCGATGCGGTGGAGCACGCCGTCACGGATGTGCACGGTGCGACGGGCGAGCACCTCGCCGTCCACGGTGCGGTCGCCCATCTCCTCCTCGAAGGACTCGCCCTCGGCGTAGCGGTAGAAGATGCGCGCGATGGGCGCGTGCCGCCAGTCGACGATCCGCAGCCCGTGCACCAGGCACGTGGCCTTGCCGAGGAACACGTCGATGACGCGCCCGTCCTGACGCGTGCGGAGGTGCGCGAAGTACGGGCGGTCCGGGTCGACCGAGTCGTCGGGGCGCCCGGCGCGGAGCTGTTCCAGCACGCGCAGGCGCTGCTCGTACTGCAACTCGATGGTGGTCTTGTCCTCGGTCTTCGCGACGCGCATGTCCTGTTGCAGGCGGCGAAGCTCCTCCACGAGGTCGTCCTCGCGGGCGGTCGGGGTCACGACGCCGCGTCCGAGCCGGCCGCGCGCGTCGGCGAGCTGGGTCTCCTCGTCTTCGATGATCGGGTGCATCCGGGGCCTATAACGATGCGGTCAAGGCCGGCGGCGGCACGGTCGCCGGAGCACGCCGAACACCCACGGAACCACGACGCACGCCCCGGCGCCGTCGCCTCCGCACGGGCGCGGGACGCCGGGCGTCGGCAGGCGCACCCGACCCGCTCCGAGTCGCGCGGCGACGGTGGTCTCATCGTCGCGCGTGCCCGACACCGTCGTCTCGCGGAGTCGCGCGGCGGCGCCGTGGGGCCCGAGGGACGGGTCCGCGGCGAGCACGAGCGCCACGGCGGCGGCGACCGCGGGGGTGGCGGCGCTCGTGCCGTAGAACCCGGTGCCGCCGTAGATCGACGAGGACAGGCCGTCGGGGCCGGCCACGTCGGGACGCGCCACGCCGCCGTGGCTGTCGCCCCACGAGGAGAAGGACTCCGCGCCGTTGCCCGCGTAGCCGACGGCGCGCACGGCACCGACGACCAGCGGGGTCGGACCGCTTGCCGGGTCCGCGAAGGCACCGGGCGTGACGTGGTGCGCGTCCGCGCCGCGGGCCCAGAGCGACACGCGCCCGTGGGCCGTGCCGGCGCGCAGGCGCACGCGCGCCCACACGGTCGTGGCCTCGGGGACGTAGACGCTGGAACGCTCGTAGGGGGTGCAGGAGTCCGCGTCGGCGGACTGGCGGGTCTCGCCGCGCCCCAGCACGTTTCCGTGGCGGTCGCGGACCTCCAGGTCGAGGTCCGTGCGCCCGCAGGCATCGTACTGATCCCACGACAGCTGCACGGTGGTGTCCCCGGCGGGCACCTCCGCGCCCCACCAGGCGCTGCCCCAGGGGAAGTCGAGGATGCCGTCCCCGTCGGGGTCGGACCAGGCGCCGTCCCAGTGCTCGGTGGCGTAGTTCCCCGCGCTCGTGACGAGCAGGATCCCGGCCTGCGCCAGCCGCGCCGCGCTCGCGTTCACCGGTCCCGCGCCATCGTGGAAGCTGTCGTGGAAGAAGGACATGGACATGCTGACGATGTCGATGTCCTCGCGGATGGCCCAGTCCACCGCGTTCTCGAGGGTCGTCGCGCCGTTGACCCGGACGAGGTGGAGCTCCGCCTCGGGCGCCAGGGCGCGGAGGATCTCGGCGCACGCGATGCCGTGACCGCCGGATTCCCAGGCGTAGCGGGGGCGCAGCGTGTCGATGGGGGGCACGCAGCTGCGGTGCGCCTGGCAGTCGTGCGTGACGACGTCGCCCAGGGCCGCGTCGGCGAGGTCGGCGCCGTACCATTGCACGTCGAACACGGCGACGCGCACCCCGCGCCCGCCGCCGTCCCACCATGGCCCCGTCGCCATAGCGTCGCGCGCCTCCTGCGCCGCCCAGGGGAACGCCTCCCGCGCGTCGACCTCGGGCGCCCGCTCCACCCGCCAACGCACGCCCGGCGGCGGCGGTGCCTCGAGCACCGCGCCGGTCGCGCTCGACGCCACCGCGCCCGGCCACCCGGGAACGTCGACCCGGACGCGATCCTCGGGGCCGAGCGGTGTCTCCGGGGCGGTCTCCTGGGGCGGGGGCCGCGCCCCCGCAACGCCCCCGCGCGCATCCTCCGCCCGTGCGGCGAGGAGGAGCGTCATCCCGGCGGAAACCCACGACACCGGCGATTCCTAGCCTGTCCGGGGAGGCGTTGCGGAGGGGATGTCCCCTCCGCCCCAGCGGGAGGTGCGCTCAGCGGGAGCCGTCCACCCGCCAGCCGCGTCGCATGGGCTCGGCGAGGCGCTCCGGCGGCAGCGCGGCGCCGTAGAGCCAGCCCTGTGCCGCGGAGCATCGAAGCTCGGCGAGTTGTCGCGCCTGCTGCGGCGTCTCCACGCCCTCCGCGACCGTGTCCATGCCCAGGTGGGCCGCGAGCGCCGTGAGTCCCGCGACGAACCGGGTGGATTCGTCCATGCGCTGCACGAAGCTGCGGTCGATCTTGATGCAGTCGACCGGGAAGCGTTGGAGGTAGGAGAGGCTCGAGTAGCCCGTGCCGAAGTCGTCGAGGCTCACGCGCACGCGGAGGCCGCGCAGGCGCGCGAGCGTGGTCTCGGCGAGCTCTCCGTTCTCCACCAGGCTCGTCTCGGTGATCTCGATGGCGAGCCGATCCGGCGCCAGGCCGGCGTCGGTGAGCACGCGCTCCATGTGGTCGGGGAGGCCCGGATCCGCGAGCTGCCGCGCCGACACGTTCACGCCGACGTAGGCGCCCGTCGGCAGCAGGCCGCCCTCGACCCATCGCCGGGTCTGGGCCGCGACCGTCGCGAGCGCCCAGGCGCCGATCGGCACGATGAGCCCCGTCTCCTCGGCCAGCGGCACGAAGCGCGCCGGGGACACGTCGCCGTGCCGGGGGTGCGGCCAGCGCAGGAGGGCTTCCAGGCCGCGCAGGCTGCCGTCCTGGAGGCTCACGACGGGCTGGTAGTGGACCCGGAGCTCGTGCCGCTCCACGGCGCGTCGCAGGTCGGACTCGAGTTGCAGCAGCGCCATCGCGCGGGCGTGCATCGCCGAGTCGAACATCGCGCTGCGGGCCTTCCCCTGCGCCTTCGCCCGGTACATCGCGGTGTCGGCGTCGCGCAGCACCTCTTCCGGCCGTCCGCCGCCGGGCGCCATGGCGATGCCGATGCTCGCGCTCGTGTAGACCTCCCGTCCGCCGACGTCGATGGGCGCCCGCAGCGCTTCTTGCAGCCGGTCGGCGACCTGCTCGGCCTCCCGCGGATCGTGCAGGCCCTCGACGAGCATGGCGAACTCGTCCCCGCCGAGGCGCGCGACCGTGTCGCCCGGTCGCAGGCACGCCTCCAGGCGACGCGCGGTCGTCGCGATCACCCGGTCCCCGGCGGGGTGGCCGAGGCTGTCGTTGATGACCTTGAAGCGATCGAGGTCGATGAGCAGGACGGCGGCCAGCGAGCGACGTCGGCGTTCCCGGTCCAGCGCGTGCGCGAGGCGGTCGTGGAACAGCGCGCGGTTGGGCAGGTCGGTGAGCGGGTCGTGGAGCGCCCCGTGGGCCAGTTGGGCCTCGATCTCCTTGCGGCGCATGATGTCGGTGACCGACCCCGCGACGCGGGTGGGCGCCCCGGTCGAATCGCGGACGGCGAGCCCCCGCAGCAGCATCCAGCGCCACCCCTCGGTCTCGTGGAGGATTCGGTACTCGACCTCGAGCGGCGCGCGCGGATCCGCGAGGTGCCGCGCGAGCACCTCGCGGACGCGGGCGAGGTCGTCGGGGTGGATGCGGCTGAACCACGCCTCCATGCCGTGCATGCACCCGGCCGCCTCCGGCAGGCCCATGAGGCTGCTCCATCGCGGGGAGACGTAGACGTGGTCGGGGCCGACGTGCCAGTCCCACAGGCCGTCGTTGGCCCCGGCGGCGGCGACGGCGTAGCGCTCCTCGCTGGCGCGCAGCGCATCCTCGGCGTGCCGACGCGAGCGGCGGGCCTCGCTCGCACGCAGGGCGCGCACGAGCGCCCCCTCGAGCCGCGTGAGCTGGTCCTTGCCGACGTAGTCGTCGGCACCGGCGTGGAGTGCCTCGACGGCCGCCTCCTCGCCGATGCGGCCGCTGACGAGGATGCACGCGACGTCCGGGTCATGGCGTCGCAGCGTGGCGAGCACCTCGCGGGAGGTCATGCGCGGCAGCACGTGATCGCAGAGCACCGCGTCCCACGGCGGGCCGGCGAGGGCGTCGTCGAGGTCCTCCGGCGTATCCACGCGCCGCAGCGCGAGGTCGGGCCAGGCCCGACGGAGCCGCCGCTCGATGAGGCCCGCCTCGGCGGGGTCGTCCTCCACGAGAAGGATGCGTGTCGGCGCGAGGCGTGGCGCGTCCGACGCGGCCGCATGGGCCGCGCCGACCGGCCGCGCGCGGTCGGTCCAATCTCCTGTGTGCTGCACGTCCCGTCCCCCGCGGAGTCGGTGCGCACGCCGGGAATGCGGGCAAGCGCGCCGGCGCTCGCCGCCCGGGGGGCGTTGCGGGGGGATGTCCCCCCGCCCCAGGGGGAAGGTCCCTCAGCGCTCGGGGATCACCGACGGCCACGCGAGGTCGTAGAAGTCGAAGCCCTGCTTGAACTTGTCCATCACGGCCTGGGAGGTCTCGCTGTGCATGGTGCGCGTCTCGACGGCGGCGTCGATCTCGGCCTGGGCGGGCAGAACGTCGGCGGGGTTGGTGCCGTGGCGACGCGCGGCCTGATCGAGCAGATCGGCCATGCGCTCGAAGAACTCCCGCATCTCCTTGCGCGGGTCCATCTCGCGGGCGTTGGTCTCGGCGATGGAGACGTCCTCGGGCGCGAGGCCGTCCACCTCCGCGGGCTCGTCCACGAAGACCACGACGAGCGCGTACAGCGTGCCGGCGTTGAGCACGCCCAGGAGCAGGTTCGCGACGAGCGACACGCGCACCAGCCGCGCGAGGCGACGAAGCTCGGCGGGGTCGACGGCGGGCGGGGCGGGATCGGGCGCGTCCATCGGGCCGGGCGTATCCCGGCGGCGCGCCGCTCGTCCCCGCGGTACGGAGGGACCATGCACGCGGTCCTGCCCACGCTTCTCGCGCTCACCGTCATCCTCGTCGCCAGCAAGCTCGGAGGGGACGTGGCGCAGCGCGTGCGTCAGCCGATGGTGCTCGGCGAGCTGGTCGCGGGCGTGCTGCTCGGGAACCTGGCGCACGCCGGATTCGCGGGGCTCGCCTTTCTCGGGAGCGATCCGGTGGTGGAGGCGCTGGCGCAGCTCGGCGCGGTCATCCTGCTCTTCGAGGTCGGCCTCGAGAGCACCGTGGCGCAGATGCGACAGGTCGGGCGTACCGCCGCGCGCGTGGCGGTGCTCGGGGTGGTCGTGCCGATGGCGCTCGGGTGGGGGGTGGGCGCGTGGCTGCTGCCGGACGCCGGGACCCCGGCGCACCTGTTCCTCGGCGCCGCGCTCTCGGCGACGAGCGTCGGCATCACCGCGCGGGTCCTGCGGGACCTGGGCGAGGCGCAGGCACCGGAGGCCCGCATCGTCCTGGGTGCCGCGGTGCTCGACGACGTGTTGGGACTCGTCGTGCTGGCCGCGGTGAGCGGTATCGTGGCGGCCGCGGATCGCGGGGTGGCCGTGGAGGCGGGTCCCATCGCCGTGATCGTCCTGAAGGCCGTGGCGTTCCTCGGCGGCGCGCTCTGGATCGGCCGCCGCGTCATGCCGAGGGTGTACCGGGCGGCGGCGCGGCTGCGCGGGGACGGGATCCTGCTCGGGGTCAGCGTCGCGTTCGCGTTCCTGTTGTCGTGGGCCGCGGGCGTGGCCGGGCTGGCCCCGATCGTCGGCGCCTTCGCCGCCGGACTCGTGCTGGAGGGCGCGATGTTCGAGCCGTTCGCCGCCCGCGGAGAGCCGCAGCAGCTCGAGGAGCTCGTGCGGCCGATCGGCCAGGTGCTCGCGCCGGTGTTCTTCGTGGTGATGGGCTTCCACGTGGACCTGATGGTGCTGGCGGATCCGGCGGTGCTCGGCCTCGCCGCGGCGCTGACGCTCGCTGCGATCGTCGGCAAGCAGGCGTGCATGGTCGCCGTCACGCCGGGCCTCCGTCGCCTCGCGGTCGGGATCGGCATGGTCCCGCGCGGGGAGGTGGGGCTCATTTTCGCGCAGATGGGCCTGGCGTTGCACGTCGGTTCGCGGCCCGTGTTCGACCGCGCGACCTTCTCCGCCGTCGTGGTGATGGTGATCGCCACGACGCTGATCACCCCGCCCGCGCTGGCGTGGGCGCTCCGGAGACCGGGAACGGCATGATCCGAGTGTCGGACGTCGTCGTCTCGGCCGCGGTCGCCTGCGGAGGGTGGGCGCTGTCGTGGCGGGCGGGCGCGGCGGACGGCGCGTGGCCTGCGGTGTCGCATGCGCTCGGCGTCGTGGGTGCGGGTGTCGGAGGCGCCGCGCTGGTGCGCGTGACGCGCGGGG
>JACCDP010183692.1_pt1 | contig 15202 bp, 12 predicted proteins | sample 7445841 | NCBI WGS metagenome assembly JACCDP01 (sample SAMN15323441, study PRJNA562643) | freshwater metagenome | isolation source: river surface water | place: USA:Blue River Watershed | collected 2017-08-17 | reverse complement strand
TTCACAGGTGCTTGCGAAGCGTCTTGGTAAGGTTCTTTCAGATCTTCAAAATTTTCAGGAATTTTCTTTTGAATCTCTTCGAACTTACGATTCAATTCGTCTCGTTTGGCCAAAATATCTGCAGGTGTTTGGTTTACAATTTTTTCGTAATACTTTTTGGCGTCTGCTTTGAGTGTTTCTATTTCTCGTTTTTCAGCTGCTGGAATTTTTGTATCTTTATCTTTCAAGTATAAATCCAAAAAAGGTTCGACACGGGCCATTTCTTTTACAACTTTGTTGATATTGAGTAAGCTATCCCATTGTGTTTTCATCTCAGTGGATTTCTTTGTATAATCACCTGCTGCGGCTCCTGCATTACTTTGTAACCAATTTTCCCATTCAGTAATACGAGACATAGCATTTGATGAAAAATAATCAGTAGATTCACCTGCACCAATAATTTTTTCACGGGTTGACCTATATCCATCAATTTGTTTCTTGAGATCCTCTACAGCCTCAGCCGCTTGCGCATTTTGTTCATCGTAAGCTTGACTGGCTTGTTCATTGTACGTTAAATTGAAGACAGCACGATTTAAGGTTTCAGCTAGACCCATGCTTTGCTACTTGGAAGAAGGAAAACCCGGAGGAAAATCTGTCCACTCACTAGGACTCATGGCGCAGAAAACTAGAAAGTCAAAGGGAGACTATATTGTAGCCATTCCTTCCTACAAGCGAACAGAAGGACTCAAAGAAAAGACTCTTGCTGTTCTCCAAAAGTACAAAATCCCTGCTTCCAAAATTTACATCTTTGTTGCCGATAAGGAAGAAGAAGAGAATTACCGGAATGCTTTAGAAGCTGGTTCCTACAACAAAATTGTAGTGGCTGTGAAAGGTCTTTCCCAAGCCCGCAACTTTATAGCTGATTATTTTCCTATCGGAAAGAAAATTGTCTATTTTGATGACGATGTCAAAGGGTTTATCGAATTTGATGAATCTAAACCTCGACATGAAAAACCTTTGGTTTCCCTCGAAAAAGTTATACAACGAGGGTTTGCCGAATGTGCGAAACATGGGTGTCGTTTTTGGGGTGCCTATCCGTCTGCCAATGGATTTTTTATGAAAAATACAGTCAGTACAGATTTAAAATTTATTCAAGGGTGTTTTTTTGGTATCTTAAATCCTGGAAGTAAACAACTCCATTTGCCTGGCAATGGTGAAAAAGAAGATTACTATCGTACTCTTCGTATGTACCAGTTAGACGGCTGTGTTGTGCGCTTGAATTTCGTGGCTCCGAAGACGTCTGTCTATGGAACACCTGGAGGATTGCAGGCCAACCCTGATAGAGCCAAAAGAGAAAAGGAAATGGTGGATTTATTAATGAAGGAATTTCCTGATTGGGTTCGCTTGAATCCCAAACGAAAATCTGGATATATGGAAATTCGCATTGGAGATTTCAAAAAAAATAAACAAGACAACTAAAGAGCATACTTGAGACCTCCCATACCCCCAGCCACTTCAAACCAATTCAGATTTTCAACATAGATTGTGAGGTCATACACGTAGTTCGTGTTGACTGGCAAAGCATAGAAATCTACCTCCACCTGAAAGTTCTTTACACGAGATGTATTCAAAGAACCAGAGGGTTGTGTATTGGGAGAATGAAGACTAAAATTGTAGACAGGTATTGTTTGTCCAGGGCGACCATTGAGTGTCTTCCAGGGTGTAATTTTTGTAAAATAATCGATAGGTTTTTCTTCTTGAATTTCATTTCCATCGCAAATGACACGCAAAGAACGTAAAATGCCTTGTTGTCCTGTTGGTATCAGAAGACCACTCGAATTGGCTTTTGTATTCAAAGGCGTCAATCCAGGCGTTGGAGAAAAAGGGGCTTGGGGATAATTCCACCAATTGGTAAAATTTGCAAAATCATTTCTGTAAGGAATACTATCCGAACGTCGTTGGATAAATAAAAGTCTTGTTACAGGATTGTGTGTGTACAAATCTAAAATTTGACGTGTATACATTCCTGGAAACGGATAGGGTGTAATTTGTTGCATCAGATAAGATAAGGGCTGTGTCGCAAAAATTTTTCGTTCTTGATCGGGCAAATAAACATAGGTGCATTGAAGTCTGGGATTGAGAAACCATTGATTTAAAGGAGGAACAGTAGCTCCAACGTCCGTAGCAAAATATCTCCATTCTGTTGTTTGTTCATTGGACGATACATATTCAGGTTGATTTTGTAAGATAAGAGAAGTGCTTTGAGCCATTTGATACAAGGGGTTCACACGATATCCAGAAACATCAAGAACTGTATAGAGACTCTCAATAGGATTCAAGGTAATTTGCACTTCACAGTCGTGATATTGTAGCCCTACCAAAGGTAAAGCTGATGAGGTGGCTTCCGAAAACCAAAATGACAGGGGCACATGAATATCTTGTCCAAAAATGGACGGACGATTGGTCTGTGCACCCAAAGGAACACTGGTATTTTGAAAGACATTCGGATATCCCGTTTGATTCGTACCTCCAGCATAGACACCGTCTGCAGGATTTGTAAGTTCTTCCGTATCACCCACGAGTGTTCTCCACTTTTGGAATGTTGTATTATCATAATCCAGGAGTGCATGGGCCAATAAATAAGTACCGTCCACTTCTTGAATTTTTTGACCGCCTACATAAAACCCTGCTCTTTGAATAAGGGCTGCTCCTAAATATTTGACCCATTGATACTGGTACTGAGAGGTTCGTTGCTCAGGTGTTTGATATTTACTGTAGATATCGGGTATACGAAACGTAAAATAAATATCGGACAACAAGTCACCTACACGTTGAATCTTTACCCGCAGTTGAATGGGTTGTGAGAAAAAAAGTTCATTTGGACCTTCCAGTAATGTTGTAACGTTTTCTTGACTAAAATGCGTATATTTTCGGTACGTTTTATACCAAAACGTCATGTCTGGATTTCCAGACAACAAAACATTTTGGGCGCCGTAAGCGACTAGACTTAAGAGACCACCTCCAGTCATTCTTCTATTCTATCCTACAGGACAGAATACCATATCTTAAAATACCCTTAAAGGGTTTTACAAGATAGTGTTTTCATTTATACGTTTACTCCTGTAAATTGTAGGTGGTTGTCCAGTACGTGTCTACCAAATAAGGAGGCTTGTCCATTTCGGAAGACATTGTCTTTTTGCTGACACCCAAATCCATAAGGCTTTGGATTTCGGTAAAGGAAGCAGCATACGCTAAGTAAGTCAAATTGCTCATATTTCCACGGAAAGCGCCTTCAAAACGCAAATTGTTATCCGTTCCTAACGAAGCGACTTGTGAGCCATAAATAGTTTTCTTACCAGGACTAAAGCAGATTAAGTTTTGGAAATTTTGGTAAGGCAATGTTCCTTCAAAGGGTAACTTCTTACGCAAGTTTCCATTGATGTACACTTCCAGTGAATTTTTACGACATAAGAGAACACAATGGAACCATTTACGAATAGGAATATTTTCAATATCCAAAAAGGTATAAGGATTTCTATAAGTATTCATAATTATACGGAGTGTATTGTTATTTCCTCTGACACATACACCAGGACCCATGAGAGGCCAAGGGTTATTATATCCCTTGTGCATCACATGGAAGAGAACGTCTTCCCCTGTAAAGGTGGAAGGGTGGATAAACAAGTAGAAACTGTAGGTAAATTCAATACCTGTACGTTCATTATCCGATAAAGGAATCTGCTTTGCATCACCGTATTTTGTCTTATTTTGCTGGAATGTTAACATCTTATCTTCAGCATTGACAGTCATAGGCAACAACTGTACATGTTTTCCACCTATACGTTGATAGCTCATGAGTAAGAACTCAATTGAGGTGAAAAAGAAGAATAAGAGTGACAGAATAAGTAATACAAAGAGTACTTGCTGGAAAAAACCTTTGCCAGCAATTAAATCTAGAGGACCCTTACTATTGTTCGTATTGGACGACATCTACTACCTTCCTATTGTTTTTTAGAAAGTTAATGTTGTTCTAGGATAAGTTAATCCCACTTGAGGATAAGCGTAGGTGACTTCACCCTTGACGTCAAAGATACTACGTAACCAACCCCAGAATCCACCTGCAGTAACATCAGAAGGACCGCTCATGTAAATTCTGTACATCTGGTCGGGATTCAAGGCTGCACTGTGAACGTAGACGTTGCTGAGGAAACCTTGGAATCCACCATATTGGAGAAGCTTCATACGTACTCCATTGGCATCAACAGTAAAGAAAGACGGGAGCACACAAGAACGAGCTAATTTACCGTCCATGTAGACATCTACCGTACGTCCATTCAAGACAATACCAAAGCAGACCCAGCGCTGTAATTCGACCTCAGGTAAATCACACATAGGCATAGTATCATTTAAGAGTTGACCGGAAGCTACTTGTCCATTCTGAGGTTGGAACATAGTTGTAATATTCGCTTGTGTCAGTGTTTCGGAACCTGTAGCATTTGTATTGACTCGGACCATGAGTTTATTGTTATAAGGACCCAATCCAACAACTAATGTGGAAGTCGGAGTTCCTGCTGTTGTATTGGGTGCAAGTTCAAGGATATGTTTGGATTTACCTACTTGGTCCTTGTAACCCGTGATATAAACCCAGAAGGTTATACTGTATTCGCCACCTTCGTAAACAGGAAGAATGTCGTAAGGCTTAGGTGAATCGGCCGGATTAGCAGGAATAGCAGTTGTCACAATAGCTTTGCTGTCCAATCCTTGGGATTCGAAAAAGTATTTGTAGATATAATATAATAAAACAACTCCAATCACTAAAACAGCTATTGATGTCGCAGTTTGGACTAAACTGGCACTAGCCGGGACAGCATTACGAAGATTATTCACAGCATTGTTTACAGCCTCCATCTTGTTTCTGATGAAACGAAGGTTTTTTTCCAGTTGCCTAAGCATACTGAGTATCCCAGTCTAAGAGAGGTGAAGTGGGTCTCACTTTGGGTCCTGTAACACAACCACCACCTTCACAGTTTGGCAAATAATCAAAAATATTCAACGGTGCAGAAATTTTGGGTTCACCAGTTGTATCCGAATTGGCCTTGTATTTGGCTTCGATATCCGATTGATTTAGCTTTTCAGAAACAGATTCTACAAGTGCTATTTTCCCAATTAAATTTGGGTCTCCTGCAGTGATAGGACCAAAGGCTGCACGTATATCAGGAACATGCTGAGTACGTTTAGAAGATACTATTTTGCCATTGTAATACACATCAAAACGACGCCCTTCTCTCGCAATACCCACATACGTCCATTTTTGAAAAGGAATATTGGGTAAGGGTATTGTTTCTTGATAGACGAGCTGAATAAGAGGACCAGTTGGATCTGTTGCACCTGATGCGAGTAAAGGTCTGCCCATACCGGTAGTGCGCACAACGAGTTGTGTTCCCGCAGCATTGGGTCTACCTGCATCTGGTGCTGCCAATAACTCAATCCGAATAACGTTGCTAATATTGAGTACATTGACATATCCTGAATGTGCACAACGGGAACAATCCGCACCTATACATTTACACAGAGAGTACTGGCCTGTTGAGCATTCAGGTTCCCCTGGAAACTCTGAACCGGTAGGATTACACAATGTCATAGTTCCTGTTTTTTGAGCTTGAAGAGGATAAACGAAGGCTAAAATAGTACCTGTATTGCTTGTATTCAGTAAAATTTTTGTTGTTTCAGAGGTTGCAACTTCTGGCTTTGACGAGAGAGAGAAAGGCCCTTTAGAAATATCAGGTTTCTGGTCTCGTAATCTTTGAAAGTACACCCAAAACACTATGAAAGCAATTACTATGGCAAGAATGCCCCACATTCTATTCAGAGTAAATCTATTTCCTGTATCTAGTTACATTGTGCCGTACTCATTTCATCAGGACTGAATAGCTTTTTATCAGTTAAAGCTGGACCTGATTTACTGATTTCTGCAGATGTTAATGCTCTATCCCAATATTTCAAATTCATGACTCTTACAGTTCCACGGAAAGCATCGGGTGTACTGAAAAAGGGTGCATCAGATAATATAGGTACATAACGAAAGGTGCGTGTTCCATGGAGTTTTCCGTTCATATAGACTTCAAGGACTTGAGGAAGAAATACCACTGTAAGACGGAACACTTGTTTGGTTGGTACATTTAAGATTGTTTGTGCAGATTCATAGGTTAACTCTCCCGATGGTTTTTCAGTGATGGCACTCACAATTAAATCATTGGTATTTGCACTCAAATACATAAACAAATTTGATTCTGGATATTGGGCAATTAAATCTTCAGGTTGTGATGTATCGACAACAACAGGCCCATTTGCTCGATAGAAGAAAATACGCTTACGATTTGTTAACAGTAATTCATTGTCGATATAGATGTCCTGTTGAACAGTAAATCCATGAGGAAGTATAGCAACAAGATTGGCACTCACATCAGCCATAGGAGGAGCTTTTGTCCAAACGAGCTGACCGTCCGATGTATTCGCTAAAGGAATGGACCCACCGTCTCCTGATGTAAAACTAAAGACAGGTGTAATTGTGTAATGAATCACAAGCAAAACTAAAAAGATAACTAACAAGGAAACTGCAAAAGAAAAAAAGGTAGATCCCCAACCTTCACCTTCTCCTACCGAAAGCTTGAATGTAGGTAAATTTCTGACTGTTGATGTAACACCCGATACAGTTTTTTGGATCGGGTTTAACAAGGCATTTAGTTCAGCTTTGCGTGTCGTCGCCATCTATCCTATGAGTAGTTTATTCAGCATTTTCTTCTGACTCATCTGAACGTCTTTTTCGACGTGTTTTATTATTTTGCTTGGGACCTTTTTCAGGGTCAAACGATATTGACTTGTAATACTTGCGTGTTTCAGCGTCTTTGCAACCACGAAGCTTTTCACGAAGATAACAGACAAAGGAAATACGAGTAAACGGTTTTTCACCTCCCAATGTACCCGTAGAGGGGTCATCAAAATAAATTTTGGGTAACTTTTTGTTATATTCCTTATCTTCTGCTGTTTCATATAACTCCGTATTACAATGCCATTCGTGAACGTCCATAGCAATAAAGTCACCTGTACGTAAATTAAAACCTACACCATAACGGGGAAAGAGAGTATAACCACCATGGTATTTACCACGTTCAATTACAGATAAATTGCCGTATCCTTGACGGAAATCACCATCGTCCATGTGAAGTCCTGTACGGAAATTACGATTTACTGTAACAGAAGAGAAACAGGTATCTGCAATTCTATACATAGGCTTTTCATCAGCAGCCTTCTTTTGTACAGCATATCTGTCGGGAACAAGTTTTTTAAAGACATCATTCAATGCTTGAATAAAGGGAATACCGTTTTTGTAGTATTTGAAGTATTTCTGTGTGTAAGAAGTCAGACGACAAGGCAATCCCATGAAGGGAGTTTGTTCAAAGTATCCAAGAACACTGCTAAAGACATTGTTGTTTACACGCATTTTACTGACTTTTCCATTCTGATAATATCGTGCTGACCACCCCGTAACAGCAGTGGGTTTACGTTTTTTCCAGTAGGCAGAGTTTAACTGTATAGGACCTGCTGCAGCTCCTCGGTTTCGACTTGCCGCTGCGGTAATATAATAACTTTCCCAACCTTTTTGAATAACATCATGAGGAATGACGTTTTTACGAAATTTAGCTAATAGTTTCTTTTCACCTGTTTCAGGATCTTTTCCATAGACATCCGTATCTTCTTCAATCAATGTCTTTATTGCTTTATCATCAAAATATGTACCTTCTTTTGCTTTGATTTGGTCATTGGTTAAAATTGGTTCTAAAACAATTTCTTTTGCTTTTACACTCGCTTCTTTTGCAGGTTCTTTTGGAAGTTGAAGTCCTTGTAGGACTCTTTCTCGTTTGCTTCCATTTTCCTCCGTCATTCTACTTTGGCTCCAGAGAAGAATTTAATGACTTCCTTTGCCTACAAACCAAAGAATGCCTCCCACAGTGACTGTGGCCCCCACTCCAAGAGCAAGTCCTTTAATCATCGCCCGTAAATCTGCTTCTGCAAAATCATCAGGTTTTAGAACAGGACTTCTGCCTGAAGCTCCTAAACGTCTATAAAAATCAATCGATTGAAGCTCGGTAAACTGGGGTTTTCCTAGTGTTTCATTCACCTTGTTGTGAAGAGCAACAGTCCATTTGAATAAATCATCACGACGGTCCAAAAAAGGTGTAATGGGCATTTGTTTTAAAAACTCCGTATAATGGTCTCGACAGATAGGGCATGGAATGAGAAACGCAAGAGCTTCATAAAATTCCTTTGCGGCCTTTTTATGCCCATACGTTGGCTTGAGGGGATAGCCAAGGGCACAAATATGCATAGTGTGCCAGAAAAAAGGCCCCCATGAACTTGGTGGTAGATGCATCCTTCTATCTAAACATCGGAAAGCATACATAAGGTAAGAATCCGCAGATGTTTCATTTCCAAAAAACCCAAAGACAATGTTCCAATTGCGGGGCGCATGGACATACATATCGTGACTGTCATAGTCCGATTACGAGTTTTGGGACTATCTTATTCCGTGTGAATCATACAAATTGGAGTCAAGAAAAGGTTCTCAGTACCTATCCTCAAAGTTTAACGGGATTAGAACCTGTCTTTTCGCAAGTAGAAGTACTCCTAATTCAAAGACGAGATAGTCTAGGATATGTTGATTTATTACGAGGAAAGTACTCCATCAATGACGCTGATTACATCAGACGTCAACTTCATGGTATGACAGATAAAGAAAGACAAAGACTTATTGAAGTCGATTTTGACCAACTTTGGGCAGATATGTGGGGACATGAATCGAATGACGTACAATACAAAAAAGACAAGGAAAATTCACGTAATAAGCTCATGGCTCTACGTGAAGGCATAACCCTTGATGTATCCGGCAACTCCGCCAATTTACAAGATTTTGTGAATCAATGCACTGTCCATTGGGAAACTCCTGAATGGGGCTTTCCTAAAGGACGTCGCGATGGTAGTGAATCAGACTTAGATTGTGCATTACGAGAAATGAGGGAAGAAACAGGACTTTCTGAATCAGATGTTTGTCTGATTCATAACTTAGAACCATTAAATGAAACTTTTTTTGGCTCTAATCATGTTCATTACTGCCACAAATATTTTTTAATCTATGTTCCGGATGGAAATCAGGTCAAGTATGATTATCAAAATCCTCACATGCGACGAGAAATTGGCGGAATTGGTTGGTTTACATTAAATGATGCTTTGCAAAAAATTCGCTCAGATAATGTCGAGAAACGAGAAATTCTTCTTCGTGTTGGCTCTTTACTTCGTAATTATTGTGCGTTGTCTCACCCCCTTTAGGAATTTTTCAGTTTAGGATAGGAATGAACGCATTGTCTGATGAAGAATTAATTCAAATGTGGAAGACCTATCCATCAAGAGATGTAAATATTGAGAACAAGGATGCTGTGCGTGAAGTAATCAGAGAAAGAGAAGCACTATATGAACGCATGAAAGATAAGGGTTTGTTTCCCAAAGCTGCGCAAAGCTACACTGATACGTTTGAATCAGACGCAGGTCTGTATCCATCAACAGATGACCCTTATTTCCTTAATAAGTTATTGCGCAAACAAGAATTTGCAGAAAATAAACAAATGTCGATTGCGGATTCTATTCGCAAAGGTATTGATCCTTGTAAAGGGTCTGTAGGATTTGAATTAAGTCCTACGCAACGTTTTATTGGCCAGTTCTTATCACCTAAAACACCTTATATGTCTGCTCTATTGTATCATGGTGTTGGTGTAGGTAAAACCTGTAGTGCTATCACCGTGGCAGAAAATTATCTTGAAATGTTTCCTCGAAAGCAGGTCATTATTGTGGCCCCACGTAATATTCAGCCCAACTTTAGTCGTGAGATATTTTCTGAGACAAAACTCAAAATTGGGGAGGACGAAGAACCAAATGAATATCTAGGGTGTACTGGAAATACTTATCTGAAGCTCACGAGTTCAGAATTTAATCGTGATAAACAATCCATTATGAATCGTGTAAATGCTCTCAAAGCCCGTCGCTATCAATTTGTGGGATATTTAGCTTTTTACAATTACTTACGTGATCTGTTCGATAGAGAAATCAGCAAAGGTATAAAAGGAGAAAGAAGAGATGAAGAAGAATTTCTTCTTTTGCGCAAAAAGTTCTCCAATCGTTTAATTATTATTGATGAAGCTCACAATATCCGTGATTTGACTGAAACAGAAGACGATTTAACAGATGCACCAGGTGGAAAAGTTGAAATTAGTGAGAGTCTTGCAGGCAAACGTTTAACGCCTTATTTACGAAAACTTTTATCTGCTGCTGAAGGAACTAAACTTTTGTTACTTACAGCTACACCTATGTACAATAGTTACAAAGAAATCATACCTCTCCTAAATTTAATGTTATTGAATGATAAAAAAGCAACAGTCAGCGAATCTGATTTTTTTGACGCAGACGGTAATTTTTTATCCGGTGCAGAGGACGGTAAAAAGAAATTTGGTGATATTGTGGAGGCCTATGTGTCTTTTATGCGTGGTGAAAATCCATTAGCGTTTCCAATTCGTCTGAAACCCAATAATTTACCTATGGTCGAAACATGGCCGACTAAGAATCCTTTGGGTACACTGATTCAAAACGAAAGCGATGTTCGTGAACATATGGTACAACTTCCATTTGTTGCCACCCAATTTAGTGATGATGGTTTGCGAGATTACAGGGCTGTAGTCGTAAAACTCTTGGGTGCATCAGGTTTACGTCTAGGAGCCACTGATGGTTTAGTGCAAGCAGGTAACTTTATGTTTCCAGCTGCGATTACCATGGCTCCTGAAGCTAGAATAAGAGAACAAGGATTCAATAATGCATTTTCCGAAATTAAAAAAGTGAAAGAAACAAAAGAAGGCAAAGATGGGAAAGAAACCAAAGAACCTCGTCAATACAAACTCAATAACGGTATTCCCACCAATTGGCTTCATGAAGGCGAACTTCAACGCTATTCACCCAAATGTGATACTCTCTTAAAACGAGTACGTACATCAGAAGGTGTTTGTTTTATTTATAGTCGATTTGTCTTTTCAGGTGCTCTTTCTATTGCTCTTGCCTTAGAAGCGAATGGCTACGAAAATGCTGGAAGAAATATTGGATTTCTCAAGGACGTCCCTCTCGCACCAGGTGGTAAACAATGCGCTTTGTGTTCCAAAAAGCAGGATAACCACGGAAATGCAGACCATTCGTTTCGACAAGCCAAATATGTCTTGTTGACTGGTCGTGATGATTTAACTCCAAACAACAAAGCCTCCATTGAATTAGCCACGAAGGTAGAGAATAGAGACGGAAGTCTTGTAAAGGTTGTTATTGGTTCACAAGTGGCCTCTGAAGGTATTGATTTGAAATTCATAAGAGAAGTTCTTGTGTTTGATAGCTGGTACCACTTGAATAAATTAGAGCAAGTCATTGGTCGTGGTATCCGTTTCTGTAGTCATGCAGCATTACCTATTCAAAAACGCAATTGTACTGTTAGCTTACTTCTGACAACATTCCCTCCATCACAAAATCAAGAAACAATTGATATGTATCAATACAGAATAGGATTTGAAAAAGCCTATCAAATTGGAAAGATTACAAGAGCTATGAAAGAATATGCGATTGATTGTAATTTAAATCACGATGCTGTTCTGATTACGGGACTGGACCCTATTGATTTAATAGATAGTCAAGGAGAAGAGCGCTTTGATTTTCCTTTAGAAGACGTTCCTTTTACAAGTGTTTGTGATTGGATTGAAGATTGTGATTATCAATGTGCAGTAAAAGTAAAAGTAGACCCCTTAAATACAGATGATAGTACGTACGATGAGTATGCTGCTCGCTGGAGAGCTTTTCAAGTAAAAGAGCGTTTACGCAAATTGTTTGAGCGTCAACCTTTTTACAGCTATGATAAACTGATTCTTGCCTTAACTGATATTCCACGTATAGCTATCGCTGCTATATTGCGGGACATCGTTGGAAATCGTTCCTTTCGTATTCGTGTAAATGGTGAAACAGGATATATCTTATATAAAAATCGTTATTTCTTATTTCAACCCGAAAAAATTCAAGATACAGGTATTCCCATTGCTTTGCGTACAGCCCTATTCCCTGTGAAGCAAGATTCTTATGAAGAGATTGAAGTGATACCCGTACAAAAACCAGCCCCTTCAGTACCTGCTCCACGAGGTGCAAACGTAGGTCGTGATGTTGCTGTTGTTGAGCAAGAAGGCAAAGAAGCTCCTGCGGAGGAACTCCCTACTGTAGAAGTACGTGGCGATGTGGTGGCTTTCTGGGATACTTGCATTGAGATGATTTTGACTATCCAAAATGGGACATTACCCAATGCTCGATCTGATAAAAAGATATTACCCGATTCTGTTGAATTTGCTATTCGCAATCGCTATACTGGAAATAAGAAAGCAGAAGATAAAGCTTACAATTCAATCAGTATGATTTACAGATTTTACCAAGATATCAAAGCCAATGCTGATTGGAGAGAAACATTTATGTATGCTGCCACAAAATTCTTATGGGATGAAATTTTGAACTTTGAAGAACAATACGCGATTTATCAAGCAAAAAAAGCAAATGCAACCGCTCTTATGAGTATCGTGTGGGACGACCATATTGTCGTTTATGAGGGAGAAACCATGTATCGACGTGTGAATCCTTTAACAGGAACGATTGAATACAAATGCAACGGAGAAAATTGCTCCCCAGCCTTAGTCACAGCATTCGAAGGTGAAGACGAGTCGACTGATGAATTACGTACTTTACGAGCAAATACGAGTACAACTGGTCAACCTTATGGAACAGTGAATTATAAAGAAGGACTGTTCGTGTTCAAAACAAATGTTCCTCCAGCTCCGAGTCCAAATCCTCGACTTCATGAAAAGAAAGATCGTGGAGCTGAATGTGCAAATGTTCCGAATATGAAACCTCACTATAAACTCTTGGAAAATCTTGGTGATATAGCACAAGCAACCCTGGGTACAAAACTCGGATTTACAATGACAGATTTGGAAGAAGCACAAGCACCTCGTTCTGTAAAGAACTCTGTAAGAGCTTGTGCCTTGACAGATTTAGCATTACGCTTCTTTGATGAATTACGTTTACAAGATAAACGCTGGTTCTATCGCCCCTTACCCACTTTCTATACAAAGCATCTTGGAAAGCTTCGCAAAAAAACCACCTAAGCAAATTTGAAGCGAAGTACTCAGACTAAATAGGGACAGCCATGGAAGGTATTGAAACTCTCGCACTCTTTGAAGAAAAAGTTAGTATTACACCCCGTGATCTTGCCAATGCAAAACTAAATATTCATGCACTTCTCCTTACGAAGTTAGCTAGCAAGATTGAAGGCAAATGTTCACTCCATGGGTGGGTTATGCCAAATTCGACAAAAATTCTCTCCCGATCTATGGGCTATTTGGAAAGTGGACGCTTTACTGGAGATTTAGTCTTTCATGTTCAAGCACAAGCCTCTGTACTCAACCCGCCATCAGGCGCCCATCTCGTTTGTGAAGTGGTGGGGAACAATATGATGGGTATGTACGTGAGTTACAAAGTCCGTATGAGAGAAAAAGAAAAGAAAACAAACAAAATCATTACTACCGATGTTGATGCAATTAAATGTATTCTTCCAAGAGACCTTCATATTGGTGATGAAGCCTTCTCAAAGATCGAAATTGGAGATTCTGTTCATGTTGAAATTAAAAAGTCTCGATTCCAAGTGAATGACAAATTCATTCTGAGTGTTGGTATCTTTCAAGGAAAGACAGATTCTGCATATGAACCTCGAGTCCTTGAAGAAGCTGAAAATGAAGTTGTTGTGGAAGAAGGTCCTTCGAAAGTCGCCAATGAAGCCGCTCGCGAATTTGATGAACAACAACGCCTTGCCAGAGAAAAAGAAGAAGCGGATAGAGCCAAAAAGGAAGAAGAACAAGCCTTACTCAATGAAATGCCTCCTCTTGAGCCAATTCCTGGAGCACAAGCCCAGACCGAAACAGCTGTAGAACAAGTCAATGAGCCAGCGGGGAAAGGATATCGCACAGGCATTGGGCTCAATAAGGATTCACTCCCCTACGCCAGTGGCGAACCCATTTATTTCAATGCTGGAAAGATGAAAGAATATCAAGAATTTGACAATCGCTATCCTGCAAAGTTTACATTGGACGGTGTGGAATGGCCCTCTGTAGAACATTATTACCAAGCTATGAAATTCCCTGAATTTCCTGAACTACAAGAACAGATTCGTAAGCTTCCGAAAGTCACAGAGGCTATGAAACTAGGAAAAACAAAAGATCCCTCAAAACCTATCCGTGCTGATTGGAAAGACCAACGAGGACCTATTGTTCGTCGTGCTGTCTTCGCCAAGTTTGGGCAAAATCCTGCATTGAAGAAACTTCTTCTCGATACATATCCCCGACCTCTTATCTTTGCTGATGCAAATGATTCATTCTGGGGATACGGTCGTACAAAACAAGGTCAAAATAAATTAGGTCAGACCTTAATGGAATACAGAAGTATGCATACGGGCATGGAAGCTTTGAATTAATTTGCGGAAAAAGTTGTCTTGAAACATTACATAAGAGGAAAAGAATGAGTGGACCACTCAATATGTTATCAAATGAAGAATATGAACAACGCAAAAAAGTATTAGCAGATTTGAAGAATCTAGTGAAATCAGAACAAGAACAAATTTTTTTAATTTTAAAAAAACATAAAGTCGACTACAGCGAAAATAGCAATGGTGTCTTTTTTGATTTAAGTCGCATACCCAAAGAGCCTTTTGAAGAAATTCAAAAATTTTTATCCTTTTGCCAAGCCAATCGTACCGAATTTGAGACAAGAAGTAAACAAATGGAAACATCTCGTCTCAGCTTAGGTCAATTTAGTTTTGAGCAATAAGCTAAAGCATGGCCACTATGTACATGTAGATAGTATGGCAGCCTTATTCCCCAAAATTTACGATGTTATAGATGCGAATCCTCAAAAACATGCTACCCTCCGTTGTTGTACAAACACATCAACGGAAGGTTTCTCACAGGAATCCTGGGACGGATTTTACCTACAACCCTTAAATCCTCCCGGTGCTTTATCAGCTGTTTTTATGGCTACGGACCCCATGTACGGACTAGGT
>JACCDP010528842.1_pt1 | contig 15207 bp, 31 predicted proteins | sample 7445841 | NCBI WGS metagenome assembly JACCDP01 (sample SAMN15323441, study PRJNA562643) | freshwater metagenome | isolation source: river surface water | place: USA:Blue River Watershed | collected 2017-08-17 | reverse complement strand
TTTTAAGACTTGGAGCTCTTGTAATCCAGTTTGCTTCAGGTAACATACCAACAACTTCAGAATGGGCATGTTGTGACATCTGACGAATTAACATTTGTCTATATTCATCTGGCATCCAATCTTTAGCTTCTATTTTGATTTCATTATCAATCTTTTCTTGAAATTGCTTATAGAGTTTATCTAAGTCAGTATTCATATAAGATTATATATAAAAAATGGACAATTGTTAAAAAGAGATATCTATCTGACGTTTTTTAATTTCTCTAAAATTTCAGTCTTTTCACTATCAGACAAAGTTCGCCACTCTGGTTTATTCCAAGGCTTATCCCACGGATTATCACCTCTGTAATGACTTGACCCAGGAATTAGTCGGTAAATATCTTCCCAATTGACATTAAGTTCTTCCCAATTGACATTAACTTCTTCCCAATTCAGATAGTATTTTTTTGACATTATTTATATATTATTTTTATATATACTATATGAGTAATAGCTTAACAGGAAATAAAGCATCTCAGACATACCAAAGATTAGTGCAATATGTTTCTGGTGATTATTATGATGGTTTAGGAAATGAATTACCTATTAGAAAGTATTGGGGATCATTTTATGATACTACAACACAAACAAATGCTGGGGCAACATACGCTAATATAATGACATTTGATAGTGTTGATTTTTCATCGGGTATAACCATTGAGAATGGTTCTGAAATCACCTGTGAATTCGCTGGTATTTATAATATACAATTTTCTGCTCAATTAGATAAAACTGATTCAGGTAATGATGATGTTGAAATATGGCTAATGAAAAATGGAAATAACTTAGATGATACAGCAACCGTAATTACTTTATCTGGGAACAACGCTAAAGCTGTGGCGGCTTGGAACTTTTTTGTTGATGCGGCTGCTGGAGACTATTATCAATTAGCCTGGCATTCAAATGACCTTGATTTGAGAATTCTATCACGACCAGCTCAAACCAATCCGTTAAGACCGGCTATTCCTTCAATTATTTTAACAATTAACAAAGTTTCTTAATTATCATTGTTAAAAAGAGATATCTATCTGAAAATTAACATCACTTTGTGGGTGGCTATTATAATAGTCTCTGATATGTTTTCTAATCGATTCTTTAATGTCACTAAATACTTCCGGGTGTCTATTACCCAATTTACCCGTGATGCGAGATGACATTCCCCTATTAGCAAAATTAATGTCATACACAGCAGAAATACTATAAGTTACTTCATAAGCCACTTTTAATCTATTAACAACTTCTAAGAGTCTATCTAAGAAAACTACATATTGATTAGATGGAAATGTAATTTTATAATCTATGTAAGTTTTTATTGGTCTATCTAAAGATATTTCAGCTTCTTTTATATAGATTTTAGAATCTGTTTTATAATCATCTGATATATCATACATCACCTCATCAATAAGTGCTTTATACTCATTAATGGCATCTGATTTTTGTTTATCAGCTAACTTGTCTATCTGATTGATTCTATCAGAAGTGGCTTTATGGTCTTCGTAAAGTTTTAGATATCTCATTGGTATATAATGACTAAATTTGTTAAATTACCAATCCAATAGTGATCGGTAATCTCCTTTTTATTTATACTGGATCTTTCCGATTCACCAACAGATAAAACAGAACATGATTTGTATCTATCACCTAAATAATCAATTACTCTTAAAACAACTTCTCTAACCTCATCAAAAGAGAATCCGTCATAATCTTTGTAATCTGATAGGGAGATAAATAGTAATTTATCCCCAGTATCTCTTTGAGGAGGATTTACACCTGTTCCTGGTATTGAACCCCATCCAGTAGAAGTATCATAAATATTAACGTTAAATTTAGTATCTGTTAATTCATAACAAATCTCATAAAGATCTTTATCTAAATTAGTTTCAGACATTTCTCTAAATAACATTAAATACTTCATTAATGTTATATATTTATTTGGTAAATTAGATAATCTTCCTTATCTTTATATTGGGTTTCGGGGTAACAATTGGACTAACACCTTTCGTCGGGTGGGAGCGAGTAGACTCCAACCTGCTTATTATTTTAATAAAAAATAACAGCAATTTCTTGGTCTAACTCAAATACATAATCCATTAAATCCTTCCAGTCTTTCATGAGTCAATGCCTAAGTCATTTAACTTCATCTGTCTTTTCCACTCTTTTAGGCCATACTTAGTTCTATCCATATTATAATAAGTCATAAAATTATCGTGATGGAAGTGATGGTTCATGTTATCGATTAGTGATTCAATTTCACGTTCAATCTCTTCTTCAGACTCTTCGTTAATTGGTCTAAAAATACTATAAGTGATTGGTCTATCACCATTTGTGTGTATTTGGTAACCACAACTCAATTCAACTCTCCAGAGATGTCCGAATTCCCAATATCTTGAATCTATACATCTAGTAAGAAAGAAAAGACCTTCAGCGTCCTTTTCATCTGAATAAAAGAAAATCAGTAACCCATTCCAACCAGATTTAATATCATCAAATGTTTTTGTTAAGTTACTACCACTAACCTCTATACCTGGAAGTGAGTTTATTGTTTCTTGGAGTTTTTTATATAATTCTTTCATATAAGTTGATTTAGTTTTATATCACGATATTTCTCTAAAAGCATAAAAACCTCATCATTATACCAAACTAACTGATTGTCATCATCAAGTATTCTATAAACGTAGTTTCCATTAAGATAATTACTCATTAAATCCGCATTATAGGTTTTACCTAAGGTCATTTTAGTTGATTAATTAGGTCTATCAACTCTTCTAATCTTTCTTTATAGTCCCATCCCCAATTTCCTCTTAAGTCTAATTGTAGATGACCGATTGCTGTTTTTAATTCTTCTGCATTCATAGTCCTAAGTTATTTAATTTGATATCTCTTAATTTTAGTTTAAAATCTCTTAATAGTGATTTATCACCATTTTGTAAACGTTTGAACTTAGATAAAGTTTTATCTAATTCCTGTTTAGCCAAATACCACTCTTCATAAAATTCGATAATCATATCTAAAATATCCTGAGTTAGTTCTTCATTGATAATATAATAATCTGTGCCTATATTTACCTTTATCTGATTCTCGTCTAAATTTATCCTAGCCATTATAAAGTGGTGGCCTATATGTTCATAATGTCTTTTAAGATACATAATGCGTGCTGAATCATCTACATGAATTTTATATCCTGCTCTTAACTTAAACATACTAATTTATTCCTAATTCTTTTAATTTCATTTCTCTTTCTTCTAATAGATCTCTAAGTTCTTCTCTTTGCTCTGCTGTCAATCTAAGTCCTTTAATTCCAACATCCTTGAAGTCTTCCGATAACATACAACGACCTAAGGCATACCACTTATAGAAAGTTTTATTACCCCACCTAACAATCCAATAGTTAGTACCTAAGTGATTCTTAAACATTAGTCATTTTATTAATACACATTACTTTCATATTCCTAGTCGCATTAACTTTGATTCTCTTAAAGGTTGTTTATGTAATTCTAAATTACTTTCAGGAACCCAGTGGTTAATCAATTCCATTTCATCACTTTCTAATAGATACCAGGTCTCATCACGACCATTAATACTTGATTCACCAATGTCAGTTACATAACCGTGATAGGAGGTATTAATCTCTTGTAAATGGTCACCTATAATAAACTTCATATTCCTAATTCTTTTATCTTTTGATTTCTTTCACAACTGATACAAATAGTTCTTTTATTCAAGGTGTCTTTAAATTTCATCTCACATATTGGACAAATTTTAAAGAAAGCTGATACCTCTTTTCTAATCAAATCTAGAAAATAGTCTTTACCAATCTTTTTCATATTCCTAAATCAGTTAAAGTGTTATCTAATTTTAATTCACTATTCCATTTTTCTAAATTCTTTAGACTATACTCTCTGCTAATCCATCTTCCGCCACCCACTGATTTACCATAAACAGCACCTTCAGTACCATACCAAACGGTTGCGTTAGCTCTATCAAATTCAACATAAAGACCGTTATGAGGTGTTGTTATACTCACGAGTATACCTCTACCATCTTCGGTATTAACTTCTTGAAATATTCTTAAAAATGATGGTTTCATATTCCTAACTCTTTTAATTTACCCTCTCTAAGTTTATCTAACTGAATTAAATGATTTTGATGAACCTCTATTTGTTTTCCCCAATCATTAGTAACTAAATAATAAATACCATCAGATGAATAAACTGGTCTATTGGGATAATCACCTCTATAAATTTTACCTATTGTCATATCATCTCTCTTATGCCAATCAGATGATGGTTTATATAAAAGCTTCATAGAATAAATTACTTAATTTGTAACACGTTTTCATTGATTGAGTTTTCTGATGAAAATCCATAATCTTCATGAAGTATCTTTACTTTAGCCCTAATCATATCTCTAATTCTTTTAATTTCAATTCTCTCCACTCTTCTAAAGTCATAAAATATTCACAATCTACTTTTGCAAAATTCCCATTATTACACTTAACAATATATGACTTTGGTGCTGGTTGTAAAGTCTGTGGGTCATATAAAGTAGGAGTTAATTCTCCATCATACCATTTATAGAGAGTAAATAACTGGATAGACTCTAAATCAAATTGCTGGTAAATAGGTGGTATCTTAATTAGATAAAGTTTCATAACTCACACTTTATTAAACAATAAATAAAAAGAGTTATCATAGTGAGTATTTTAGGATTGTTGTTGGAAGGGAGGGATTCGAACCCCCGTACTCATAAGAGAACAGATTTACAGTCTGTCGGTTTTAGCCACTCACCCACCTTCCAATATTAAACTACCCATAGGACTCGAACCTATAGCCCTTCGGCCTTAGTGACCGACGTACAAACCAATTTACACCATAAGTAGTTAATCAAAGAGACATATCAGAAATTACTGGTACCAAATCTCACTGTGATATATGATACATCTCTTTGTTAGACTCGGTTAATTACTCCGAGCTTTGTAGTCCCACGGGGAATCGAACCCCGCTTTTTAGGATGAAAACCTAATGTCCTAACCGATAGACGATGGGACCGTCTTTTGTTTTACAAAGATAGTAAATATTTTTAATTATCGGAATAACTTTACGGAAATTTTATAAAAAGATTTTTAATCTTTAAGTGTTACCTAATAGAGAAATCTCAACCCCTCATTTTTTGAAAAACATATCTGGATACTTTTTTCTTCTTTCAGAAAACCAAGTTCCTACAATAGTATCATTATAATACTCTAACCCAGTGAATTTATTTTTTATGCTCGGTAAATAACTAACACTACCATATTTTGAAAACTGAACATAAGTAGGATCCAATCTTTCACCATCTAAAAGTTCAATCCAAGTGTGTTGTTGTGGAACACCATCACCATGTGACCAATCTACATATCCCTCTACTACATAGAAATCGTTTAGTAAATTAGGATTTATATCATGAATTTTTAAGACAAGTTCTTCTGCAAAATGAACACACGATCCAAATCTATCACAATGCATCTTTTCAGATAGTTCATTAGCAATATCTTTGACACTAAGACTATAATTCTCAAACTTCTTTAGATGTTTCATATCTAAGATTATATATTATTTATTGAAAAAATTAAAAAAGAAAATAAAAAACCCACCAATAAAATAAAGGTGGGTTAATAGTATTTTATTCTTATAATTTATTTATTTGAAATTGTTAAATCTTTTTATATGACTTTCATTTGTTACAGGCTGCTTAAATCTATCTTCTATGATTTTTTTAATATCACTTCTTTTATTTAATTCATCAATAAAATTTTGATAAGTTGTTACTAATTCTTCGTTAAATACAGCACTACCAAATTGATCATCAAATGTTTTATCATCAATTTCACCATCTAATTCTTCAACTTTATTCATTGATGACACTTTATCATTAGGCTCAAATTTACCAGTCTCTATATTAAATAAAGTAGTATCTTTTATTTCAATTGTTGGAACATCTTTTGATAAATCAAATTTATAATTAAACTTTATTACTGCTGATGATTGTATTCTACCCGTTTTTTCGATACCTTCTTTTTCTGCCTTGTCCAACATAGGTAAAATATTAACAACTTTCTTATCTTTTAGATCATCTGATATAACTAAATTACCATCTTCAAATTTAGCTTTTCCTGCATTTGGTTTGTAATTCCATAAAAATGAAAGTGGGTGACTTTTTTCTTCTGGAGTTAAATCTGATCCACCAAGATACTGGAATGCGTATCCAAAACCTTCTGTTGGAAGATTGTTACTTTTCAGAATATCTGCAATAACTTTTCCTTTTTCAGATTTTCCTTTAATAGCATTTTCTATTTTATCTAAGAAACCTTCGAATAATTTAATATGTTTCATAATTTCTATTTTTTTTTAATTCTTATCGGTATATATTAATTTTAATAATTATTTTTTTTCAGACTGACTCTGATATAATTATTGTCTAAAATCTAATGATTGTGAGTAACAAACTTTATAACCACTAATCTTATCATCCCATCTCATAGTTACTTGACTTAATCTAGATGTCGGTACTTTAATCTCATCCTTTGTTTTATCAGTAGGTCTATTCTTAATAACATCTATTGATTTCCTACTACCTTCTTCTAATGAGTAATTTTCAGAAGATAAGAATTCTACTAATCTTTCCATTACTTCTATAACCTCATCTGGGTAAATATAAGCCACATTACAATTAAATTTCTTATCAAATTCATCTTTACCATAAATAGTAATTCTAATACTATTACCTCTATCATCGGACCACCAATTAGATTCTACATATGAAAGATATCCTAAGTCTGTGATTTCTTTTAAGATGTCTCCGAGTATGTTAGTATCTAACATTAAATTACTCTCAAATATTTTGTATGGTTTTAGATGTTCCATAGGTTATATATTAAATAAAAAAAGAATCAATTTATTTCTCGTAACAAATATCCACTAGTTTGAATGTCTTCCATTCAATTGGTGGGTGTTTTTCATTCCAGATTTTAACTTCTTGTATCTTTTGTAAGAATGAATCAAAGGTTCCAGCGGTGATTGGTCTTACTCCTGTTATTGGTACATTATTTGGTTTTATCCAACAAGCTATATTTTTTAGTTCCCAGCCTTTATCTAACATATAATCATTTAGAATTGTTAGATTATCTATATAAAGATGTAGTGGTATATCTTTTGCTAATGGATTATCTTCATCACCGATTAGAATTAAACACTTATCTGTCCAAACCCCACCGACATAGCCGGATTTATTATCTTCAAAACAAGATACATCAACTGGAATATCATTATCTGATATATCAAAAAGTATTTCTTCAATGAATTCTTCAATAGAGTCGAATTTTGAATTTTCAAATAACCTAAATGATTTAATCCTTTTCATAGTTTATAAATTATTATTCCGTTGAAAAAATAGATTTATTGTAAATATATTTTTATTTAAACTATAATCTCTTTCATCATCTTCATTTATATGTTGAAAAGCTTTGTCAATTAATAAATTACCCGTATATTTGTATTGGGTTTCGTGATAACAATAAGTGACTAACACTTCTAAAGAGTGGGAGCAAGTATACTCCAACCTGCCACATATTTTTTTTATACAAAAATCCGTTCAGAATTTTGTAAGTTACCCGAAATTCCTTATCTTTGTCTTAATGAAAAAAACCACTACCACCCCATCTATCCCTTACACAGCAACATCTTTAGCCATAAAAGGCTACCTTGATTCTAAAATCGCCCAATCTGAAAGAGCAGACTGCGTTGTAAGAGCCATCGCCTCTGCTTATGATATTCCCTATGATAAAGCTCATGGGTGGGTAGCAACTACGTTTAACAGAAAACCAAAAAAGGGCACGTATGGTTTTCCCATTGGTATGAATAGAATGTCTGATAACAAGACCAGATTAAACTATAAGAAGACTAAGACTATTGATTCTAAGTTCTTGACAACTGGTGGTGGTAAATCTAAAATGACGGTAGGAACGTTTGCTAAACTATATGATAAGGGTACATATATCATCCGTGTATCAGGACACGCTTTCACTATTAAAGATGGTTCAGTTATTGGAAACCCAAATGATGCCACTCAACTAAGAAAGATTATCAAAAATGCTTGGAAAATTGGATAAGATATGCAATTAGATTTAAGAGGTAGAAACCCTCAACAACTTACCAATAAGAGTATTATTAAAGATATACTCTTAGAGTTATCAGATACCAATAAATTTGATATCTCAATAATGACGATTAATGATACTAATTACAAGGCTAATAATAAAACAAGATGGGACTACTTTCAAAAAGGTGAAGTCGTTGTCTTAGAATGTGATTGGAAACCACAAACTCTAAATAAAAATCCTTTTGACCAAACAATAGGTATAAAAGAAAAACGATGGGATGTATCGAGATGTCCTATGAGAATAAAAGTAGTTTATAAAGGATCTGTTAGTGATGATACATTAAGTTTATATCATCTATCTAATAGTGTTTTTCTAAGATTAAAAGAATATATTGGAGTAGATGAAATTCAATCTCAGTTTTTATATACCAATTTTATGATTGATTTTATTAATTCAGATTGTCAAATAAAATTGGCATTGTAAAATAGGTTTATTATCTTTGTAATGTTCTTTGAAATACTATCTAAAATTGGTCCGGTAGTTCAGTTGGTTAGAATACCTGCCTGTCACGCAGGGGGTCGCGGGTTCGAGTCCCGTCCGGACCGCCATTTGATTTCGTAGCTCAGTTGGTAGAGCAGTACACTTTTAATGTACGGGCCGTGAGTTCGAGTCTCACCGGGATCACAAATATAGTCAGGTGGCGAAATTAGACGCTTCGGTGCAAATCCGATTAACCCAGAGTGGGGTGTTATATTAAGGTTCAATTCCTTAACTGGTGTGGATGCATCAGGTTGGTTCTATAACACTTACAGGTTCGAATCCTGTCCTGACTACTGGTTTTTGAACTTTAGGATTTTGAGCATTGAACTGAATCAAGTTAGCTAAGTAAAATTCAAACAGTCAGGTGGCGGAATTGGTTATACGCTGACAATGGGTGAGATAATATCAACAGTGTGTCCCAAAGAAAAGTTATACAGGTTCAAATCCTGTCCTGACTACAAACAACCTGTACCCTTGAGAAACTCGTATTTAAAGATAAGCAGGTTGGTTCTGAAATAAAAGGGTATTAGAATAAAGAACATAGTCAGGTGGCGGAATTAATTATACGCTAATAATTTCTAAGGTGTTATGGTAAAAGCGAAAGGAATTGACGACCATCACCATACAGGTTCGAATCCTGGCTACAAATAATTGTAGATACAAATTTCTGAACGGATTTTTGTATATAAGTTAAATTTTACTATGTTTAAATCATCTAAAAGTATTTTAGATATTCCGGTTATATCTATAACCTCAGAAAAGTGATATTTTATTTAATATATAATACAGGAAAAAAATTTTTGAAATGAAACACATTAATAGAATATTTGAAAATGCTGAACCTTCAATTATTGAAGAAGTTAAAAAAGTAGTAGATGATAATCAATATATCACAGATAAAGATGTAACATCTGATAAACTAGTAGTATCTGATAAATGGATAGTTTATATTTCAAAAGGCACAATGGATCATATTAAATCACATATGTCACCATCAGTTGAAGTAGGTGATGCTCCAGGTTCTTATTATACACAAGATTGGAAAGTAGGCATGGAAAATGTTATTTCAAAAAATGAACCACAAGTTTCTGATAAACCACCATTTAGAACAGCATGGACTGGATTAGATGCTGGGGTTAAAGTTGGATTTGTAACCATAGGACATGATGATAAGATATCACAAGGTGATTTAGAAGGATATAAAAAATATACTTATGAAAGACCTGTTAGAGATTCTAAAGTAGAAGAAACTATTTTAATCAAAGTAGAAGATGCTAAAGAAACAAATTTTTTAACTATAGTTGGTGCTAAAATAGGTGAAGTTTCTGGTAAAGGACTTATATCATTATGGACAACTTATCCAGATTTTAAAGATGGTAAAGTAGATGGTAAAGATATTCCTATGAATAGAGGTGAGTTTGAAAAAGCAGGATTCTACTTTAAATGTACTAAAGAGTTTTTTGATAAAGTCCCAAATGAGGTATCTGAATCTAAAGAATTAAAATACTTGAAAACATTTGAATCATTTAAAAAGTAATTCAACATATAAAAGATAATAAACAAATAATTTTATTTTGATTTCTCTTCTTTAATATATAAAGAGATGAAAAAATTCTCTAAACTCATATTAGAAACTAAAAAAGAACTTTGGACAAAACATCCCCTAATTAATCCTGTTGATTGGGATGAAATCTTCAAACCCCTAATAGAACATATTGATTCAAACCTAAAAGAAAATGTTCCACCACCAGGTGAAGGATTATTCAGTAGTAGAACTAAAGGATATTTAGATGAATTAATAGATTCCATAACTGAAGATTACGTTGAGTATTATACTAACGTAGTAGCTGACGGTTCTCAACAATCCTTTTTTGATGCTTATAGTATTCCAGTTGATTGGAATGACCTAATGGATTGCGTTCAACCACTAATTGAAAGAACTGAAGATGTTGATGATTATCCACAATGGGATGGTGGTTATTTCTATATCAATTTTATAAATCTAAAATATAATAACACTGATGAACTAATAGAGGATATACTAGATGTAAATGGAAAACTTAAAATGTTTGACACTAATTACAAAATCAGTTTATCAAGTAATTCTACGTCTTTTTATGTGATTAAAAACACAACCGATGAAGCTATAACAAAGGGAATTAAAAACCTATTAGAACTACCAAGTCAAGAATATAAACAATGGGTAAAAGGATTAAAGGTAATTGATATTTTTATTTATAATAAAGATACTGTTCAAGTAGGTATATCGCAAATGCCATAGGAGATGTTGTTGGTGCGTAATCTGAGGAATTACGACTGGCTGAAAAAAGTGTTGTCTCTCACCACACTCACCCAATTTCTTGTGGTTTTTTAATCCACTTTCTACAAAAATCTGCACAAAATTTTGTATAGGTCTGATTAGGTCTGATTAGGTCTGATCGGTTTTGACTTGTGAAAAAGGTGTGAATGGGGTGTGAAAAACAGGGTCGTCTAGAACGTACAGAAACAAAGGGTTTCAGAGGTGAATGTATATACATTTTAGGACGAGATTAATCTTTCAGACAGATTCAGATAAGTGTCGATAGGATTGACTCAAAATTATACAAAATTCCGCACATTTTTTTGTATGTTTCTACCTACCCCAAAAACCCACCACCAAAACCATCACCATTACCTAAACCAAAACTATCTCGAAACTATAATATACTATGACTGAATTTTTGAGAAATCATATCATAGTTAATAGTGTAAAACACTTCTCAATAAGCCATCAACTTTATGAGTGTGCTGCCTGGTTTCGTGATTATGAAAGGACTAATTTTGGAACTGGACAAATCGGATTATTCAGAATAACTCCTGATGAATTTACCTACCTGGATTATAAATGGATATTAGAGATCCTAGAAACAAGTTATCAAAGTAGCCAGTTTGACATACTTAAAGATATCCTATCTAAAGTTTGTAAATCGGCTATAAGAGAAGGCAAAATTGATTCTATCTTATAAGTAGTTGATTAATTTACCATTTTGTTTTCTTAGTTCTAATCTACCAGTTTTACGTCTAATTAAGATATCATTTCCAGAGAACTGGGCAGACTCTACTACTCCTCTTTCGTGGTAACCTTCAGTTACTATATGTAATAACTTACCAGTAAGGCTACGAATATCTACTCTACCCTTAAGTGTAGTTACTACTATAAATTGGTTACAAGGACTTAAATAGGCTGATTGGGCTCCTTGTGTGATTTCACTAATCAACTTACCACAGGGTTTTCTTAATTCTACTTTATTACGATTTACTACGACTATCATATTACAAAGATAGTAAATCTATTTTATTTAGACAAATTTTTTGAATCAATTATATTAAATACAATGGTCTATTTCGGGTGAATCATTAGGATTATGGTAATCTAATTCAAAGATTAAGGTATTATGGTGTTGGGAGTGGAAGTTACCTAAGGTATCTTTATAGTTATGGTGGTAGTCGGGTATTGGAATAGTCATTTTAGTTTCGTCTGTGTAGGTTACTATGACTTCTTTGTTTGTTATTTCCAGTTTTTGGATATTATTAATAGGATATATCATAGGAGTTTATTTATTTTTAAGGTTCTTAGTTCTCTAGTAACTTGTGTTAAGAGTTCATCTTTATCTGATTGTGTTTTAATCCAGTTATTATATTTTATTTCGTTATTGAGTTTATAGATGTATTGATAGTTTTCATTAATTAAGGACCACTCTAAGTTATCTACTGATACGAAATGATTTGGGTCTAATTTAGCATCTTTATATAATTGATAAATTCTTTTAAGTATGTTTTCGATATTTGGGTTATTTTTTAAGATAATCATATCTACTTTAATTGATATGATATCGTTTTTGTAATAGGGTAATATATCGTTGTAGAGTAGTTTTGTGTAAATTGTGGGTATTTTAGTCTTTAGTTTAGGGTAAATAGTATTTACTCTTCTAAGCCAGCTTTTATACAGGGTATCTGATTGTGATTTTATTAACTTTTTATTTTCTAAGAACCATCTTAGATTTTTTTGGGTATCATCTAAGTTAATTGTATTAGGTATGGTGGTTATTATATCATTTTCGATGGCGTTTAAGATTATTGTTGGGTATAATTGTTTTATATCGATTAGATAGGTGTGTTCTATTGTTTTGTTTTTATAATCCGGATTTAGGTACTGACAAATCAGGCTTTCGTCATAATCTAGACCAAGTTTTTTAAGAGTTTTAATATTTCTTTTTTATACTGCATTTGGTCAAATATAGGGATAATTTGGTGGTGGGCAAAATTCCTGGTGGAAAAATTTTTAAACCGACGTGCCGTCGAATGTGTGTGATGGAAAAAAATTTTTAAAATCGTCGACATCACAATAAATCAGAATAGTTAGATAATGGTAATAATATATAATATAATGAGATACTTGAAAATATATGAAGAGTTTATTGATATACCTAGTAACTTTATTAAACTAGATAGTATTGGTCATGTTTTGGATCCTGATAAAGGTCTTCTTTATGCAATGTGGAAAAAGGGTGGATATGATCACGAAAACGGTTATGACGTATATGAGGATGAAATTCAGGGTTTGAGTGAAGAAGATAGAGAGATATTGGATAGGTATTGGTTATCAGTAGAACCTTTGGTTGGGGATAAGATTAATTTTGATTTAATAGAAACTGCGAAAGATCTTTCTTTAGAGTATTTAGATTCAGGTATGAGGTTGATTGTTTATGTGTTTATATCGGAAATTTTAGTCTTTACTGAGATATTTAGTCATGATAGGGAATCTTGTGAATATCCGAAGTATTTTAAGAATAAGTTAGATATTATTAAAGAGAGTGATAATGTTAGTTATGTAATTAGATTAGATGATAAGAATTATTATTATCAATCTAAGACTTCTAAAGAATTGGCTTCTAAGATTGGGGAATATTTTCCTGATGAAAAAATAGAATTAAGATGAAATACTTAAAGAGTTTTAATCAAAATAGTGATAATAAGGGGTTGATTGAGGTTACACCTAATAGATACGTTTATCATAAATCAGTTCCGATTTTTAGGGATAAAATTTCACAATTAGGATTAATTCCACAAAGAGGTGACCAATGGTTAACAACTACACCTATTAGAGGAAAAGCTATTTTTGCAACAAATAGTGATGATCCAAAACAATGGTTTGATTCAACCTATGACGATGATGTTTGGAAAATAGATACTTCTAAATTAGATAATAAGTGGTTTTCAGATCCCAACTTTAAGGAGAGTGATGGTTTTATATTGACTTTTGATAACATACCACCCAGAGCAATAGAGTTGATATATGGGGGGACTGGAGAAAGTCTTTAAGAGTTTTTTATTTACACCAGTTTAATATATACTTAGTGAAATACTTAAAGACATATAAGATATTTGAGACAATTAATACTGGTTTAACTGATGAGGTTTGGAATGATATTTCTGATATTTTAATAGAATTAGAAGATTTAGGTTTTTCTATAACAAAAGACTGGTTTGAGGTTAAAAAAGTTGGGGATAAGTTATGTGATGATGTTATTGAGATTATAATTGATTTAACTACTAAGACTCGTTTTAGTTTTAAGGAAGTTGAAGATTATATGAAGAGATTAATCGATTATATGACTCTATTGGATTGGAACTGGTCATTATTTTATTTAAGCACTTATAAGTGGGTTGAATTTGAAACGGGTGGTAGTCATCCATTAATCAAAAAACTCAAATTTAAAACTCCAGCTGAAGAGTCTTTATATAAATCTTTAGTTAATGGCACGTTACAAAGTGTTCCAGCAATAAAGCTAACTTTGTATAAAGACATCGATCATTTGATATCTGGTAACCATTAATTGTTTAACAAACTTTCTATTTTCTTGTTTCTTATCCATTCAATGATAACGCCTTTTTGGATGGTGTAACTGGATCTTCTGGATCTTCTGGTATTTGTAAGTCTGTCTGTTACATCGAGTTTATAGTAAATTACTATTTTATCGTTTAATCTTTCTAAAAATCCATTCCAAATCCAATTTTCTGAGATGCAGCCTTTTTGTTTCAGATTTTCGAAATACTCGACTACTTCTGACTCACCTATTATCATAAATTAGTTATCTCTTTTACTAACTTTGAAGTGGTATATGATTAAACTTGCCCAGGCAATTGAGGCAACTGACCAAGAGAGGGATTCTGATAATTGGCCCATTTTATAGCTCGATATACTAAAAAATAAGGTTGATACAAATAAGAAAGTCCAGATTAAGACAAGAGGGTTCAATTTTTTCATAAGCTTTATATCACATAAATTAGGGAAGTTTAATTTAGTTTTTTTATTTAATATATAACATTACTAAAATAAAGTATTAATTATGAAAGTTTTAAAATATGAGTCCTTTTTAGAAACTATGCAATTTGCAGCCCTGACAAACGCGCAAAGACTAGCTAAAGAAGAAGAATTGAGAAAAAAGAAA
>JACCDP010660230.1_pt1 | contig 15210 bp, 13 predicted proteins | sample 7445841 | NCBI WGS metagenome assembly JACCDP01 (sample SAMN15323441, study PRJNA562643) | freshwater metagenome | isolation source: river surface water | place: USA:Blue River Watershed | collected 2017-08-17 | reverse complement strand
CCGGCCGCACACACCACAGCCGGGGGCCCGCGCACTCAGGAAATGATCAGAACCGGAAACGGACCTGACCACTGATCCGGAACGGTTGTTCCGGATAAATCACGTCATTGCCGGCGAAACTCGGATCAATGGAGGTCCAGTTCCTTTGGTCGGTAATGTTGAAGAAGTTGATTTGAACGTCCCACTTCGGCTGGCGGTAGAACACGAAGGCGTTGATGACGTATTGCACGGGAATGCGCAGCGAGCCTTCCTGATTCTGCCACTGTTCGCCGGTGACCTGCGGTCCGAAGCTGGCACCAAATCCATTGTCCATCTGATAGGTGACGTAGGAGTTGAACATCACCTGAGGCACACTGGCCGCGCGGGTCTTGCCGAAGGCGCGAGCTGGTGTATTCGGTCCGCGGCTGTTGTAGTTGGGAGCACCGCCACCGGTGCCCGAAGCGCCATCCACCAGGAAGCCAACCGGGTAGCCATCGCGGTAGTTGTATGTCTGCTGGTATCCGAAGTCGTCCTGCTCCGCGTTCTGGTAGGTGAAGTTGGCGCTGGCGTTGAAGTTGCGATTCGGTTGGTAGAACGACTCCAGCTCCACGCCTTTCGTCTCGATGCCGATCGGATTGCCAACCAACTGCGGAGCCAATCGGGTTTGCTGGAAGAGCGACCCGCTCACGAACACCTGATTCTCAAAAAGACTGGCCTTCGATCCCACTTCGATGAGCTCGCTCTCGGTGGACAGCGACTTCTTCAGCGAGTCCTCCGTGTTGCCCGTGCCATTCACGCCGCCGAAATTGGCGCTGCCCTGGATGGCGTTGATCACATTGTAGGTGGCATAGCTGGTGAGCACTGGGGTCCACTTGTAGATGCCGCTCAGGAACACCGAAGTGTTGAAAACATCGGTCGACACATTGTAGTTCGAACCCGCCGCCTTGCCGACATACTCCGGGCTCTTGGCCTGCGCCCCGATGAGGTCACCACGACCGCCGGCGATGATGGAGAACTTGTCATGCAGCTTCATGTCCCACTGGGTGAAGAAGCCGCTCTGGGCGATCTCGGAATTCTGGTCGCCCGATCCGAACCCGTTGGAGCCATAACCTGGCGCACCTGGCACCAGGAGTGAACTTCCGCCGTAGGTGGTCACCAGCGGACTGGGAGGCAACCGGAACGTCGAGGAAGGCTGGGTGACGTCATAGAGGAAGAACGGCTCGACGGAGAAATCCTGATAGGAAACGAGGGACTGGTATCGCAAGTCCACGCCACTGATGGTCTTGATCGGCAACTCGTAGTTGGCCACCGCCGGGGTGATTTCGTAGTGCAGCTCGGAACGGTTGTTGGCCATCCAGTTTTCCGGCACCCACTCGGTGTATCCGTAACCGGAAGCCTTCCGGGTCTCCATGGTCTCACCGTAAGTCCGATTGACGATCTTTCCGAAGTCGTTGATCTGGTAATTGGCGATGAGCTGTGAGGAGAACTTCTGGCCCGCCGCGCTGTCGAAGGGGGCGTTGATCGTCTGCCACGGATAAACCTTCACCCGTGTGGCAAGGTTGGTGTTGAGCAGCGCGAAGTTGGCGTTCTGACCAAACTTTCCGATGGAAGTGAGCGGGTCACCAAAGCGGTTGTTGGGCAACACCGGACCCGCGATGTACACCCAGTCATCGATCAACTCCTGGGTGACACGGTTGATGCCGATGACCTCATTGAAACGGGAGGTGTAGAACTGCGAATTCCAGTCGACCGTGAGCTTCTCATTGGCCTTCCAAGTCAGGGCGGTGAAGATGTCCTGAGTGTTGTCCGACACGTTCTGGTAGTACCCCTCGGCCTCGCGCCCGAGGTAGCTCACCCGGAAGGCCAACTTGTCGTTGATGGGGCCTCCGAAATCGATGCCCCATTCCGGATTGAAGTAGCTTTGACCACCCGGAACGTAGGTTCCCCAGCGGCTCAGCACTTCTCCGTGGAAGCCATCAAAGTACGGCAGCTTGGAGACGAAGTTCACATAGCCGCCCGGGCCCTGCCCCTGTGGGCCATAGACCGCGGAACCGGGTCCCTTGACGATGTCCATGGCCTCCACACCGTTGAAACTCGCGAGCATGGAGTTGCGGCTGTAGATGGTCCGCTGACCGTTTTGATAGATCTCCGAAAGGTCACCGCGGATCACCGGTACATTGGCCAGACCGTAACGCGACGGGGTGTAGACCCCGGGTGAATACTGGTTGAAATCGGTGGCACGGGAAATCGCTCGGGCTTCCATCTGTGCCTTGGTCACCAGCGACACCGATCGCGGGGTCTCCAAAATGCTTCGGTCGTCACCCATGACGGATTCCACCGGGCGCGCCGTTGGCAAAACGGTGTCTTCGATGGCCAGTCCTTCGACGACGACCTTGTCGAGCACGTTGGTGGATCCGGCACTCTGGGCCAGAGCCAGACCGCCCGAAGCCAGAGCAAGTGTCGCGAACGATCCGATGCGGATCGGCAACCATAAGGAGGGTTTCATTGCGGGGTGGGTACGGAGGATGAGTTGGGTTGTTTGAGTGCAGCGGGGGTCAGTCGCTGCAAGACCCCTCCGCATACCTCATGCCAGTTTGGCCAGAGAAACCGTTGTCCATCACCGGGACCGCACAATCCGTCTCACTGAGGCTTCCGGCTGGAAATCCCTTTGCATCGAATCCTTTGGATAAACAGGGCTTTCCATGAAGTCGGCACCGGTGAAGGTCTTTTCTGAATGAGTGTTTTGACTGGGTGATTTGTGTGTTCATGAATCGATTTCAGCCTGCCGAGATGAGCACCCAAAACACGCGTCGGGCGGCGGGTGTTTCAATTTATCCACCGTGGGCAGAGACAAGACGGAAACGCGGTGCGTGACTGCGTCCAAATCGCGGACAAGTTCTTCCTGTCGGGTTGTTTTCGCTCAGTTGCCGGAGTCCCTGGTGAGTGGAACACCGTGTGCTGGAAGAGACTCACGATGGCCCCAAACCACCGAACCTCCCGAGAGAAGGATCTGGCGCACATGCAGTCTCTGGTCGAATTCACCCGTGCACGTCTCGGCACCGAGGCACAATCCCCCTTTGGATCCTCTGTGGTCGAAACGGAAACCGGCCGCTTGGTCCTGCGTCGGCTCAATGCTGTGAGGAAAGAGAACGATCCCTCCAGCCACGCCGAAGTTCGAACCATGCGAGCCGCCTGCAAACGGCTCAAAAAACCCAGCCTCGCCGGGCATACCTTGTACACGACTTGCGAGCCCTGCCCGATGTGCATGGCCATGGCTTTGTGGTCGGGGGTGGATCGGGTGGTCTTCGGGGCGACCATCGCCGATGCATCCAAGCACTGCGCCCAAATCTACGTTTCCGCCAAGCAGCTCCAACAACGCTCTGACATGGATTGCCGGGTCGATGGACCGGTGGCGCGGGCCAGCTGTGTCGCTCTCTTCGAAGATCCCCGAATGGTTGCGGCCATGGCCTTGTGGCGCAAATCGCGTCGGATGCCATCCAGGCAAAAGCCCTCGAAACGCTGAAATATCCCCGCCCTTCCATTGCGAGACAATCCGAAGCCATCCGAAGCAAACCCTCTGACTGCATCACTTCCCGCACGCTTGCATGACCACTGCCGACTTCAACGCCCTGGCCCAACTCCTGCCCGCCGAGCGCATCGTCACCGCTGCCGAACGACTCGAAGCCTTGAGCCGCGACTTCTACTGGTACTCGCCGGTCCTCAAGCGGGATCTGTCCGACAAGCTGGCCGAAGTCGTGGTGCAACCCACCTCGCGGGCCGAGGTGGTGGCCATTGTCAGCTTCGCCTACCAGCGGCGGATTCCCCTGACCTTGCGAGGTGCCGGTACCGGCAACTACGGCCAATGCATCCCCACTCACGGGGGCATGGTGATGGACCTGGCAGCCCTCGATACGATCCATTCCATCAGTCCCGACGGCATTGTGACCTGTGATCCTGCGGCCCGACTGGGGGCCATCGAGCGGGTCGCGCGCCAGTCCGGGTGGGAACTGCGCTGCTACCCCAGCACCTACGTGAAGGCCAGCGTGGCCGGGTTTTGCGCTGGAGGCTCGGGCGGCATCGGCAGCATCCAGTGGGGAGCCCTGCGCGAGAACGGGACCGTGCACTCGCTCACCGTGCTCTCTCTGGAAGCCCAGCCCCGCGAGGTGCGTCTGAGCGGTCAGGATATCTTTCAAGTCCTTCATGCCTGGGGCACCAACGGCATCATCATCGAGGTGGAGCTGCGTTTGGCTCCAAAAACCGACTGGGGGCAACTGGCCGTGGCCTTCGATGATTTCGCCGCGGCTTTCGACTTCGCCGAGGCCATCTCCCGGAACGACTCGTTCCAAAAGCGCCTCGCCACGGTCTTCGAATGGCCCATCACCGCTTCGTTCACGCCGTTGCAGAAGTGGATTCCGACCGGGAAGGCGCTGTGTTTTTTTGAGATCGCCGACCCTCAGCTGCAACGACTGTCCGATGCAGCGCGCAACGCCGGCGGAGCCCCCTGCTTCATCGCACCGTTTTCGGAACCCCGGCGCGGAGCCCAACTCAGCGACTACACGTGGAACCACACGACACTCTGGGCCCTCAAACAGGACCCATCGCTCACCTACCTGCAGTGCGGATTCTCGGCCACCGAAGCCCGAAGCCAGTTCCGGGCCTTGAAGTCGCGCTATGGAAACGACTTCCTGCTGCACATTGAGTTCGTGCGATCCGGTGGCGTCATCACTCCAGGAGCCATTCCCGTCATCCGCTACACCGATGACCAGCACCTCCAGGGAATGATCGATTTCTGCGGCACCATCGGCGTCTCGGTGGCCAACCCGCATGTGAATTTCCTCGAAGCCTCCGGTCGCTGGCGGCCTGACGATGCCAAACGCCGGGCCAAGGAACTGTACGACCCGCGCGGACTGCTCAACCCGGGCAAAATGCGCGACTTCACTCCGGAGGCTCCGAACGAACCCATGCCGACCGGGTCACCTCTCGACGGTGCCTCAAAGAACCGCTCCCGGACCGTCTCGGCCTGAACTTGTTCCTGAGATGCCGACAGCGCACATCCCATGAAGACTTGGATCCCGCCCGAACGTTTCCTGCCCTACCTGACCTGGAAACAAGTCGACGCATTGCCTCGTGACCGGACCTTGCTCGTGTTGCCCACCGCGGCCATCGAGCAACATGGGCACCACCTGCCGCTGGCCACCGACACCCTCATCAACAACCTGCTGCTCGGGCATGCACTGCAGAGGCTCCCAAAGGATCTTCCCGTCTTTGCATTGGCTCCGGTGCATTACGGCAAAAGCAACGAACATGTCGGCTATCCCGGGACACTCAGCCTGCACCGGGACACCTTCATCGCCGTACTCCGCGACCTCGGGCGCAGCATCAAAGCCGGCGGTTTCCAGAAACTGGTGTTCTTCAACAGCCACGGCGGAAACCACTCCCTCATTGATGTCATGGCCCGAGACCTGCGCGACGAGCTGGGACTGCGCACTTTCTGCCTGTATGGCGGTGGACCGGCCGAGGGAGTCAATCCTCAGGAGGCGGCCTATGGCTTCCACGCAGGCGAGGTGGAAACCGCTCTGCTGCTGGCCGGAACCCCGGAGTTGGTCCACACCGATCAATACACGACAAACTACATCGCCCGCGTCGGTGATCCGGGACTCCTGAAGCCTGAGTTTGCCAGTGCCACCTTCTCGTGGTTGACCCGCGACATCGCTCCCAGCGGCGTGATGGGTGATCCCTCACCCGCCACCGCCGAGAAGGGTTGGCGCTGGTGTGAAGCCATGAGCGACCGGATCGCCCAAGCGCTCATCGAAATGCACGATTTCCGTGAAATCCTGGAGCGCTGAGGAACCACCGTGGCGAAACGCTCTCCAACATCCGTCCCACGCCTACGACGTCAGCGGGTTGGAGAACGCGTCGATGTGGGCTCCGGGGTGACTGTCGAGCGGGGGGTGCGGTTCCCACTGCCTGACGGCACGGTTCTCGTTTCCGATCACTACTATCCGCCCGAGCCGGGTCCGGCCCCGACGCTGCTGATGCGTCAACCCTACGGTCGATGCGTGGCCAGCACGGTGGTGTATGCCCAGCCCGCGTGGTTTGCCGCTCAGGGATACAACGTGGTCATCCAGGATGTACGCGGCCGCGGAGAAAGCTCAGGTGCCTTTTATCCGTTCCGTCACGAAGGTCGCGACGGGGCTGCCACGATCGATTGGCTGGCCGGTCGCCCGGAGTGCAACGGTCGAATCGGCATGTACGGCTTCAGCTACCAGGGCCTCACCCAGCTGTTGGCGGCAGCGGAACAGCCAGCGGCCCTGCGCTGCATTGCTCCGGCTCAAACGGCGGGGGATTTGTTCTCTGGATGGTTCTATCATCAGGGCGCCTACCGATTGGCTGCCAGCGTTGGCTGGGCGCTGCAAATGCTCCGCGGGGATGCCCGCAAGCGACGACTCCGCTCCGCCAGCAGGCAACTCGAAGATGCAGCGACTCGACTCCCGGCACTCTTGGCCGGTGGGCCGTACTCCCGCTTCGCTTGTCTCACCGCCCGAGGCCTTCCGACGTACCACCAAGATTGGACTACTCATCGTCAGGCGGGTTCCTGGTGGTCCCGACACGATGTCAGCACGCGGATGGATCGGATCCAGATTCCCACCCTGCACCTATGGGGTTGGTTCGATACCTATCTCGATGGCAGTGAACAGCTCTACCAAGGCCTTCTGTGCGAATCAAAGGCTCCCCAGTATCTGGTGGCGGGCCCGTGGAACCACATTCCCTGGAGCCGGTACTCGGGCGAAGTCGACCATGGGCCGGACGCTGTCCTGGACACCGATCGCCTGCTGTTGCGTTGGTTCAACCACTGGCTGAAAGACTCCGGCGATTTTACCCGCGAGCCGCCGGTGCGTTCGTTCGCACTGGGTGAGAACCGCTGGCATGCGTTGACGACCTGGCCTCGGCCGAACGATCCAGATTCATCGATTCAGCAGTGGTTCCTCGATTCGGAGGGCCGAGCCAATTCAATCCAGGGTGACGGACGCCTCTCGTTGACCGCGCCCGGAGGACCCCGGTCACGCGACGGATTCGTCCATGAACCGGAAGTACCGGTCGCTGCTCCGGGTCCATGTGCGGCTCCAGGGGCCTATCTCCAGAACCGCCAGGACTCCATGAACAACGTTCTGGCCTACACCAGTCCCGTTCTCACCGAGCCGTTGCGCATCGCGGGCAGGCCCCGTGTTCGTTTGCACGCCACCAGCCGAACCGCCTCGGCGGATCTGGTGGCCAAACTCGTCCGGGTGCTGGCCGATGGGCGCTCGTACAATGTGTGCCTGGGCATTGCCCGCAGTTCCTGGCTCTTCGGTTCCCAAGGTTTGATTCCGGATCGGGTGCAGTGCTGGGAATTCGACCTTGAGCCCACTCATTGCGTCTTTGCCGCGGGCGAACGATTGCGCCTCATCATCACCGGCAGTGCCTTCCCGCTCTACGATCGCAACCCCGGTTCGGACGTCTCGCCAGAGACCGCCGATTCTTGGGATTGGCGGCAGAACCAGCAGCAAATCGTCCACGATCCAGACCACCCCTCCTGCCTCCAACTGCCGCTGGAGCCACACGCCATCCACAGCAAAGTCGGCTCGCCATGATACCGGCATCCTCTTCACAGCCGCCCTTCATCACCCTCGAAGGGGTCACCAAGCGCTGGTCCAACGGTGCGACGGTCCTGGATGGCATCACCTTCAAGGCCGAGCGCGGCGAGTTCATTTCACTCATCGGCCCCAGCGGGTGTGGCAAGTCAACCCTCTTGCGACTGCTGGCAGGTTTGTCTCCCGTGAGCTCCGGTTCCGTGAAGCTCGACGGGATGCAGCCGGAATCAGCCCGGGAGATCATGTCGTTCATTTTCCAGGATGCGACACTGCTTCCGTGGCGCACCGTCCGATCCAATGTCGAACTGGGTTTGGAACTGGAAGGCAAGACCACTGAATCACAGCGTCGAGCGACATCCACGGCGCTGCTTCAACTGGTGGGCCTTTCCGATGTGGCGGACCTCCATCCGCGGCAGTTGAGCGGAGGCATGCGCATGCGCGTGTCCATCGCGCGGGCACTGGCGACACAGCCGAAGATTCTGCTGATGGATGAACCCTTCGGCGCACTGGATGAAATGACCCGGGATTTTCTCAACGAAGAGGTGCTGCGCCTGCGGGAGAGCGACCGGTTCACCACCTTCTTCGTGACCCATAGCGTTGCCGAAGCGGTCTTTCTCTCGAATCGCATCCTCGTGCTACGGGCCAAGCCGGGCCAAATCGCAGCCGAGATTCCAGTGCCCTTTCCATTTCCGAGGACCGGTGATCTGCGCAGTGCCCCGGAATTCCTTCGCCTGGTCGGCGAGGTGAGTGCCGCACTGCGGGCGGTCCAAAACCCGGGAAGCCACGGATATCCATGAAGAAGCTCATCATCCAGACCGCGTGGCCTTTGGCGGTGTTGGTGGCAGTGATCACCGCCTGGGATCTTTGTTGTCGCGGATTTGCCATTCCCGCCTACGTGCTGCCTCCGCCCTCGGCGGTGATACGGGTCGTCGCGGAGCGTCACCAGACCCTTTGGAACGCATTCCGCATCACCGCGATCGAAGCTGGGGGTGGCTACCTTTTGAGCATCATCGGTGGCGTGGTCATTGCCCTCTTCTTTGCCCAGAGCCCGCTGATCCGTCGATCGTTCTATCCCTACACCATTTTGCTTCAGACGGTTCCGATCGTCGCAATCGCGCCGTTGATCCTGATGTGGTTCGGATCGGGCCTGCGCAGCGTCATGCTGGTGGCCTTCGTGATTTGCCTGTTTCCCATCATCGCCAACACCACCCAGGGGCTCATCAGCGTTCCACGAAACTTGATCGACCTCTTTGTGATGTCCAACGCATCGCGGTCCCGACAGCTGTTGAAATTGCGTTTACCCCACGCGCTCCCAAACCTCTTCGTCGGCCTGCGGATTTCGGCGGGCATTTCGGTGATCGGGGCGGTGACGGGCGAACTCTTCGCCAGTTCAAATGCTGTGGGTGAGGGTGGGCTGGGGTATTCCATCACTTATGCCAACAGCCAGCTCCAGACCGATTACCTGTTCGCTCTGGTGCTGACCGCCAGCCTGTTGGGTTTCCTCTTCTTCTTCACCGTGACGGCCCTCGAATGGCTCTGCCTGCGAAAATGGCATGAGTCGGCCATGAAGACCGACGCCGACTGAGCGCACTCTCTCTGCTTCCACTCATGAATGCCTACCGAACGGTTCTGTTGTTGGTATCCCTCATACTGCCTGTTTCCGCAGCCGAGCCGATCCCGGTGACCTTTCAGCTCGACTGGAAACCCACGGCCCAATTCGCCGGTCTCTTGATGGCCCGGGAGCGAGGTTGGTACCGGGAGGCCGGCATGGATGTCACATTGAGGCCAATTCCCCAAGATGAAGGGGTTGTGAGCAATGTCGTTCATCACCCGCACTGGATCGGATGCGTCGAGAGCGGAGTATTGCTGAAGGAACGCTCGTCAGGCAGTCCCGTCAAAGCCATCGGCACCATGCTCCAAGGAACGCCCATTTGCCTGATCAGTCTCAAATCCGCGGGCATCCATCGGGTGAAGGATCTCATCGGAAAACGCATCGGTGTCCATGCCGACGGAAAGGAAGCGGTGAAGTATGTCCTGCACCGCGCAGGCATCGAAGCCGGGCAAATCGACGTCGAAGTGGTGGGCCATGACCTGACGCCGCTGCTCAGTGGGCGATATGCCGCTGTCCAAGGTTACTCCATTGATGAAGGGGTGGCGTTGCGGCAGGCCGGTCACGACATCGAAATCCTCCATCTCCACGACATAGGCTACGCCGCCTATGGTCAGGTGTATTTCACCAGTGAATCCTTCCTCAAATCGGACACTCCGTTGCTGCGCCGCTTTTTGGAGGTTTCGCGGCGAGGCTGGGCCGCCGCGATCCAGGACCCAGACGCCATTGCTGCGATGGTCACGGCCACAGTCCCCGGAACTGATCGGCGTCACGAACGAGGCACCGTCGAAGCGCTCATTCCCATGCTCACCCGTGAAGGAGGCCCAGGCAGCATGGGGCGGATGAAACGTCAGACCTGGAAACAGGCCGTTTCCGATTTCAATCGACTGCCCTCCATCGCCTCACGTCTGAAAGTCTCCGATATCGCGACCTTCGATTTGCAGCCATGACCGTTCGGGTCCTGCATTTCTCGCCGGGCACGGCAACGGATCGCCATGACAGTCATCGGGCCGCTTTGGGGTTCGTCCATTGCCTCCAGACGGTCGATCCAAAATCTTTCTCCGAGGTGATTTGGGAACCGGTGTAGGCACTGCCATTGGATGCATGAACCCTCGATCGATCCCGTATCTGCTTGCGAGCGATGGTCGCAGCGATTGGGTTTTTCGGCACGCCCTCCCGAGGCTCACTTTCTTCCGTTTGCTGGACTATTCCCGGAGCCAGGGGTTCAACGTCCGGTGGCGAACTGGGACTCATAGCGCCGCCGGCGCTGAAGGATTTGCTCCACGTATTGACGGGTACCCGGAAAGGTCATGGCGGCCATGAACTGCACACTGTTGGTGCGTGCCTGTGGGGCGTTGGTGGCACTCATCCAACGCAGGACATTGCGACGTCCGGCATTGTAGTCAGCCAACGCGTACGCCATGGGATTGTCCGTTGCCGAGTAGCGTTGAAGCACCTTGGACAAATAATAAGAACCCGCGTGCAAATTGGTGGAGGGATCGAGGATTTGCTCGTGGGAATACCGGGTCAGCTTGAGGGCATCGGCCCATTCCTTCGCCGCCACAGCGGTGACCTGCATGAGGCCGATTTCGCCGGCTCGGCCGCGAACCGTTGGATCAAAGCGGCTTTCCTTCCAAACCACCGCTTTCACCAGCGACGGCGGCAGGCGGTAGCGTTGGGCAGCCAATTGGATTTGAGCGTCGAAACGGTTCTCATATCGCGAAATCCAGAACCATACGATGCCCACTCCGCCGATCAGCAACCACAGGATGACACTCCAACGTTTCAAAGTTAGACCCGGTCGATGGTAAGGATTTCAAGCCGATCGGAAAGCAGTGGTTCAGACGACAGCGTACCCGGGTTGGACTGCTTGCGATGACGACTCATCTTCCCGGGCACAAGTCATCCAACCCACGTTCCGGTTCAGGCGGCCTCGGGTGACCCGGTGTTTCGAGACGGAGCGTCACAAGACTCCTGTGCTTCAACGGTTGATCATTCCCATTCCAGGGCGAGAATGCGGCCAATGAAGGAAGCGTACATCGCCGCCAAGGAGCGTTGGGCACGAAAGATGGCCGGTACGGCCAAGCCCGAAATCCGCTCCCAGGACCGGCTGCCACCCGGGCAGCGTCAGGTTCATAATTTTCCGGTCCTGGATTTGGGCGTGAAACCCGAAGTGCCGCTGGACCGCTGGCAGTTGAAGATTGGCGGCCATGTCGAGAATCCGGTGACCCTGGACTGGAAGGCTTTTTTGGCCCTGCCCCAATTCACGGATACGAGCGACTTCCACTGCGTCACCACTTGGAGCCAATTTGATATGCTCTGGCAAGGGGTCGCCTTCTTCACGCTCGCCGATTTGGTCCGCCCCAAAGCCAGCGTGACCCACGTCTTTTTCAAGAGTTACGACGGGTACTCCACCAACAACCCCATCGACGCCTGCCTGGACGACGATGTGCTCATCGCCCACCACTGGAATGGTCAACCGCTGGCCGTGGAACACGGTGGACCCGCCCGGGTCATCCTGCCCAAACGTTACGCTTGGAAAGGAGCCAAGTGGATTCGGGAAATCACCTTCATGGATCAGGATATCTTGGGATTTTGGGAGCTGCGCGGTTACTCCAACACCGCTGATCCTTGGACTGAAGACCGCTTCTCAGGGGGCAATCCGACTGAATAGGGAGTCAAATTACCCCAGGTCGTAATGGCCAAGCTGTTTTCCTGTCTGTTTCTGTTTGCGCTGATTGTGACAGTTCGGTTACAGAAACAAGACGGTTATGAAACGGATTTCCCAATCCTTGGATAAGCTCGCCCTCAATTGCCTGCTTTTTGGACTTCTCTGCTTGTTGGCGGGTTTTGCCACCGTCGGCGGTGGCGTCTGGTTCGGTGGGGCCAGTTACGCAACTCTCGGGTTGGCCTTGGTGGGCGGTGGATCGCTCACCGCATTCCTCTCCGCCTGCTGGGTTCATCGGGATTTTTGATCTCTCATAACTCGGCCGCTCTCTGCGGCGATATTCCCCGGGCAACGGGCGCGGAATGACCTTCTATCGGCAGCGTCTCCGGGTGTTTTGACTGGAGGTTAATGCATCGGTACCCACCCGAAGGTCATGGACAACAAAAAACGCCGCCTGTTGAGGCGGCGTTTTTGTTGAAAACAAGAAATCAGCTTCGGAAACGTCGACCTTGGGTCGACAATCAACCGACGATTTCGATGCCCATGTTGCGGGCAGTGCCAGCGACCGTGCGGAAAGCCGCCTCTTCGCTGTTGCAGTTCATGTCGGAACCCTTGGCCTTGATGATCTCGAGGACCTGCTTGCGGGTGACCTTGCCCACCTTTTCCTTGTTCGGGGTCTTGGATCCCGAGGCGATGCCGGCCGCCTTCTTGAGCAGCACGGAAGCCGGAGGGGACTTCAGGATGAAGGTGAAGGATTTGTCCTGGTAAACGGTGATGACCACCGGGATCACCAGACCAGCGCGATCCTTGGTGGCCGCGTTGAACTCCTTACAGAAGCCCATGATGTTGATACCCTGCGAACCCAATGCAGGACCCACCGGAGGGGCCGGGTTGGCCTGACCGCCAGGGATTTGCAGCTTAACGATGCCTGTGACTTTCTTTGCCATGTTCTATCCAGTTTGTTTGGGGCGGTGTACGACGTCGCTTGAGAGGCATCACGACTTCTCGACCTGCCAGTATTCGAGTTCGACGGGCGTTTTGCGCCCGAAGATGTCCACGGTCACCTTGAGCTTGCCCTTTTCAGGCTCCAGCTCTTCGATGACACCAGTGAAGTTGAGGAACGGGCCGTCGTTGATCTTGACGGTCTCACCGACGTCGAAGCTCACCTTCGGCCGCTCAGTGTCCTCACTATCAGAAATCTGCGCCTTGATGGTGGCAATCTCATCATCGGTGACGTTCATGGGGCGTTCGCCGCCCACGAAACCAATGACACCCTGAATGTCCTTGATGAAGTACCACGGTTTTTCCATGGGACGCTTGCCGTCATCGAGCAAGGCCATGTCGATGTAAACGTACCCAGGATGCAGCTTGCGGTTGGTGACGGTCTTCTTTCCGCCACGCACTTCAACCACCTTCTCCATCGGGAGAAGCACCTCACGGATATACTCTTCCATCTCGTCGGTCTTGATCCGACGGTTGATGGTGTCCCGGACCTTCTGCTCCTGACCGGCGAGGGTGTGCAAAACGAACCATTGGGTGTTCATGGGCAGAGTGCGGGACGGAAAAATGTTTGGAAACGCAGGAACGACGACTTCAGGAGGCCTTGATGAGCGCTTTGACAAAGCTCAGGACCAGGAAATCAGAAGCCATCGTGAACACGCCCAGGAGACCTATCACAACGAAGATCAGCACCGTGGACTGGGTCAACTCCTCGCGAGTCGGCCAATTGCACTTCTTGAGCTCCTGCTGGGTGGCCGTGACATATTCGGACAAGCGAGCGATGTGACCCTGCTTCCAGGCAAAGGCAAAGATCGCACCGATGACGGCGAACCAGATCAGGAACGGAAGATATTCTTTCACGATAGTATCTAGCTATATAATGGCGGAGGGGGAGGGATTCGAACCCCCGGTGAGCGTCAGCCCACAGCGGTTTTCAAGACCGCCGCATTAGACCACTCTGCCACCCCTCCGAGAGGCTGGCAGGGCGTGAGGGACTTGAACCCCCAACCAACGGTTTTGGAGACCGCTACTCTACCAATTGAGCTAACGCCCTGTTCACTGACACCGACAACTAAGACACAGAAAAAAGTGGGAGGGAAGGATTCAATTCCTAGGATTTAATCCCTAAGAATTAATCTTTAGGAGAATCCTTCCCTCCCTCTCGAATACTTAGGCCAAGACCTCAGCGACGCGGCCGGCACCAATGGTGCGACCACCTTCGCGGATGGCGAAGCGGAGACCCTTCTCCATGGCGACCGGCGCGAACAGCTCGACGTCGACCGACACGTTGTCACCGGGCATGACCATCTCAACACCCTCAGGCAACGTGATCGAACCGGTCACGTCAGAGGTGCGGAAATAGAACTGCGGGCGGTACTTGGTGAAGAACGGCGTGTGACGGCCACCCTCGTCCTTGGTGAGGACGTACACCTCAGCCTTGAACTTGGTGTGGGGCTTGATGGAACCCGGCTTGGCGAGAACCATGCCGCGCTCGACGTCTTCCTTCTTGGTGCCGCGGAGCAGCACACCGACGTTGTCGCCGGCTTGGGCGCTGTCCAGCAACTTGCGGAACATTTCGATGTCGGTCGCCGTGGTCTTGCGGGTTTCCTTGAGGCCGACGATCTCGACTTCGGACATCTTGTTGATGACACCGCGCTCCACACGACCGGTCACGACAGTGCCGCGACCTTCAATGTTGAACACGTCTTCGATGCACATCAGGAAGGGCTTGTCCTGCTCGCGGACGGGCTCCGGAACGAAGGTGTCCAAAGCGTTGAGCAGGTTGGCGATGGCGGCCTCACCCTCCGGGGTGCCGGCGATCGCGGCCGTGGCGGAACCACGAACGATCGGGGTCTTGTCGCCAGGGAAGCCGTACTTGTTGAGCAGGTCGATGATTTCCATCTCGATGAGCTCGAGGAGGTCGGCATCAGCGAGGTCAACCTTGTTCAGGAACACCACGATGCTCGGAACACCCACCTGGCGGGCCAAGAGGATGTGCTCACGGGTCTGGGGCATCGGACCGTCGGCAGCGCTGACGACCAGGATCGCACCGTCCATCTGGGCGGCGCCGGTGATCATGTTCTTCACGTAGTCGGCGTGGCCGGGGCAGTCCACGTGAGCGTAGTGACGGTTCGGGCTCTCGTATTCGACGTGCGACACGGCGATGGTCACGGTCTTGGTGTCGTCACGGACGGTACCGCCCTTGGTGATGTCCTTGTACTCGATCATGGGGGCGAGGCCCTTGCGATTCTGCACAGCGACGATTGCGGCGGTGAGGGTGGACTTGCCGTGGTCGACGTGACCGATGGTACCCACGTTCATGT
>JACCDP010480785.1_pt1 | contig 15212 bp, 14 predicted proteins | sample 7445841 | NCBI WGS metagenome assembly JACCDP01 (sample SAMN15323441, study PRJNA562643) | freshwater metagenome | isolation source: river surface water | place: USA:Blue River Watershed | collected 2017-08-17 | reverse complement strand
TTCGTTGCTTTGCAAGCTCTTCAGCATAAGTGCTCTTGCCAGAACCGGAATGGCCTGTAACTAAAACGTGCGCTTCCTTAGTATACCAATGCATTCCTTCTTCAGTAGACTTATTACCCTTTTTAAACCCTGCTTTTTGCAACGCTTTAGCACTAGCGATATTAGTATCTTCTACTAAAGCCTTTGAAGTCTTGCCAGCCATGTACTTACTAATAGCCTTAGCAGCTAAGCCTTTATTTCTATGCTCAGGCTTAACATACATAGCTCCTACGCGTATATAATCTTTTTCTTTTCTAGGCGTAAAGAAACCTACTACTTCGCCTATCTCAGATAGTATAGGTTGCCTAGCTACTTCAGAATCGGGATTTACATACCCGGAAATATTAGAATCCTTATTAGCCTCTAATAACAGCTTATGGGGAACACTAGCGCTCATACCACCTCCTTTATACGCAAATTATATAGTGTTTTGTGGCATAAGTATATGTAGGGAAAAGAATGATCTTAGAACTACTTAGAATACTACACTAACGAAGCCTGAGGGTATGTTAAAGAGTTAGTCTTAGGTTCTAGATGAGTAAATGCATAATCTCATGAAAGGAGAAATAAAATGCAATACTTAATTTTGGCCATTATCATGGTCATCGGCTGGGTTATCCCAGCAGCTGCACAAGAAGCAGCACCAGCGGTAACTAAAAGCAGTGTCGTAAAAGAATTCGAGTTGGCTGTGGAGATGCAAAGAATGAGCTCCAAATCAGAAGAACTAGGAAGCAAAATGGCACGCGAAGGAGACGCAAATCTCGGTGAAGTCCTAAAAGTAGCGAAGGACAACACAGACGCAGAAAGACCACAACTATATGGCCAACAGCGCGCAAAACAATGGCTACTAAATATAGCAGAGAAAGAAGACAAGGAGCTACAAGATCATTGGTTCTTTGGAGGGACAGGAGAACACCTCCATTCCAAAGTATTAGGAACGGTGTACGCCGACATCTGGAAAACCTTGGGAACCGTTGGAGCAGAAAAAGGAAAGTGCGCTGTGTACATGGTATATGTTAAAGGGTTATTTGGCAAATCTGTGTATCAAAAATTATTCAATAGTAACTTATTGTTGGATAATGGATATGGCATAGGTAATTTAGAAAGCCAAAGAGAGAAAGTTAGGCTATTGGCAGTTCCCGAGAATGCAATACTACAACTCCGCGAAGACGGGTGGTTAACAAATAATCTGTTACTAGAAATAAAAGAAACTAAAGATGGAGCAAAAATCAATAACCCAGGTGAACTAGAAATAGTAAAGCTGGGATATAATGATTGTGATTATCATAGAGAAGTTAATTTCTAATAACAATAAACTATAGTAAGCAAAGAGGAGCTTGCTAATAGTAGAAACAACAATCCTCATTTTTAGCTATGAGAGTTTATAATAAGCAACTTTAATAGAATCCATATTTTCTACATCAGGCAAATCAGGGTAATCTCTACTACCCACCGCATAGCCTAGTCCAGCACCGCCTAGCCCTGCAGCTAGTAGTTTATAATAATCTTTGGGAACTGCTTTAGCGGTTGAAGTTAACCTACCTAGTGCAGACACACTTGAGGGACTAACTACTATAGGCTCTGCCATAGTAGCAATACTAGGCTTGGCTAAAGTATTTACAGCTTTAGCAGCATCCATTTTTTTAGCTATAGCATTTGCTAACAAAGCTCCTGCTCCCCCAAAACCTAAAGCAGAAGCGCCCACCAAAGGAGCTTCAGAAATACCTGTCACACTCTTAAGCTTTGCAGCCAAGTCAGCATACGCTTGTAACCCTGGAGCATATAAAGTATCCGCCATGTCTTCGTACTTAACATCTCGCATACTAGAGCGTATACCCCTAGCTATATCAAAACCTAAAGGTGCTGCAACAGAACCGCCTAAAGCTCCTAAAATACTATTTCTTAATTTGGACATTAATTAGACTCCTTATCTTTACTTTTATAATTATAGTATTGCTAATTCTTAAACTTCTTAAAGGAAAAAATAAATGGAGCAACAACATATAATGTCAGTTGAAAAGGCTAATACCTGGGTTGACTTAATAAGTAAACTACTAACAATCGCAGTCATACCTTGTTTAGTATGGATGAAATCTTTGGAAGAAGACAGAGTTCTTCTAATAGAGAGACAGCAAAAACAAGAGCAAGAAATACAAAAATTGCAAACTAAACTTGAAACAACAGAAAGCAAGATATCTAATTTAGAGGGCTCTTTAAGAGAAATAAAAGTTAAAATAGATGTCATAACTAGTTTGCTTCAAGATATAAAAAGCTCAGTAGTTATAAATACTAAACAACCCTAATACATATAGTAAGGATTATTTGGAGCAAAGGCCCTTTGGTAATTAGCAGCATAAGCAGCCTCATGATTATTTACTCTAGGTGGCCTAACAGATTTAACTATATCAGATACTTCTTTATTTCCGCTTTTAGCAATAGTCTCAGCAAGGTCTTTACCCTTAGCTTTAGCCGCTCTATTAGCCATTGCTAGCCCTGCAGCTGAAGCTCCTATACCACCACCAAGACCTATGCCAGCCAAACCCATTTCATCTAGATTGCCTAAACCTTTATAAAATAAACCTTGCATAGCTTCTCGATCAGAGTACAGACCCCTTAAGCCCTTAGCCATACCGCTAGTAGCTGAAGCTCCGCCTATGCCCGCTAGTGCCCCCTTAAGATAATTAATAAGTTTAGAATTAGCAGTCTTAAGAGAAGCGCCTTTTTCCATATCATCAAGATACTCATCATCTAAACCAGCCCCAGAATGCTCTGCGAAGTCAACCCCCATAGTAGGATCCGAGCTATATCCCATGTGTTGAGGGTTAGACAATTGACCGTACAAACCCATAGCAGCATTTATAGTTGCAGGGTCGATATTATTAATGTAGTTATTAGCCTTGTCAAGCATTGTTTCTTCTTTCCTATTACCCATAGCAAGAGCTCCAGCCCCTAAGGCCCCTAGAGCACCTAGTCTACCTAGCCTAGTTTTAGGTAATAACTTAGATAGCATGCCGGCTTCTGCCCCTAGTTGCCCTGCCGCCATAGGATTTGCTACTTTAGCCATAGCATGCGAAGCCCCAATCTTCTTAACTGTATTTGCGAATGCTGCAAGTTTTCTCATTTTAAGTACTCCTTATTTTATGTATTTTAAACCTAAGTCCCTAACCAAGGAATCCGTGTACCCGTTATATAGACCTCTAGAAGTAGCTGGGGCGTATCCCGCTTGAAGCATGGATATACGCCTAAGAGAGTCTTTCGCAGCTCTAGATCTAGCTAACATTTGAGTACCTTTTTTAAGAGCATATAGTGTAGCCATTGATCCTATTATCGGAGCCATAGCACCGCCACCTATAATAGATCCAGCCCCGGTTAAAGCGCTACCCAAAGCAGAGCCAACACCGGCCTTACCTCCCAGTGCAGTAAGCCCTTTAGCCAAGGCATATCCAGGGGCCGAAGTTACCGCTTTAATGGGCATATAGGCACTCATCATATTTGATAGCAATCCAGAGCTACCGGCCATTCCTTTAGCAGCAGCGGTAGCTTGCACTAAATTGTATGACTCAGGGTTTATAGCTTTAGCTATACTTGGTAGTAGCCCTGATTTACCTAAAAGAGTTGCTCTAGCTGAATCTCCTAATGCCAAACCCCCGCCTAAGCCTAAACCTAGAGTGCTATATAGCATAGGCTTAGTGTATAGATTAGACACAGTTCTCATGCTAGCTTTATTAGCGAGAGAATCTGTTATTTGATTATCTATAAGCTTAGCCTGTGTGTAGGACAACTGCTTAGGGTAAGCTAGCTTATACAGTGGTGAATAATCTTTAATTGTGTTATTATAACTCATCAAGCAATCCCGGGTTAGCATATTGACATTATACAGATTTTATAATATATATCTAGTATATGGGCCTGTAGCTCAGTAGGTTAGAGCAGCGGTCTCATAAACCGCGGGTCAACGGTTCAAGCCCGTTCGGGCCCATTAGCAGTTGCCTAGCTACCTCATAGGCTTTTCCGCGGTCGCCGTCACCGTACTGCAAAGACGGCTTTTATCTATTACAATAGTCTTCCAACATATCAGAAGGGCTCTTAGCAGCTTCCATAGCTTGAGTATATGCTCCAGGTATGAAGTCATTGTTTATATCAGTGCTAGTAGGATATGAGGAATTTAGCAGAGAGCTATCTGGCATATAAGCACTAGGATCAACACCCAATGAGTTAAGCAGATCAGTTTTAAAATCTGAATCCGAATCCTCTGAATTTTTATCAGAAGATAGAAGCGACTTAAGTAGGTTATATAGCTTAGTAACATTATCTATGCTATCGCCACCTCCTACCATCACAAATCCTGCTACAGATTCTACATCAGAAAAATTAGGTGGAAAACTTCCAGAGTAAGAATACGTATCTGTCGAAAAGCTTAAGCTATCAAACTGCCTAGAAACAGAGGAGTAATACTTAGCTATGTTTTTTTTAGACTCTACCCAGCTAGAATGAGCTAAAGACATGCTATCTAAGTCAGGCCTGCTTGTATCAATAGGAGATTTATTGTACAGTTTGGCGGGCCTATCTATTAAAGAATCCTTTAGTATGTTAGAGAAAGTAGTGTTACCGCCCTCACCTTGAAACATAAGGATGCTGCCGCCAACTCCCAACCCAGCTAGAGCCTTCAATAAGTCTAACACAGTATCTATTTTAGTTAATATATAAGATATGAAATTAAGATACTTAGTCAGCTCTTCTAATATTGTCTTTAGAACATTAGCTACTTTAGAGAAAAACCCATTGACATACTTTTTAACCAAGCCAAGTACGTCTCTAACAGTACCCAGAATATCAAATAAATCAAACATCGAACTAACTTGCACCCACTGAGGCGCTTTACCTACTCCGTAGTTAACCTGGAATTTACCATAAGCAGGAATATTTAAAGTACCCTGCCCACCTTGCACAAGAACTACCTTGTCAGTGTACTTGCCAACACCATCAATAACTACATATTCATCAATATTATAATAAGAGTATATAGCATACTTATAACTAACTCCGCTTGAGAGAGCATAACCTATATCAAACTCTAGCAAGTCAAAAGCATTGTCAGAGAATTCTTCAGTGTACCCTACTACTACGTTAGGTTCATCTCCAGTAATATACAAAGCTGAGGGTATACCAGAGTTAGATTTAGCCACAGCTAGATCTTTTATAGCTGACTCAAGCTTTAGAGACATAGTAGCTACAGTGGATTGGCTAGCACTGCTACTACTAAGCAGTATATAATGCCGGCGCTTTTTATAAATAATCGAGGGGGTATTATAAGACACGATCTTATTCGTGGCAAAATCATCAGCGTAAACTATAACCTTATCCAGGGATTTAATATAATGAACTTCTTTAATTACTATAGGCTTTATAGACGCCGCATGCATCGGTACAGAGGCTAATTTAAATACCCTAAGTATTCTATAGTATATGTTATATAGTTCTTCTACTGGGTAACCAAACATAACAACACATCCCGCTAGGTAGTTATTATCCCTAAATTGAGGCCTATTGGTATCAAGCCTATCATTTAGTTTTCTAGTAACCAAGTTATAAAACCCCTTATTACCGGCCACTGACTGCTCAGCTACTGGTAATATAGTAGAGCCTATTTTGGTGTCTATTAAGCTAATAGCAGAAGCCATACCTTTTACAATGGACTCACTGACTTTAAGCAGCTCAGAAGACCCATCTCTAGTTTGCGTAGGAACTATTGGGGGCACAAATAAAGTGTGTAAGCTAACCTCTATATTAAACCACTCAAGAGCGCTTGTTATAGTAGAAATTACTTCTTCTATTAAAATTCTAAGAGCCTCAGTAATACCTATAGTTACGCTAGCTAAAACCGTAAGTGCTTCTTTAATTATCGCTAACAAATCCTTAAGAGGATCAAGCATAGTCTTTATTATTTCTAGAGTTGGCTTAATAGTATCCGGTATGCTAATATCTACCGTATTCCAAGCCCACGATGCTATCTGCTCATTCTGCTTATCAAATAAAAAGCTAGCATCCCCAGAATGTCTTATATAAGTAGAATTAGAGTCTATATTATCTTTAACAAACAAGCTGCCAAAGTTTTTCTTAACAGCAGCCGCATCATTAGTTATGTCGGTAGCTAGAAGTCTAGCTCCATATACAGGGCTCATCTTGTCATCAAACCCAGACAGAACTACAGCTTTACTTCCAGGAACCTTCTGGGAAACCAGTTCTTGCTTATTCAGGTAGTTATTTGTTACTGTCATTTTCTACCTTCCTTCTTAATTCTTCTACCTGCCTAGCTGCTTCCTGTATTTTGCTTTTAGCTAAAAGCTCTAAGGCCATTTTAGTTTTTTCCAAAGCTTGTATTAACTTTTTTTTATCATCCATTTTTAAAGTCCATATATAGTTTTAGTAGGTAGTGAAATAGCTGTAGCCCCTAAAGCAGCATTCAAAGCTGTGGCCACGGGTATAGTGGGAGGATACGCAGTTAGCCCAGCAGCTAAAGCAGTAAACACAGTTATTAATGGTGTAAACTTAACCAGTAAGTCATGATTAACTGGGGACATAGGTATAGGTGGCATAAACATATTAGGAAGCCCAGCCCCAGTAAGCTCTACTCCAGGTAGATTACCTAGCATACATAGAGGACTATTTAAAGCTATGCCGTAGTTAAATGCCCCGCCAGCCCCAGTAGTGCTTAAAGGCGTAGGGCTGGATAAAACAACTGAACCACTAGTCATAAACCCTCCAGGGGTCATGGCGCTCTGTATAACTATGTCGCCACCTGACTTAGACTCTAGCCTAATTTGGGATTTAGCTATAGAAGGAATTAAAGAACTTCCAGCTTCTATAGCTACAGAGCCACTATCGCATTGAAATACCATAGCGTCATTAAATCCTGACAGTAAAGCATTAGGGCTATTCTTAATAACACTAGTGCCAGACACGACTTTCTTGTATAACCCGCCAACATACTCAACAGTATCCCCTCCAGATCTAAGGTCTAGATTACCTGTAGTAGACACTATAACATCTCCTGAAGCCTGCATAGTATATTGCTCAGTAATTAATACAGTATCACCTTTAACCTCGGTCTTCCAATCATCCGGTATTTCATCAAAACCATCAGCTCGCTTAACTTTGCTAGACGAGTCTATAGTTACTTTAGAGCCCTTTATTACTATCTCGCCTTCTTTGTTTATAGTAAAAACAGCTGGGACTTTAGAGCCAGTGTATTTTATATCTAGGGCATTAGCGCCACCCAGTTCAATAGATAGATCATTAGACATGCTTCCCTTCTGAAGAATCGGGTTTCTAAGAGAAGAGTCTGACACATTAGCGGCAATCTTAATAAGATCTGAGGTTACGCTAACATCAGCTATAGAGCTTTTAAATAGATAATCATCCGTGGATGTTAGAATAGAACCTTTACCTAAAACACTTATGTACTTGGTATAACTAGAGGAAGATCCTAAATCAACCTCGGAGCCTGAGTTCACTCTTAAATGAGACCCTCCACTGGATTCTACTATAAAGTCTCCAGGTAGTACGTCAGAAGGCGAATTAGCTCTATAGTAACCCATAGGGGACATAGCCCCTGATACTATGTCTAATTTATCCGCCTCGGCAGCAGAGTAGACTTTAGCGCTTGGCTCTCTAGCATACCCAAGTATATAGGCTTCGGTATTACCAGAGGTTCCAGGTGTCACTACTAAAACTAAAGACCCTATTTCTGGTAAAGAAACACCTACAGTTTTACTAGAGTACCCCCCATGGAAGGATAAAGGGGTAGCTACTACAGTCTGCGAAGTTCTACTATTACCGTGACCGGATAGTTTTACTTCAACTGAATACTCTAAAGGATTGACGTTTATAACTTCGCCTATATAAAAACCGCTAGACAGCATAAGATATTCCTTTCGCTATCTAGAATAATACTACAACCTACACTATTTCGCTATTTACATTAAGGGTTGGGTCAGCACTTAGAACATCAATACCGTTAGGATTGAAGAACTTACCGATAGTTCCGCCGGATAAGCTAACTGGTAGAATACGATCACACACAGCGCTAACATTCTCCATAATAACATTTTGGCCAGCTGCTAATTGAACTGAGTAGCTATTAATCATGCAGCATTCTAAGTAGAAACTACCTAGATCATTGCCTGCTTTATCTCTAAACATAACAGCCATACCAAAAGGAATAAGCATAGCCTCTGAGTCTAAATTGTACATAGCCCCAGGGTTACCTTTAGGATTAGCAGGTTCATATATATTAAACTTCTCAGAAATATCATTATCCCCGATAGCTTTAATACCACGCATCAGAGCTCTTTGTAAGTTTCTTCCTTTAGCAAATAACCTACCTATTTGAAGCTGGGTTTGTGACTTACCAGCCAGCATAAAAGCCCTGCCAGACCCGATAGAAGTAGTTGGGGTAACTTGCCTGCTTTGACTAACAACTAATTGTTGCAACATACCTACTGGAAATAAATTACCATCTGCGTTAGCCGCACCAGTGGTTACATCAGCGCCTGCAATATTAGCAAATCTTGAGGGGCCAACCAATACTAGAGTATCATCTGGATGTGCAGAGGTGTATGCTGCATTGTCCATTAACCTTTCTACATAGCTTCCCTGAGGATTCCATGTAGAGATGTTATTAGATACTGTAAATTTACTTTGTTGTACATCTGCCATTTATTTAGCTCCTTAAGCTGATACTAGTTCTATAATAATCTTATTAAGAACTTTTGGTAAAACTACGGTGACAGATACTTCAACAGTGCCAGAGTCGTAGCTAGCTTGTCTAAGAATGTCCACTGAGCCTTGCAATAAACTAGGACCTATTTGGGGTCTAGAGATACCTCTGAGTCTAGCTATAGAGCTATCCAAGCTAGCTCTAATAGAAGACAAGGTACTTGGAACAATATTATGAGTGCCTACATAACTCTTAAGAACAGACTTAAATACCTTAGATACAAAGTCATAGTTATTAATAACGCTAAGCTCTGTTAGTTCTTGAATACCCTTGTTAGTTCCGTATTTAGTCATAACTTGGTGCACGCAGTACGGGGCAGATTGAGCAGTATCTTGTACAAAAACAAAGTACCCGGCATCTGAAATAGCATCAATTTCGTCATCACTATACTTGCCTATATTACTACCTACCAAAGCAGTTATACCAGTTAAACTGATATTGTTCTTAGGTCTATGAGGTTCTAAACCAGCAATTAACCCTGCAAGAGCTGCAGACAGATAATAAGAATCTACAGATGCATAATCCTTACCTGCTACAGAAATAGAGCACTTACCTGGGAATACCATAGCCAATCTATTAGAACTTAAGCTACTAGCTATGCTAGATAGAATTTCTATTTGTCTTGTCTTACCTGCAGGGCCAGCAATATTACGAGAAATATAGTAGCTAACTGAACCCACAGGATTAACAAGGCCAACCCAATCAATCGTAACGCTGCTAATAGTAGTGCTTTGAACAGTACCAGTGAATACATCACCATCCGTTTCAACTGCATAAACCAAATCTCCTTCTAGAACTTTGCTAGTTGGAGCTCTAAAGTTCTGAGTTGCGTCAGAGATTGTGCTAGTACCGTTGTTTGTGGCAGCAGTACCTGTAGACACCAAAGCCTTGGGAGAACCAACAATGAAATCAAAGTCAGGAGATCCCTCAGATGATCCTATAACAATTCTGAACTTGCCCTTAGAAGGCTTAGACATTGCCTCAGCTGCATTTTTATAAGCGCCTATAGTAGCTACGTCAGTGGTTAAAGGAACCATCGCATAAACATTAGGATCATTATTCAAAATAGCCAAAGCATCTAAATAAGCTTGACCCAAACTCTTAGCCACCAAAGTATTATCAGCTGGAGTTAAGTCCAAAGCTAAAACATTAATACTTGTGGAGCCTGCATTAGCAAGGCATAGCTGCGCAGCTAAGGCTAATTGATTATTTAAGCTAGGAACACCAAGTACAGCCTCGATATTATTTTGATTAACACTAACCATGGCAGAACTTTTAGCTGTTAAGGCTACAGTATAGTTAGCGTAAATATCGCAATAACCAACCTTAAGGCTTTGCAATCTAGCTTTGGGTATATTCAATACTATATCCCCACTAGCCACGGTGTCCACTACTAATGGGTTTTGCTCATCAAGCTCAGATACAATAATTGAATCCGCAGAGCTTTCAAGAACCAAGCTAGCTGCTGTTGCAGCTTGAAGAATCTTGTGATTAATTTCAGAAGCCAGGGTAATAGCACCAGTCACCGCTGTGAGGCTTGTAATTTGTATTACTTGATCTTCGGCCTTAACCAATTTAAAAGTAAAACCATTAGTTACTGAAGCCCCAGCAATCTCCAATTTCAAGCCTGTATTAGCGCTGGAATTCAAGTAAGTATCTGAGTCAGCATCAATACCGTATACATACAAGGCATTAGCAGATCTAGCAATAACTTTAAATGTCTTATTAGCAATACCAGTAAAGGTAACCAAGCTAGTATTTAAAGAAATATCTCTTACAGAAGCAATCACTGGGCTAGAGTGCTCAGGATTATTCACAGCGCCTGTAATAAAATCCAAGGTACCGCTGCCTTGGTCAATAACAAGTTTGTTATACAAGCCTGCAGGCACTTTGGTTGAAATATAGCTGGCTTTTGTGTCAGGGGATAAATCTGCAGGAACAGAGCTAAGAATAGCAGAATTCAAACCGATCTTAGTGTTAACTGCACTAAAGTTTCTAGGAGTAATAGCAACATTACCTAGCACTAATTTGACATTCTTAAGAGTGCAGCTTAAATCACCATCAATGGTATGTGTGCCAATATCAAGATCTTCGTTTATAATAACCCCTGCTTCATCTACGGCAATAGATTCATAGGCAGCTGTTAAGTCGTCGTCAAACTCGGTAGGATTAAAAGTAAAGCTGCCTACAGAGGTGTCAGTCCTATCTAGACAGTTAAGCCCTACTAAGCAGATTGATTGCTCAGGGTCGTTTGGGGTAATAATGTTATTCAGTATAGTCTGATGCACTTCGACTATTGGTCTAGGCATGATGTCCTCCTTATAAGTTATATCTAATTATATAAGGGGTACTTGACTTTCAATTTATTTGAGGTATTATAAGTGCCCTTATTTTATCAAGTCTATCGGCATTAGGTGTCATACGCCAAGACATATCAAAAGTAAACTCACAGGTAACCCTAGTAACAAAAACTCTATCATCTTTTTCCCAAGGCTGAGTGTTCTGTACAGATATTGGCCCTATATCTTGAACATTATGCAAAGCTCTAAATACATCATCAGCCATAAGTAAATGCATACCGCACATATCTCCAAGCTGGGAGCTTTCACCTCTATTCTTAGATATACAATCTATAGCTACTTGACCTGTAGATCTACACAAATATTCTTTAGCCCCAGTGCGCATATTAAAATTAGCCAAATCATTCAATAGCAATTTATTATAGACTAAACTAGACCTGTCTATAAAAATGCCGGGCCTAGCATCATTACTTTCATAAGTGTCTACACCCCCAGCATCTATAAATATTTTAGTTAGGTTTCTATCAGTATCCCATTTCCATGGAAAACCAGGGGCAACATCAGTAAACCTTTCCCTAGTAATACCTACAAATATACCTATTAAATCTATAGTTCCCATTGAACTCACAAATTGGTTTTTAGACTCAGCCATAGTAAACTCCTTAGATTAACTTAACTGGTATGCTGTACTCTATAGCATACCTAACTAGCTCAGACATTTGTACATCTTGATGCACGGTGACACCGCTATTTTCAGTACGCATAACAGCAGCCACCAAGAATCTTTTGTTAGTACTACATTCAACTAATAAATCACCTGGGTCTGCCTGTGGATAATCTAACATAGTACCCCCTACTACATTTGAGTCTGAGCTTCCAGCTAAGCCGAAGGTCTGCTTTATAACGCCAGGATCTACTTTTATCCATACCTTTATGGGGTCACAATACCCTCCAGTTATTGTAGTGCCAAAGCACTCTCCGCATCTACTAACCATAGCATCCTGGGTAACTTGGTTAAAACACACACTGCATCTGGGTCCAAATAGCTTTTTCTTTAAAAATAGATATTGAGTCCCATTTACTCTCTCAAGCATTACCTTTAGGTTATACCTAGCAGTTCTACCTAGCCTAGCCCTATGCGGTTGTATATTATGTATAAGATCGTAATTAAGCGTACGCGGTTCACTAATTACAAACTCCCCAGGTGTTTTGGAGGACTCAACTCTTATTCTATAGACAACTAAGTAGGTTAGACCTGCCCTAGCACCAGGGTCCATGTCCCTATAGTAGTAACTGCCAGCAGGCAACTTAGCCACAGTTTCAAAAGGCCCGTCAGGAGAAGTACTTCTTAGAACCTCTATAGCTCCAGCATTGCCATTAGGATCCTCTATAGTCCATTGTATATGTGCAAACTCTGGAAATACATTTATAACAGAGGTAATATTAGGCTTCATCTTATATACGCAGTCTGAGCATTAGGTGACCTGAACATACCAAAAGTGCTCATATTCTCATTAACTTTTATTGTTGTCATATTTTGCTGAAATTCAGCACTTAACTGTGCTGATTGCTGCAGGTATTCACTCTGCTTAGTATCAATACCAATAGGCTGTATATTACCATCCTGAAACTGAGCTTGATTTCTTAATTGCCTAAAGCTCTCAGTACGTAATAGATATGCAGCTACGCCTAACTGCAGAGTATAAGCGTTAGGGAAATTTGTTTCAGTGTAGTCCGTAGGTCTAGCTATTATATTAGCTTGCGATAAAGTCATCTTGAATGCCCTCAGTATTTCTTCATCTGAGAATTCTCTATCTGCAAGAAGTATATTCATGTTTGGGTAATCCCGCATAAACATGCGTATATCGTCTGGAGTTACTACCCAATTGGAATAATTATTCTGAGCGCTAACTGGGGTTGCTTGAATAGCCATATATCACCTACACTGCTAGGGTTACTTTATCAGGACCAAACTTGCCCTTTAAATGAAATATAACTACGTAGCTAGAGCCCGCATCTACAGGTATACTAGATACCCACCTACCGTCTGGGCTAGTAGTAGTTGTACCTAAAACATTATCTAGCTTATCAGCTACGTACTCAGACTCTTTAAATACATATATACTAGCACCAGAAACAGGAACACCATTAGGCTGGACATATCTTAGATTATCATTAGTTATAGTATCGTGATTCAGCTGTATTTTATTATATAAAACACCCCTATCCTGCTTATTATTTAGCACGTGCATAGTGAAAGGCATGCCTGCTTTGATCTCCACACCTTCGTTAGATAATCTATATATTGTTATTGTGTAAGTGCCATCTAAGAAGCTATTTAGGCTTCTATTAATGGTATACTTACCAGGCTCGCTTTCTATAAATGGTATTCTAAAAGTAGCTCTATAATCCTCTGAATCACCGAGTATATCTAGCTGCTTAAATACATCGCTAGCTTCATAGTAATATCCATCATAGTTTCTTTTAATATAAGCAAACAAAGCTTTTCTAGGCTGGTATTCTATAGCAACATCTAGAGTGCCCAACTCTATATCACCAGCTACTAACTTAACGGTATTCTTATCTATAGTAGGAAACTCAGTATCTTGAATAATCTCCCTACTATCTATTGTATAATATCCATCTAAAAATGCGCTGCAATCTATAGAGAACCTATAGCTACCTACAGATTGTTCTACATAAGGAATTCTAAATCTAGATCTAGTCGCTGAGTCTAAAGTTAAATGCAGCTTTTGATTAGGCACAAAAACTAAATTTTCATAGTCAAACAATGCTTCATCTGACTCGCGCTTTAGGAATCCTATAAATGCTCTTCCTGAGCTATTTACTAATTGAGATACTAAATTACCCATATGTTCTCCTAGCTATCTATCTAGGAGAATTGTATTATCTAGGCAGTGTATTTACTAGTTACATACCACTTGCTGTTAGCTCTAACCATAGTGATAGAGTCTTCATGAGCTAAAGTCACATCACCACCGTTTACGCCAGCCACAGTACAAGTATGTATGCCGCCAACATCGTTAATTACGGTAATACGCTGGCCATCTATATTACCTGCGCTATGCAATGTAATAGTTACGGTTTGAGCAGTTACAATAAGAGTGTCATCAGCATTAGTTGTTGTATAGTTAGCTGTTTTAACACTAACACCTGCTGGTATAAAATTTTGTGCCATGACAGGCTTGTAGCTGGTTATAGAGTTGACGTAATTAGTATTTGCAGGAGTAGCTCCATAGGTAGCTTTCCACATAGAATCGCTACCGTCATAGAATAAACCTACTACATTGGTATTACCATTATTGGTTGGGTCAAGCCTGCCAAAAATACCAACATCGCGGGTACCTCCTACGGGTGACCCCTCGTAGTTTAGCTCTATTAAGGAGTCCTTGATCTTTAAATTAGTAGACGACACAGAACCTATGGAAGCATCTATGTCAATACTACCCGTAGTTATATCACCAGACACATAGAGACTGCCGTTCTGTATATCTATACGCTTAGAAGCGCCATCTAAATAAATATTGCCTGAATGAGTAATATCATTGTTAGCGTCGCTAACCCATGCTTTAGAGGCTTCAGTAGATCCAGTAGCAGCTAAATCCAAATAGTTTAACTCGCTAGAAGTTACTGTAGCTCCGTCTAGAATATTTAGCTCTGCAGCTGTAGAGGTAACATTGGCACCATTAATAGCAAAAGAAGTTACATCTATATTAGTAATTGATATAGTTCCACCTAAAGCAATAGTGAACTCGCTATCTACTAGGGTAACATCAATACCACTACCGCCAGTAATAGTTAGTATATCTCCCAAACTAACTGAAGTATTTGTAGCACCGCTACTCAAATTAATAGCAGAGTTTTCTAGCTTACCGTTAGTTACACCACCATCTGCCAGCTCATCAGTTCCCACTGAGCCCATAGCTAATTGAAGATCAATATTACTTACGTCAGCAGAGCCATCAATACTAAAATTACCAGTAACATCGCCAGTAGCAAAGGTAACTGTTCTGGATGTAGCCCATGCAGAGGCTGTATCTGCATTGCCATTGAGATCAGCTGAAATAGTAGCT
>JACCDP011203238.1_pt1 | contig 15217 bp, 19 predicted proteins | sample 7445841 | NCBI WGS metagenome assembly JACCDP01 (sample SAMN15323441, study PRJNA562643) | freshwater metagenome | isolation source: river surface water | place: USA:Blue River Watershed | collected 2017-08-17 | reverse complement strand
TTACCAGCCGCCGATTCAGGGGAAATATCGTAATCGGTTCAAGTGGGATGCCCTCTTCCACAAGATGTGGCCGACCGCGGAGGAATTAATTCCGAAGATTGACTCGTACTATACCGAAAAGGAACAGCGCGAACTATACGAGTCCCTCAAGCAGAAGTTTCAGAAGTAGATTCGGCGATTCGCTTCTCCACAATCTTGATATACTCCAGATTAATATCAAAGCCGATGTATTTTCTTTTTGATTGAATACACGCAACGGCAGCGGTCCCGCTTCCCATAAATGGGTCAAGCACCGCCGCACCTTCCTTCGTAAACAGCTTAATAAGATGTGAAATCAGTTGAACCGGCTTCACGGAAAGATGCGTATTATAAATCCCCTTTTCCGCTTTCGTGGGTTTCGCCACAAGAAATACTTTATCCATCGTCTCATTCACCGCATCGGTCGTAATAATATGCGATGGGAAATAGCCTTCGCCGGTTTTTGTTTCGTCCCCTGTATACATGAGACCGGTTCCATACTTCTGGAAATTATCAATATAACGACCCTCAATCGGTTTTACGGCGAGACACATTGGCTCAATGGCCGGCTTGAGCTGCGGCGTCTTCCAATCCTCACATAACTCCTTTAGTGCTTCCTTTTGTGTGTCCGTCAGGTTCTTATCTTTATCAATAATATGATTTTGCGAAAACGCCTTCACTTGGGATTGTGTGTATACCCACCCAAGCATATCACGGATTTCAAAACCGGCATCTTCCACGGCCATCGCCATTGAATGATACAGGCGAGGACTGCTAAAGGAAATGAACGCCCCACCTGGTTTCAATATACGATATACCTCCGCGGAAACTTTCGCATAGAACTCATTGAATTTCTTTGACTGATTTCTGTCGAATTTCATCCCCTTTGGGAGATTCCCCACAAGTGATGAACTGCCCTTACTATCGAGCGCTTCCTTGTTCCAATCGTCGCCGAGCCCGTCCAAGAAATAAGGCGGGTCCGTACATACCATGTCAATACTATCCGCTGGAATCTTCTTCATCATTTCAATACATTCTCCGTGGGCCACCGTATTTAGGATGGTATCCAAATCAATATATGCCGCCCCTTCACCCACCGGCTTTACAACGGCTGGTTTTACAGCGGTCGTCGCCTCAAGAAGTTTAATAAGGTCCTCCTTCTTTTTTCCTGTTACGCCCTTCAGCTTCTTCTCCTTACATGCCTCCTTCAACTCCTTGATATTCATTTTGGAATAATCCATTTCCACAATCGTCAAAATGTTCGAGGTTTGATTCCCTATAGACATACCCTTTGAATCAATTTTAAACCGGTGACTCATTTTTTATCCTTATAACTAAAATTTTTTAGACCTTCTTTTACATTCATCCGTCTAAAGAAAAAACCGTTATCATCGCCCTTCTCTCCACCCCACCCCCTCAATCAAACACCCCCAGACCAATTCCCTATAGTTCAATCACATAGGCATCCAACGAGCAATACCGAATTTCGCCATTGTGGGGTACCTTTACAGGAAATTGAGTCGCACTATAGGGAACTCGAATGGGCAAGAGCCCCTTCTGACGAGCAATGGCCTGGTCCAGAGTCAACTTCACAATGCGTGACTGATGATAAATACTGTAAGGAACACTAATGTTATACTCAGGAATCATGACATGGAAGCGATAGTCGTATCCAGGAAGAACATAGTCCACATAGACCACCTCACCGCATGTTTCCGCGGAAGCCTTCGCCTCAACAATCTCAGGCACAAGTTCAAGTCGAGTATGAATCACCGTGTTACTCATTTTCGCAAAGGAAATCGTCGAGGTAGATGTTTTTCTAGTGGCGCGGAATCCGCTTTCAATTTTTCAAAAAGGAAAAACCCCGCTCACCCCATAAAGCACCAATCCCTATAATTCTACTCTCATGAAAGTCCCATTGCCAACACTATAGGAATGTTGCTTACAAGTCCTCATCATCAGCATCCGCGCCTGCGTCGGCGCTTGCGTCCTTTACTTCAGAATCCTCCGCCCTTGTCGAGAGAGTAATCCGCGCCTGCTTCAGCGAATGCGACAAGAATTCCTCGTCAATGTCGTTATAGATACGGGCTTCGGTTTCGTCATCAACGCTCCCATCATCGTCCATCCAGGCGGATGCGCTCCGTTTGCGTATGTTTCCTTGCGTTACAGGGAGTTCGCCGAAGGCTCGCGTATGAGCGCCGTTCCAATTTGGAGCCGAGGCCTGACTGGCCTGACCAGCGGCCTGACCAGCCTCTACACGGCCATCCCCATACTCTTCTGCGAAGACCAAATCCTGGTACGGCACGTGTCGCTGGAGAAGGACACGTTCCTCCGCCGTCAAACGGAAATCATTGTCATAGCAATTCTCAATATAATCCATATACTTACGAAACGCCGCCCACACCGCCATGAAATCGTCATTGTCCATGCGCCGGTCATAATGCTGACGATGGTCCCAAATAATCAGCCGCCGCCGCACCGACTCCGTTCTCCAGACCCCAATGTCATCGTTAATCATAAACAGCTCGGCCACCTTCATCCCCCGCAGAATATCCGCCTTGTCAGGGTCATACGCATCGAACTCGGCCTCAATCATAATGTCAATCGCATCCTCCACATTACAGGTCGACGCAACCACCGTCGGCGGCGCATCATAGTCGACATCAGCGTTGCGCTTCATGAAGACCCACTGGGGGTAACGCCGTACAGGAGCGTCATACTCGGCAAGAGGAACGGCAGAAGCAGAAGCAGAAGCACTCATTTTCAATCCAAAGATGTCAATCCCTATAGTGTAATCAGCTGTGATACCCCCACACAATGCCGCAACCGACTTCAATTTTTTGAAACCATAGAAAAATCCTCAATCTTTCACCATCGCTCACCTCTCGCTCACCTCTCGCCCACCCTCCTCAATCATCGTCCATAGATACATCTTTCAGCAACGCGCGCTGTTTCATTCCAATAATATCATGAGGGTCTTCTACCACACACTCGTGAATGTGGACCTCCGCCCCATTGTTCCCATTATAGATATAGAGTGTATGCGCGGCACTTACCTCCACCCCAGTATGGTAATGAAACCACGGGTAGAACTCAACCCATACCATGGAATCATGCGGCTGCGGCATACTGATGTATGTGCTGAACCATTCACCGTCATCCCCTTCGTCATTGTCCCAGTTCCATTCAAAACTATAGGAAATGCCATTGATGCGCAGTGTCACCATGCCTTCGTCGTGAATAATGAGAGTCGGCTTGACCGCCGAGGGAATCATCATACGGGTGTAAACATCGCAGTGCGAAGCTGCGCCAGAATTAGTCAAACCCAAACAAACCATTTCCCTATAGTGTAAATCCGAGGTACCATCCCTGAGCAGTGCCGACCGACTTCAATTTTTTTTAAGGGGGCTGAAAAAAGGCCACGGTCGCCCCTCCCAATCAATCATCTCTTCACCCAAATTCCTTACTCTTCCTCTTCCTCCTCGTCAGAGGCCTGGCTCTCACAATCTTCCGCCTCTTTCTCAATGAGAGTATTGAGCCGCTTCTTCAGCTTATCGGCCTCCGCTTTCAGTTCCACCTTCTTGGTCGACAACTCCTTCAGTCGCTCCTTCAGTTCCTCAATCTTCTTCACGGCTGCTTCATACTCCGCATCCGCCTCCTTCGCCTTTCGCATCTTGTCTGCGAGGCTGCGAGAGACGACTTCCAGCTCACACGGAGGAGGAGGGGGAGGTCCCTTACGCTTGGATGAAGCAGCTGAGGCTGAGGCAGAGGCAGATGCGGAGGACGCAGAGGCTGCCACCGCACTATAGGGAATGCCGGCCTTGCGCTCCCCCATCTTCAGGTTCGGCAGATTGTAATGGTAAGGCCCCTCCCCAATATGAATGTAGTAGTCACCGTGGGGCTCCTTCTTCTCGTCGTGCGGCTTATACATCATCTTCTTGGAGTAGGGGCTAATGAAGCGGAGCATCGTGTGGACATAGCTGTTCTCCATGAAGACGATGAGTTCGTTGTAGACCCCCTGAATACCGAAGTTGTAATAATACTCCTTCGGATTCTCCTTGGAGGGGCCGTTGTTCTGCGATGCTGAGCCAGGGTTATGCGCTGCATAACCGCTAGCGAACAGCTTGTAGCCGAATGGAATCGTCGTGCTGGTCGTCTTCACAATCTGCTTCGCCGCCACCTCCATGACCTTGCCGAAATGCTTCGTAAAGTATTCCTCCAAGTCAGCCACTCCCTTCTTCGCCTTCACCTCCGCCAGCAAGTCCACCGCCTTCGGCGCAGGAATCACGACCTTCACGTTCATACGATAGACCTTGGTAGAAGACATCTTTTACACTATAGGAATCGTTTGAGATGTTGAATGGCTTGGATTAGATATCCAAATAAAATCACACGGGCCGGCGTCAATTTTTTCAAGACCTATCGCCGCGTAACATCCGTAACCTTAGATTTTGTCTAGTATCAGTATTCCTTTACTCAAAAAAGACTGCCTCACAACCCCTATAGTGTAAAATATTTATAAGAATATACAAAACCCTCTTATAAACACCATGCATAACTTTTCTACTTCGGCTTAATATATTTTTCACAACGCTCATATTCTATCTTATATGCTGCGGTAGCTTCTTCCAGACGATATAGCCCATTACTGTGCGTTTTCCCTTCAATAACTGAAACTCTTATATACACCAAGTCAGCCATTCTAATTTTTTTTTGAAGCTCGCTAAGATTTTGAAAACATTTTGCACCTTCTTCATATAGATCCACAGATGGACCAGTTTTGATGAAAAAGTTTTTCAAACGCTCATACATTGTTGGTATTTTTACTTAAGCATAAAACATTAGTTCCCTTTAGGTTAATTATTATATATACATAATTATACATATTCATAAGATATTAACACTTTTTATAATCTTTAATTTTCACAACGCCGATCCCTAATCCAACCCAATAAAATAATACCCTATAGTGAAATTGTCATCCCTCTTTTTGGAGGGTAGTGTAGGATGCCGCCGGCAATCAATAAGGACAAAATCGCGGCCGAGCTTCGGCCTATTACCGAGGAGGAGGCCGTTGCCGATTATGAACGGCTGAAGGCGGAACCCACCGCCAAGAAGCCCGAAAAAAACCGCGCCGGTCTGAAGGCTCTGGACTACTTCTTCTTTCGCCATCGGCTCGATACTAAAAACCAACATCACTTGACCTTCTACGATGCGCTCAAGGACAAAAAGATTCTCGCAAAACTCAACGAAAAAATTCGGACCGTGCGTGGCAAATCTCTGGAGGACTTAAAGAAGACCGGCAGTCTCCTTAAGTTGCAGTACAACCTTTTCCAACTCTATTACGGTGCTGTCAACCAATTCCCTCCGTCTATGGCGAAATACATCTACAACAAATACAAACCACGCAAGGCCATCCTCGACTTTAGCGCCGGCTGGGGCGGCCGTGCACTCGCTGCCCTCTCCCTCGGTATTCCCTACATCGGCATTGATACAAATAAGGCACTCAAACCAGGCTACGAGGCCATGCACCGTCTTTATCAGCCTGACGCCGACATCCGTATGTATTGGCAACCGTCCGAGACCGTGGACTTTTCGAAGCTGGACTACGACCTCGTCTTCACCAGTCCCCCATATTTCATGATAGAGGAATACAAGGGGATGAAGAGCTACGAGGGCAAGAAGAACTTTATTGACACTTTCTTCGTCCCCGTTGTGAAATCGGCCTACGCACACTTGCCCGTCGGTGGCGTAATGGCCCTCAACATGCCCGTGGAAATGTATGAATATGTCCGTGGATGTCTCCCTCGCCTTTCAACCAAACATACCCTTCCTGTCAGTCAGCGCTATGCCAAGACCGGCAACGCACGAGGCCAGGCCATCCTCCTCGAAGGAGAAAGCGACCGTAGCGAATACATCTATGTCTGGAAAAAGACGGCTGCCCGTAAAACCCGCAAGAATCAGAGCAAGTGTGGATTAAAAAAAGGCGGTGCCCGTCGCCAAACCCGTAAGGCATAATATCCCCATGTATCCCAATCCCTGCTGGCCGTAGGCCGTCGCTCTGCTCCGCAGAGCCAGGTTTGGAGTTTGTCCAATCTTCCCCCTTTGAGGGAAGTGTAGGCGCAGCGTATTTACAGTGTTTGTTTCTGTTTAGAAAAAAAAGCAACCCCATGTTTACATTATATGAATCTAAAAAAAACATAACCCTTCTTATTTTATATATGCTTAAACAATTCTCACAAATTTAAAGCTTTTTACTTCATACGAATCATATAAATGGCATTTACCATTTCCATTACACCATGATGGGGCAATCCATGGAGAATACATCATATGTACATCGTCATAATCTTTATTCAATTCCCATTTATCATTGAAATACTCTTTATTCAAAATTCTAACCACTTTTGTATTGGATGTATCTTTATTGGAAAGGTAATGATACATATGAGCAGGAACCTTGAAGAATAATTTAAGTTCTACAGGCTCTGAAGAATATTTCTTCAATTCATTATTATCCGCATCTTCAAAGTTATAAGACGAACAATCATTTGTTTCATCATGATGACTACGTTTCACATAAGACACACGCATATTCAAATAATAACAACCCCTTTCAATTTCATCAGGAAAGATGTAATATGCCCCAAAGTCGTCGAGGAATCTAAATCCATTATCAACATTATAACTAAAGGCAAAGGGATTTTTAGGGAATTTATTGATTGACATTTTCTTTCAATATGTATATACCATAATAATAGTATTTAAGATACATTCGCCATCGCCGATTTCAATTTTTTGATCTAGATTTTCATTCTCAAAAAGACCATGAAAAAAGATCGGCACACCATAGCGCCCTCCTCATCTAACACCCCTCCCCCAATTCATTACTCTTTTTTCTATCTCTCACAATGATACTTATTCCGCAAATAGACTGATTTGGAGTTGAGTATACTCCACTGCTCTCTATCCGTCGCCAGACCCGTAAGCCATAACATACCTATGTTGACCCAATCCACAATCCCTATAGTGCTGACTCAGAGTTTACACTATAGGGTTATTTGTTCACAATTCTAGAACAGACCCTTGAACCGTTCTAGAATTGACAGCGGCTTCTTCACCTCCTCCTTCACCTCCATGGCCTGAACCACCGCTTCCTCTACAGGCATAATATCAGCATTCACATCATCCAGTGCCTTCAGCCGTCGCTCCACTTCAGCACGCACACGGCGCTCATAGAGTTCGAGCTTGACACGACGCTGAACCTCCAGCTCGAATGCCTTCGCCTCTTCCTCGGCCTTCTTGCGTTCCTCTGCTTCCTTCTTGGCCATCGCTCTCTTCTCATTTTCAATACGGATTCGTTCCTCCTCCTCGGCCTTCTTCTTCATGCGCTCAACGCGAATCCGTTCCTTCTCCTCCGCCTCCTTCTTCTCACGCTCTTCCTTCTCTTTCTGTAAATCCTCCGCAATCTGAATCATTTCCTTATAGTGCGCAACATTGGAAGAATCGACGGGGTATTTCTCTTCCAGCGTAATCAAATACTCCAGATACTCCTTCACAGAATGAATCGGAATTTTGAATTGACCCACAACTAGAAAGAGTTTATGTAATCGGTTTGTTGGGGTATTATCTTCATGTGACAATAATTTGGTCCGTTCACTTAAATTGGGAATAACTTTTTCAAATTTTTCATACATAAATCCACCAACATACGCATCAATTTCCTCCCAAGGCACATATCCACCCATAACACATTGTTGTTTAATAGGGACACTCACATCATGAAAGAGACGATGAAGAACCAGTTGAAGAATAGTATCAAACCACATAAATTCATTATTTACCATCATCTTCACCATATTCACATCAATCTTAGAAGAACGGTGCTTCCCATATCCGTTCATTCGACCCACCTTCGGCCACGCCGCCCGCCACGGCTCCAGATGTGCCACGAGAGACTTGAGAATCGTGAGAGAATCCATCTTAGTAACACAAACGAACCAATTCCTATAGTGCGATTCCAGGAGATACATCCAACATTCACAGTAGGCGACTTCAAATTTTTTCTAAGCATATTTTTCATACCCATTATGGACATGAAAAAAGGCCAGCTCAACACATACCCTCTCTCACTCCTCCTCTAACATACCTCCAATTAATTACTCTTCATCCTCTTCCTCATCTTCCTCTTCATCCTCATCTTCTCCATCGTAAGGAAACTTCCCCTGCAAATACTCCGAGAAGTACTTGAGGACACTCCACCGCTCCGCCTCCGTAGGCATCTTTCTTAACGAACCGTATCCCTCCAAATCCTCCCAATAGAGTGCCTTCACTCCCATCCAGTCGATCTCATGGAGAAGGGGGAGTTCAACCGTATCCACCACACAATCAATCAGCTTCCCCTTTACCTCGTAATTCTGAAACTCGTCATCATAGGAATAAATCTCCTCATCATCCCTATAGTTCGGACCAATGACCTTCTCCTCAGGAAAGTGTGCATCTTGATACATGAGATACTGAATCACCTTCGCCTCTTCCTTGTTCTGAAATGCGTACCGGCCGTGCTCAAGAATACAGGTAATGTAATCACTCAACACCTTATCTACATGAATATCCTCCACGAATACAGCCTTCATCACATAGTCCAGAGTCAGTTGTTCGGCATCAGAATTACGCTCCTCATAGGATTGAATTTCCTTGGCAAGCGTAGGATATTCCTCCTTAAATTCCGTGGAGTTGCGTACTCCATATTCTTCCAGAAACTCCGCCCAGGTCATAGAGAGTTCAGAAAACATTTTTCCTCCTAATACCCTATAGTGTAGAGCTCTGGAAATGTTTACTTGAGTTATCTTCTCCCACACGCCGCTGGCGACTTCAATTTTTTTCTAAGGCATTGAAATGGTTTATCCAAAGGGGGATGAGAGATTTTCTCCGTGGAAAAATACAATCACACTCACACCTATAATTCTTATTCATGATACTCCCTAGGATATTTTCTATAAGTTAATTTTATAATCTATAGAAAAATCTCACAATCTCATCCTCAGACTCACATTCAAATATACCATTATTCTATAGCCCAATCAATCCCCACATATCTTCAATCTTATAGGGAATACTAGAAATGTAAGCTTGCTTTTGCCGAAGTGACATGTTACGGTGGAGGTGTTTATTCTTAATCGTATTGAACTCATTTCGAAGCTCTTTGACATTTTTTTCCATCTTCATGCGTTTCCGTGCATTCTTGATCATACCCACCTTAACACAAATCGTATTGATTTCTTCCTCCAACTCTTCAACATACTCCTCTGTCTTCTTCTGGAAGATTTCACGAAGATGCTGGCTTAGAGGCTCCATTTTAACTGGCGCACGAATAGGGGGAGCAACCTTTTCCTCTCCCCCAAAGCAGCAGGCAAATCCTTTGACCTTACCAACACGGATGTAGTGAGTGGGAATGGGTTCATACTTTATAACTTCATCCGTTCCCTCCACATAAGGTGCCTCTACGTAGATAGTTTTATCATAACATTCACCGGATACTTTGATTAGATGTTGGAGAGCATTTTCTGTGAAAACGTCAGCAAAGTTATCTGCACGTGTATGAAAGATAGCATCAAATGCCACGCCAGTTACCATAGGTGTAATCTTGTAGTATTTCTTCTCAACTGGCAGATTGACCGCATTATAGAAGTGATACCATTCGGCCGCATAATACTCCTCAAACTCTTCAAAATTGCCCGCATAATAACTATTATCATCACAGCCATTGAGAAATACATGTAGATTAAGAATACTATCCTTAGAGTCCATGAGGAAACGCTTGACAGGCGCTTCGCTGACAGGCGCAACCTCTTCCTTCTCTTCTTCCTTCTCTTCTTCCTTCTCTTCTTCCTTCTCTTCTTCCTTCTCTTCTTCCTTCTCTTCTTCCTTCTCTTCTTCCTTCTCTTCTTCCTTCTCTTCGACCGTATATTCATCTAGGATACAGAGCATAGGGCCCAGAATCTCCACCAGTTCGGCACGGCGCATTTTAGAAGAATTGCGAATCTGAAAGGCACTGCCCCACACTTTGAGTTGAGACACTGTCAGTTCATCCACATTCAGGGAAACACCCTCGTAGCATTTACCACTCTTCGCAATCATAAAAGATGCCATCCCATCCTTGACGCTGAAGCGAGAGAACTTCTTCATCATATCCTCATAAACCGGTTCATTCTTGTTAACGACGAGAGAGTCCGACATTTTTAGAACTGGTAGAAGGTAGTAATTGCCAGTATAGAGAATCTTAACTTGAGATACCTTCTCCCACACGCCGGCGGCGACTTCAATTTTTTTCTAAGGGATTGAAATCATTTACCCAAAGGGCAATGGCATAAAATGCCAGAAGGAGTTATGAAAAAAAGGGGACACACCCCCTTCTTACACCTCGTCTAATACATTCCCAGTCCATTACTCCACATCCTCCTCATCCTCGCCGTCTTTCTTCGGACCTTTCGCCAAGACCGTGAGCATAGGCTCCAAAATCTCCACCAGTTCCGCACGACGCATCTTGGAGTAGGAAGGAATCTGTAGGGCTTTCGCCCAGAGTTTGAGTTGAAATACCAATAACTTATTCACATCCATGGAGATGTCCTCGTAGAAGGTGTCGTCTTTCTTTGCCATCTCGAATGACGCCATTCCATCCTTGACGACGAAAAGGGCGAAGTTTTCCATTAGGGTGTCATAACTTGGTGCAGCTTTGGTTTCGGTGGTCTCCTCCTTCTTCTTAGCTGCTTTCACGGATTTCTTCGTTGGTTTCGTCTTAGAAGTTCTTTCAGGAAAACGGAACGCATTATATTCTTTTGCAACATTCGTGTAACTCTCATATGTATCAACTACTTTCTTACACAAGTCGTAGTAAACCGTGTTCCGATCCTTCTTCTCTTTAGGAGTCAATCTCAAATATTTCATATATTCTTTACGAGCAATACTTCCTCCACAATGTAGGTAATGAGTGTTAAATATGGGGTTCAATCCAAGATCAGAAACATAACAGTCACACTCCTCAGAATCCAGATTTCTAAATTCCGCACACGCCGCATGATAGGCTTCACGTGCGGCATCCATAATATCAAAGAGAGAGTCAGACATTTTGGAATTGGTCGAAAGTCGGTAAGAAGTAATATAGAAAGTATATGGAAGGTACTTTCTTCCTAATACCCTATAGTGTAGAGTTCTGGAAATGTTTCCTTGAGATACTTTATCTCACACGCCGGCGGCGATTTCAATTTTTTTCTAAGGCCATGTTTTTCATTGTCAAAAAGATCATAAAAAAAGTCCGCACAACCCATCCGCCCTTCCCCCTCACTCCTCGTCTAACACATTCCACAACTCATTACTCCTCGTCCTCTTCCTCTTCTTCCTCTTCCGCCGTATAATTGTCTAGGACACAGAGAATAGGGTCCAGAATCTTCTCCAGTTCGGCACGGCGCATCTTGGAAGCGTTGGGGACCTCAAGAGCACTGCCCCAGACTTTGAGTTGAGACACTGTCAGCCGATCTACATACAGAGACATACCCTCGTAGCACTTGCCACTCTTCGCGACCTGGAATGACACAATCCCATTCTTAGCGGTGAAACGACTGAACTTTTTTATAGCATTTTCGTAAACCGGTCGCTCCTCTTCCTCCTTAAGCAGTTTGCACTCATTCTTCATAATCGCATACGTATCAAATAATTTCCTATAGGCTTCGTAGTAAACGGGCTCACAGCCCATCTTCCCTTCATCGACGAGAGTCTCATAATGACTACACTTTTGAATCGCACCAGCTAATCCACAATCACATTTAAATTGATACATGAACATATCTGCCTCAAACACACACACACACTTATCAGAGAATAGTTCCTTGAGTTCCTCACACGCCATACGATAGGCAACAAGCGCCTTTCTCAAAACATCAATACGAGGGTTGGACATTCTTAGAACTGGTAGAAGGTAGGAATTACCACTATAGAAATGTTTCCTTGAGATACCTTCTCCCACTCGCCGCCGACCGGCTTCAATTTTTTCTGGAGCTTTGAAATCGTTTACATGATAGGGCATTTTGTGATTTTTTCCTTGAAAAAACACAATCTCACCCACGCGAACCACGCGAACCACGCGAACCACCCACCCACAATCCACTTCGCTACACAATCCACTTCGCTACACAATCCACTTACCCATACACACTTACTCTTCATCCACGAACTCGGCGAGTTCATCCTGCGCAAACTCGAACATCCGAATGCGGGTCTCCTTCTCCACAATCTCTTCCTCCATGCTCTTCATTTCCTGCTTCATCTGACGCACTTCCTCCTCCAGTTCGTGAATCATCTGACCGAGCTCATCCATCCGCTTCTGGACCTTATCCTGGATCTTATTCTGCGGTGACTCGCGGACCGGCTGGCTCTCTGCTACCTGAACAGGCGGAAGAACTCCCTGAACAGGGGGAACATATGGCAGCAGATTGCCCCCAACGCACCCCCCAAAGCACCACGAGAACCCGTTGGTCTTGCCGAGAGTGATATAATGGCTAAAGATGGGTTCGTACTTTACAGCCCCACCGGTCCCCTCCACATAAGGCGCCTGGACGTAGATGGTTTCGTCGTCGCACACACGAGCCACTTCCTCCAGATGATCAAGAACCTCATCGTTGAAGATTTCCTCAAACATGTCGATGTTGGTGTGGAAAGAGGCAGTGAGCTTTACCCCAGCGCCACCCAAGAACTTCACATCGTAGAACTTCTTCTCATTCGGCTTCAGAGGAACGGCGTCGTAGAAGTGGACCCACTGACTTGCCACCCAATCTTCAAACTCGCCCGCGTTTGTATGCGGAACCTTGTAGGTGATGGTGAGGTCAAAGGCAAGGACACTGTCCTCGGAGTCCACGAGAAGACGCTTGACAGGCGCAGGGCTGACAGGCGCTACACCGACCGCCTCCACTACAGGAACCATACGCGGCACTGGCTCCGTGAAAGGCACCGGCTCAGAGCTGGTAGGCGCAGAGCTGGTAGGCGCAGAGCTGATACGAGCAGGTGCAGCAGGCACAGACGCCCCAGGCCGAGGCGTAGCCTCAGAGAGAGGCGGCAGCTTCATCTCCAGAGGCATATCCCCTCCGTAGCAGATGTAGTAGTATTCAGCAGAACCAGAGACAGGATGCAATACCATTCCTCCAGCAGCAGCGTAGGGGTCCACCATCTTGAGCGCATCCACAAGACCAGGCGTGTGAAAGATGTTGTAGAGCTGTCCCTCCGTTCCATCAAATTCCATCACGAAGACGAAGGCGCCGTTCTTGGAGTTGTATTCCTTGTAGCGAGTCCGCACCTCCTTCACATACGCCTTCCGCTCCACGAACAACCCCTCCACACGGCTCGCCCAGTCCTCGATCGACGCAATACCCTCACGCTGAAGAGCCTCCGTAAACGCCGCCTGCTTGCCCTTGGCCACAATCACCTTCATAACCATGTTATACACCATCTTGTTCATCTTGAAACTAGAAGCGCGCGGAAAACAGGAAATGATTTGAGAAGATACTGAAAACAGACGGCGGCGGCGACTTCAATTTTTCTAAAGGCCAAAGCCAAGGCAATGTAGACCAAAGACAATTCCTATAGTGCTGACCCAGGGAAAGACCCATGAAAAAACACTATAGGAATACCCGTAGGGCAAAAAGAAAAACTCATTCTCTTACCTAACCGGCTTACTCGCGCCTAACCGGCTTACCACACAGACCGCACACCAGCCCCAATATCGACAAGAAGGCCGAGACCCTCTTCAATCACCTCCTTCGCCTTCGTATCCACCATCGACCCAATCTCAGAAACCGGCGTTTCATTGGGGAAAGGCCCACCCCACGACTCCTCGCGCGTGTGCGTATCGACCACCACCTTCGACACCACCATATTATTCCAGGCAGGCGTCTCATCGAAAGGGCAGAGGACGAGGTAGAATACGATGAGCGCCGGCTGGTCCTTCGGCAGCACAGGGAAGCGACTCGACTTATTCACAGGGTCGTAGTCCAGAGGAATGGCCACATACACATTGCCGTAGACCACCGTTTCCATTTCAGGAATCGAGGCCAATACCCTATAGTGTTTCCCATTGGGCGTCGTGACCTCAGAAGAGTGGTAGATGTAATGACGATTGATACCTTCAGAACCGGCCGCCGGCCCCACGATTTCCTTCTCCGTAATGTAACAGGACATCACATGTGACTCGTTGATACGAGTGCTGCCTTCACGAAGAAGGGTATCCGCATTACGAATGTGTTCAACAACAATTGCCGCCATTTTAACACTATAGGAGTGGAGATTGAAAACACGGATAGGATTAGAAGAGATACTTCACACCGAGCGGCGGCGGCGAATTCAATTTTTTATAAGGGTAAAAACATACCCTACTCCCCAAAGAAAAAACCCTCAATCGGCCTTTCCATTCCTTCGGTCAGGACAGCATACATGCCTTCGGTCAGGACAGCATACATGCCTTTGGACAGCATACATGCCTTTGGACAGCATACATGCCTTATACATTATCCTTATTGACGACGCCGTGGATGCCGTATTCGTAGAGGATACTGAACATCTGGCTCGCTTCATCTTCATTTTCGACAAAGGCATCGTATGCCAGTCTGTCGACGATGGGCTGACCGATGACCTGATTCTCTGAGCCGTAGTTTGTGATGTTGAAACTCAAATCGACCTCTTCCTCGTCGTTGGGTTTCTTGAGGACGAGGTTGACCTTCACATCCGAAGGAGCGTTCTCCTCCGCCCCGTGATAACGGCGAATGATGACAGAGAAGATGACCTCGTAGAAGATTCCATTGTGCTTGTATTCGGCAGGCTTGTAGAATTCGACATCCATCACGGTGCCATCATCGAAGGGAACGGACGCGACACCAATCAGGGAGTTGGGATTCGAGCGGTCACGGAGGCGAAGGGCACGCGATGCCTGACGATGAGGTTGATACCAAGGAAGAGGCATTTTAGAGGGGGTAGAGTAGCAATTGCCAGTGGTCTTACGCTTACTACACGCTGAATCTAACACTAAAGGGATGGAAACACAGAGAGGATTATAAGAGGTAATTCAGGCGGATAGTGAAGAAGAGGCGACAATTTTTTTGAAGGCATCAAGAGTAACGAAGAGAATAATCCCTGCTGGCCTTCAGCCGTCGCTCTG
>JACCDP010453475.1_pt1 | contig 15218 bp, 20 predicted proteins | sample 7445841 | NCBI WGS metagenome assembly JACCDP01 (sample SAMN15323441, study PRJNA562643) | freshwater metagenome | isolation source: river surface water | place: USA:Blue River Watershed | collected 2017-08-17 | reverse complement strand
GGGATCCGCAAACGTTTCAATCGGTCCCCTTTGTATCAATTGGGCATGGCATCGGTGTACACGATGAAATGCGGTACTACTTTACGTATCAGGATGCCGTGATTCGCCCCAACTGGACACCACGCGAATGTTTCAAACAGTAGTGGTCTTGATGCCTGCGGAAGCACTCCCGGGTGGTTGGGATAGCAAGCGAGCCGGGACAAAATTGAAAGATGGTGCATCATGACCTGGAGGAGTGTCGATGCTCATGCAGTGCGTGACGCAGCACGTAGCCTTGCGTCTATCAACGATGCGATTATACAGACGACGCAAGATTTGATGCGAGAACACGAGGACGTGCATCAACATTGGAACGACCCGCGGAGTGTGGAGTTTTCTGCCTACATCGCAGAGTTGTATCAAGCCCTCCGTGGACCGAGTCAGCGTCTGTCGGAGCACATATCGCGGCTTACCGCGCTCGCAAACAGCGTCGATACCTATCTAAATACTGAGATTGCGTCGCAAGGGCTGAGTGACCACTCACACAGAACACCATCGTGGGCTACACCTGCACCACCGCAGGCACTCGAATCTGTAGGTGAAACAATAGAACTTATCGATGTCGTGCGTTGGTTTGGGGTAGGGTACGTGAATGCAATAGTTGAATTGCTTGCGAAGATCCTCGACGCACAAGGGGTTGCCGTTGGCGTGACAGTCGCAACTCAGTGGATGACGAACATCGTGCAGATTTTTGTCGACGAACAAGACGGTGCAGTTGATGCAGAACAGCGCCGTGTTACCCCCGCTGAGACACTCGCAGATGCACGATTTTTGCTCGAACAGATCGTGTCCGTCGCCAGCGTGCCGAACATCGGAAGTCTCATCGATACCTATATTGCAAATGGCGGACCGGATTCACATCATGCTCGCTCTGGCACTCATTTTCAAATTCGCGTGTTACAGGCTTTTGCAGAAAATAGCAACGTCACTATTGAGGCAGTTGAGTATCCACGATACACGCCTGCGACAGGGCAAACCGGTGATGTCGACATCGTCACCATTGAGTCCGGTAAACGGGTTGCAAATGAATTGAAAGCACATGATTGGACACTTGACTCAGTCAAAAAAGGAAGTTGGATTGATGCCGATGGAGCGCAGCTCTGCAAAAATATCCTTGCGACAGAGCCGGGCCAGTCTACCCAGATGTTTGATGTGGTGCGGCTTGTTTTGCCTTCGGGTGCTCCAGATGCCTTGAAACGACGTATTGCCGCAAAATTGGCTTCGTTACGCGTCCTGCACAGCGGACGTTCAATTGAATGTTGGTTTTATGACCCCAACACGCGGACGTTCGAAGCTTTGTGAGTATGCAATCGATGCGTGAAACTTGTAAAAAACAACAAAAGAAATCTGTAGCTTTTTCCCTAAACTGGATGGAGAGAGGGGGAGCATGATATGACCAACGTCCACATGAATATCGAGTCGGTGAGGAACTTCGCTGAAAAACTCGATCTCCGTGCCCAAAGCCTTACAGAGAGCGCGAACGATTTGATACAGGTCACCATGACCCTCGCACAATCATGGGAAGACGACCAATACAAATTGTTCTACGACGACTCTCGCCGGTTGGTGAGTCTCTTACAAGAGTGCGTGCGTCACTGTGAATTTGAGAAGCGTCGCCTCGAAACGATCATTGCGGCTGCCGAAGCAATCAAATATTAGGAGTTTTCTATGACTCAACGAATAAATGATTATGCTGCGCTCTACAGTGCTGCACGTGACCTCGAGAACGTCGGCGAAAACGTGAATTTTCAACTGAACAGTCTGATTGCAGAAGCAGAGAGCCTCTCTACGAGTTGGCGTGATCCGCAATACGACAACTTCATGAATCGCCTCGTCGAATATCGTGAACAAATCGCATTCTATCGCCAACGAAATGCCGAGACGATTACCGCTGTGAATAATACAGCACGCAAGATAGTTGAGTATTTAGATGCCATCGGTGGGAGATAATCCCGCATGACGACTCGTATTATTACTCATTTGCCATCGATTCAGGCGTTGCGGGCTGCGCTCCCATCGTTTGTAGAGAGCCTCCAAGATAATGTAGATCGTATCGTTGCGCGATACAACGAACTTGTTGCGCTCTACAACACTAAGCTCGGCACGGTGCAAAAAATGTATGAGGAAGCGATGTCGGAAATTTCCGAACTGCGCAACTGTTCTTGTAGCGAGGATTGCAATTGCCTGTCCCGCTACGAATCATTGAGCGCCCGTTATTACAGTGAGTACATGTCGCGGGTAAGCAAACTGCAAGCAATCATAGAACCGGTCGAAAGCCGTATGCGTACGACACCGATGTTTGATTCGATGCAACGTGTCAATCACGATGTCGAGCCATATCAGCAGGGGTTAGGGAACTTTATTCATACCGCTCAGATGTATCTCGAAACGGAACGCTGATGGCAGAATCACAAGTCCTGGTGAATCACCTGAATGCGGCCGGGTTGGATGCTGAATTGCATAACGCAATCGAAGCGCCACTGAATAGTCTGGTGTACCACGAAAACATTATCGTCGAAGAGGCGCTTGTCTTGACTGATGCCATAACTGTTGCTATCGATGCCCTGGCGCAACTCCCAGACAATGCATTTTGACGCGTGATGAATAAGAGGAAACAATGTTCAGCAACATGAAACGGGTGCGGGAACTCTTGATTCAGCATGTGCAACAGTTTGTTGCATCATTGAGCGTTGCTGAGGCAATCGAAAAACAGCTATTGATGTCATTATCGCAAGATTTTGAACGCAAAGTTACTACCGAACGCGACAAATTCAAAAAACAAGAAGAAACATTCCGAGCTGCCCGGAGTGATTTACACACAAATACCCGGCGGACACTGAGCGAATTTCTGCAACTGCTGCCGCTTAGTGGGGTTGCGTATGATCAGTCAATATGGTCTCGCCCTGAATGGACAACCTGGAGCAAAGCAGATAATCGGGGGTTGAAGCCCGAAGATCGTAAAGGAATTGATCGGACGTTTTTTGAAGACGTTTTCCCTGTTGACAACCGGCTCGGTGAGTATGTGTTGTTTGGGTCCGCACAGCCGCACCCCAGCTCGCCTGCGTTTCCATTGTTTTTTTCGCCCTCACGTCATCACAATCTGATTATTCGTACCGCTGCGCCAGATAAAACTAATGTCTATGATTTCATGTACTCGTTGACGTTACGCTTACTCACGGCAGGTAAACCCGGCAGTGTGAATCTGTTGATGATTGATCCGGTCAAATTGGGTGAGAAGCTCGGGACGTTCTCTACAGCATTTCGTGAACTGCCTCGGGTAAAGTCATTGATTCAAGGTGGCCTGGCATTGACGGAAGAGCGACAAATCGAAGAAGAATTGATACAACTACGTACTCGCATTGCCGAAATCGTGCAGACGATGGGTGATAATTTCTCGTCGCTCGAAGATTATAATCTCGCCTCGCTCGATATCCAAGAACCGTATCGCATCTTGGTCATCCGTGATTTTCCGAAATCATTTTCACGTAATTCGATTGAAAAACTGCTCAGCATTATGAGCTCGGGACCAAAGTGTGGTGTCTACACGATTTTGCACATCGATGAATCCATGACGAAAAGCGATCCCGCGCAAGTCTCACGTGGAGCGCAGTTGTCACCGGATGAACTTGTTGAGCATTTCTACAAGACAAAGTTTGATATCACACGTGACCAGTTCATGGAACTGGGGGTGGTGTTGGGACAAGATGCACAGACCCACGACACATTCACGCTCGCCGTGCCCAAAAGTGTTGAGAAGGGTGTTTCGACCATTCCTACGGCACGACTCCTCCTGGCTGCACGCAGTGCGAAGGTAAAACTGCTAGAAGTACCACCGAGTGAAACCGCAGGCAACGTTGTAAACACGCTGGCGACACTGCATGCACAAGGAGATAATCTGGCAATTCCTATTCCTCAGACGCCGACGATGCAGTGGTGGAAGTCAACGAGTACTCAGGGGCTCTCGATCGATGTCGGGACGGCGTCTCGTTCGGATAAATTGCTGTTTGAAATGTCGGACTCCATCGTCAACGGCTTGGTCGTCGGGCGTGTGGGATCCGGTAAAACAAACTTACTCCATGTCATCATCCAGCAGCTGTGCACCAAATACAGCCCAAGCGAACTCGTTTTGTATTTGATTGACCTCAAACAGGCAGAGTTCCACGCATATGGTGCCCACAAGCTCCCCCACGCGAAAGTGGTCGCGTCGAAGACCGATCGCGCATTTTGTCTCAATGTCCTCCAAGACGTTCATGCAGAAATGGAACGACGCAATGCGCAGTTCACCGAAGTGTTACGAACCCACAAGCGGTCAGTCGCAAACTTAGCACAGTACCGTGAAGTGACCGGCGAGGCGTTACCACAGCTACTTCTCATCGCAGACGAGTTCACCGTCTTGTTTAACGTCGATGACAAAATCACCGTCGAAGCAAGACGACTGATTGAACAAATCGCTCGACTTGGCCGCTCGTCTGGTATCCACTTACTGCTCGCGACGCAAGCGCTCCAGCAGCAGACGTTGAATGCTGCAATCAAAGATCAGTTTGTGATGCGTATCGCACTGATGTGTGACGACAACACCATAGAGGCGCTGTTCGGTACACACAATAAACTTGCACGCACACTCAAACGACGGGGTGAAGCAATCTTCAATTTTGTTGCCGGTAGTGAAGATGCAAATCGACGGGCACAGGTCTACATCCAGCATCAAGATACGCCGAAGTTTATCGCCGATTTGCACAGCCACGCGACTACTAGTCACGCGCTGACACGTACACCCATGGTGTTTGAGGGTAATATCCCGAGTCGAGTATTGGATAATCCACTTGCGACCACTGCGAAAGCAGCGTCTGCGTTCCGCGGGCGTGAGCTAAAGCTTTTTTATGGTCAAGAAATGACGTTAGCAAATACACACATCTCGACTGGTTTGTCTGATGTCAATGCCGATAATGTCATTGTTATGGGTGCACGAACCTACGAAAAATACGTCAGTGACATGATCTACGGTATGATTCAGCTCCTCCCGAAACAATTCGATCCTGCTGTGTTGCATGTATCGGTATATGACGGGACTTTCAATGCCGAAACAGAAACGTCCCGACTTTCTCCCGTTCTTACCGCACTCGCACCGGATGTTGTTGATATAACCGACACGTATCAAGCACACCTCGTCATGTTGGCTGATTTGGTCTACACCCTCGAACAAACCGGAACACAACCCGAGCATATCGAAGTCTTGGTACTCAATGGTGTGCCGCGCAGCATCAACAATACGGTACGTTTGACCACACCACCGATTGCGAGCACTCCACGGGCGCCCACACCAACCAGCAGTCCTGATGCGTCGCTGGCACCAGCCACAACCGAATGGGCAACACCGTTCGCTCCTGGTTCAGATGAGGCAATCGCACGCAAAAAAATGATGGATCAGCTGATGGCTGAATTCGGCGGTTTCACACCGTCGCAACCCAAAAAGTCGCCACAACCCAAGCCTGCTGATCAGCCAAAAGATGCATTGTTGGCTTCATTTGGATCCGCGTATACAGGTACTCCGGCGATGGCCGCTGCACAATCGGCCCCGGATCTGAGTGGCTCACCGACGCGATCACAGACCACCTACGCCAAACTCCTCCAATACATCCTCGACAAAGGACCAGCGTGGCGAGTGCATGTGGTCATCTGGATCGATAGTATGAACACGTTGCAAAACCTTTTGGGGAATAGTCGTGCGGTCATTGACCAATGCTTCAACACGCGTGTGCTCTTTCCGATGTCTCTTGCTGACGCTGCGAAGTTTAGTGATGCCGATGCAAAAGCGGTCGATATGTTTGTCCCCATCAATCAACTCGGACACTGGGCGGAGCCCCGAGTGATGGTGTACGATCGCGCCCAAAATGTCAGCACGGTTATTCGTCCGTATGGTGAAATCACCGAGAAAGAAGCGTGAGTCATGGACCGTACAGCTCCCGCATCAAAGCAGCGCAACGAAGCAATTGATACACTTGGTCGCCTCTTCGAGACGTACGTTGCACTACCGAAGTCCGACGCAGAGTTGGAAATGCAACGCCAGCAACTCCAAAACACAATTATGCGATTGGAGCGCGAAAAGAATGAGGTGATGGCACGGGTACAGAGTACGACCGAAGATATCGAATCCCACAAGCGAGCGATTACCGCAAACTTACGACAGCATGGGGCAAACCTCCCCGATTATGTTGCGTCGCATGCTCACAACAATGCAAATTACGAGGAGTTGCGCACCCTCCACGGAAACATACGGACAGCGAGAAAAACCATTGAGGGATTGCTGCGCGAAATTGACGAAATAGTCCGCTTCTATGGGACAGTGAAGGTGATTGGATACATTTTGTTAGCAATTGTATTTTTAATCGCCGTGCTTGTTTTGACGGGAGTCATCCCATTTTATCCGTATCTGGGCGAATAACTGCTGATCGATACGGTCGTTTTATCTTGAATCGTAGAATGCCAGCACATGCAAAACTCACGCTACATTGCATATCGTCTCTTGTACAGCGGCCTTGGGTCCATCATTCTTGGTGTGCTGTTGTTATTGTTTGCTGTGTTGTTGCCGGATGTATGTTTGTGGTGGTGCCCGCCGAGCGTTCCACAACAAGTATTCGCCCCTACCGATGTTCCAAGAGATTTGCCTGCTGAGTCAGATTATCGTGAGGAACCAGACACACAATCCGAAGCAGTCACGATGATTGATTCGCGCCCCGTAGAACCAGTGCGATTTAATGGTAATTGTTCCGGGAGCAATCGTATCGTTGGTGTCGAAGTGTTTGCATCCGATTATGCTCCGCAATCGCAGGATGATGCGGGAAATCCAACCTACTATTATCCAAATCACACACTCGATTGTCGCCCAGATACATCGTGGCGAACAGTCTACCGGGGAGATTCTCCGTGGCTCGAGTATACATTCAACGCCCCAGTCATCTTGACCACCGTCCTTCTCAAGCCCGGCTATGACAAAGCAGACCCGCTCACGGGACGTGATCGCTGGTATCAGAATTGGCGTGTGCGAAGTGTGCGCTTCGAGGCGGTATTTGTTACTGGTGGGAGCTGTATTCTCGATTGGTATGACATAGCCGATGCTGCAGTTATGCAAGCGTTTTCGCTCGAACAGTGTGTCGGCTCACAAGAAGTTTCACGGTTACGCATGACGATTACTGATGCACACCCACCACAAGACAGCGACCCCAGGGTATTTGTCGCAATCAGCGACATGATGTTTGAAGGCTTCATCTATGAATAAGCGAATTTCATATAGTGGTGGTCGCTCTTTGCATCGAGTTTGGCTTGGAATCGGTCTCGTGTTGACAACAGCATGCGGTATCCAAGGCTCAGCTTCTGAGGTGGGGCAAGTCGTCACGAAGACAGCAACCCTGAACATGAGTACACCTACACTGCAGCACACAGCCACATTGACCCATTCGCAGACGCCGACGCACAGTGTCACGCCAGAACCATCAGCAACAGTGCAACTACCTACAGAAACGCCGGTTCCGCCAGTTGCTTCTGTGACCCCGATTCAAGGTACGCAACAGTTGAAGCTCCAGGCCACTGCCGCACCAGAGACAACGTTCGAGTACGTCTTTCCCATACAGGATGCAGACGTATCGTACGGCAAAAGTCATCATGATTATCCAGCTACGGATATTTTTTGTGCCGAGGGATCGCCATTTGTCGCAGTCACCTCTGGTGTGGTGACCATCCTCATTCCCGAAGATACGTGGGACCCGAAACAAAATGATCCTGCGCTCCGCAGTGGACTGGCGGTCGGGATTATCGGAGACGATGGTGTGCAGTATTACGGATCGCATTTAAGTGCAATTGCCGAGGGCTTGACTCTTGGGATGCGTGTCCAAGCCGGAGATCTGTTGGGGTACACCGGCAAATCTGGCAATGCGCGTAACACTCCGCCACACCTCCACTTTGGCATTTCACGCCCCACAGATCCGGACGATTGGCGCGTACGTCGTGGGGAAATGAATCCGTATGAGTTCTTGCAAGCATGGCGTGCTGGTAAACCGCTCCAGCCCGTCTTTGATGTAGAGGAGGAATAGATGGAGGCTTTTCAAAGCTATGGAGTGTACTTTATTGTGTTTGGGGGCCTGCTTATCATTGCAGGTTTGATTGTCGGCTATATGTCGACGCTCCCGACGGTGAGCACGAAAATCGACATTCCACCTGGTTTTTCAGCTCCCGAACCCACCCCGCAGCAATCAACGCTTGACCAGCGCACCCCTTCATCAGAGGTACCAAAAAAAGAAGGTGGTGTCGAAGAAGCCAATCAAACACCGGAAGCGAATCCAGGCCAAGCAGGAATGACCGGCGGGTTGAATACGGACGTTGTCAATCAACTCGAACGTCTCATGAAACTCCGTGAACAGGGTGCTTTGACCCAAGAACAGTTCGAAGCGTTGAAACAGCAACTATTAGGGCTCTAGAGGGAGTTTGCAATGTGGCGTATTCTTGTCGGAATTGGCATCCTCCTCTTGATCACTGGTGTACTTATTGATGGGCGTAACCCGGTCGTCGCAATTCAGGAATCAATGCGATCGCCAACGCCCACAATGACGGCTACGCCGAGTCACACGGCAACGGCCACCCCTACATTGACTCCTACGATTACCCAAACACCAACCATAACGTTGACGTACACACCATCACTGACTCCCACGCCTTCTTCTACGCTCACACCTTCGCACACACCGAAGCCCAAAAAACTGTATTTTTATAAGAAAAATGACAACGACAGTCGTGGATGCATATCGTTTCAAATTCGAGGAGTGAACGTACGAAATTGGACTGTGTGGATTGCAACACAACAAAAGGGCGGTACATTCGATGGTGGTGGTAACGCGCGGGTCTGTGGGTTGAAATGGGGACGAAAGTTCAACTTTACCATTGCAAATGCATCAGGTAAACAGGTTCCGGGTGGTGTTGCCATCGAATCGAAGGACAGAGCCATCTGGATTGCAAACTGGAAGTAGTGATTTGGGGTGGTTGCATCGTTTTTGCTCCTGTGCAATCAGAGCGAAGGGACCCAACCACCTCCTTCCTCCTCACCCCCACATCACCTCGTGATACTCCGCTACCGGTACAAAGCCCAGCCCTGCATACAGGTGCTGGGCACGTGTATTACCAGCCGCCACATTCAAACCGATATGCGCGATTCCGAGCGTATCCAGATACCGCAACAGCCGCGCACACACCTGGCGCGCATAGCCCTGGGTGCGGACCGTTGGGTGGCTGGTTACGTTGCCGAGTGCGGCCACACGCTCATGCTCCGATACGACATGGATACCCGCTGCGGCCACCAATACATCGCCCTGCCAGATCCCCGCATAACAGCCGGTCTGCACCATGCGCGCGTCGAACCAATTGCCCGGGTAAGCCTCGGCGTATAACCGCTCCAGCGCCTGGATATCAGTGATGCTCAGCATGACTGCGGTACCTGCATCGGCTGCCAACGCCGTGGCCCGGTCCTGTAATCCCATTTTTCGGTACGCCCCATGCGGCTCAAATGCATACACCGCGCCGAGCATGTGCATCGTCGGGGTATCGATATGCGCATAGAACCGTTTGGGCAACACCGCGCACAGCGCCTGCACAAATTGCTCGTGGCCAGCTCCTGCATCGTTGGCATGCGTCAGCAGCACCGGCGTACCGCCGGGGACATACAGCAATGCGAGCTGCTCGATCGCCGTGCCGTCCACCCAGCCATACCAGACGGTCTGTGGCCAAAAAAACGGATCCAAATCCCCCAGCTCATAGATGTGCCGCATCGGCTGGCGGTTCAGATACGCACGGATTGCCGCCGCATCGTGGAGTGCCTGCAGTGTTGCCATGTGTTCCTCCTGCGTACTGGACTATTCGCTGAGGATTGGTCCATTCTGCGCTACCATGGGGTGGTACTCGCCAGAGGCACCCATGCTCAGCATCTATATTTTTTCCATCATACTGCTCATCGCGGCACCAGGCGCCAACATGATGCTGATCCTAGGCATCGCCAGCACCGCTGGTTCTGTAGCAGCGCGCCGTGCCGCGCTCGGGCTGACCTGCGGCGTCCTCTGTCATACCGCCCTCGCCGCTACCGGTGGGTCGCTTGCCCTGCAGCGCTGGCCCGATGCCCTGCAGTTCATCCAAGTCCTGGGCGGCTTGGCGCTGATGTGGATTGGTGGCCAGATGCTCTACCGGCAGATCCGTTGGCAGCCCACCAGCACCCACACTGACCACCACGACACACCGTCGCCGTTTGCTCAAGGTGTCGTGTCGAGTCTTTCGAATGTCAAAACACTCGTCCTGTTTGTCAGCTTTTTGCCGCAGTTTTTTGTGGTTGATCAGGCAGTTGCAGGGCAGTTTGTGCTCCATGGCGGTATCTATGCCCTGCTCACCCTGATCATCTATGCGGCCATCGGTAGTGTGGCGGGGGCATTTGCGACAACCCTGCAACGACCGCTGATCCAACGCGCAGTGCGTGCCGTTGCAGGGATTGTCATCATGGTGTTTGGGGTGCTGGGGGTTCTGGGGTGATGGCACCGGTGTTGTGCAGCCCTGCATAGTAGCGCCAGCCCACCAGCAGTGCCACCACGTTGATGACCCCGACCACCACAAACGGGCTGGCGGGCGCGATTTCGACCAGACGACCGGCGGTCAACGAGCCGATAATCATGCTGATGCTCCAGACTGCGATCAACAAGCCAAACAACGTTGCATGATCACGCTGCGGCACGCCGTCTGCTACCCAGATGAACATCAGTGTTGCCAATGCCCACGCTGCAGCAATGCTGATTACCCCGCCCACAAACAGGCCGACCACGGTCGTGTGTGCCAGCGCCAAAAACAGACTGCCACCGACCATGACCGCAAACGACACCGCCGTCGGCCACTGCGCACCCCAGCGATCTGCTGCCCGCCCTGCGCCAAACTGCGCCAGTGACGCAAGGACCAATGACGTCGAGCCATAGGCCGCAACCAACCCCGGATCGTTCGTCAACGTATCGAGGAGCAATGGCACCAACAGCAACATTGCACCATAATTGACCGTTGCCAAGCCGCGCATTACCAAAATTGCCCACACCCGAGATGTGCGCAGGAGTTCCCGCATGCTCCGCGACGGGATGCGTACCGTCGTGGTGTCGTCGACCAAGTTGGGCATCCCCACTACCGCAATCACAATGGTGATGCCCGTCAGCACGAGCATGCTCATCCCATAGCCGGCATACGACACATCGGTGATGATCCAGCTGGCAATGGGGTGTCCGACGGCACCGCCGACGGTCGCACTCAGGATGTACAGTGCCGTCAACGTGCCGAAGCCGCCGGCTTGCCCGATACGGGTCAAATAGCCCGAGCTCCCGACGTTGTATAGTGCTGCACCCGCTCCACCGATGACCCAGGCTGCCGTGATGAACCACACATCCGTCATCGAAAAAACGAAACTACTCGCAATACTGAGCACTAATCCAATCACATAGACCCATTTGCTGCCCAAGCGGGTCGTCAAGACACCGCCCAACACCGCGACGGCCATCCCGGCGACCTGCGCCCACGAGACGACCTGCGCAATGCCTGACGGCGACATCCCGTTCGCTTGTAAATACAACAACAAAAACGCACTCTGTGGAATCTCACGCAGGCCAATCGCAGTCTGTGCCGCCAACAACGCAATCCGGGGCCGGGGTCCACTCGCAGCTGATGGCATGTTGTTCCTCTGTGTGGCATCATTGCCACCTACAAATGGTGTGTTCGGTCCCGTTGCCAGGTTTGTTCGTGCATCACTGGCCCCCACGTCGCATCATCGTGTTCGGCCGTCATGCGAAAACCATGCGTCTGATAGAGGTGAATTGCCGCGTCGAGTTCGACAATGGTCGTCAGCCACAGCCGTTCATGGTGGGTATCTGCAAAAGACAACGCCTGCCGCAGCAAAGACGTACCGACCCCTTGGCCATGCCAGGCCGGGTCTACCACAAACCAACGCAATCGGGCAGGGGGAGTGGTCCCGCCGTCAATGACGATACTCCCGACCGGGTGCGTGCCGTCCCACGCCGTCAACAACAGGTTGCCCGGTTCACTCGCACGGGGTGCAAATTCGGCCAACCCGCTCGCCACGGTGCATTCGAACGGCAGGCCGAAGTCCACCAGCGCCGCATAATACTGCGTCTGCGTCTGTGTCATCCACCCCAAAATCCCGGGCGTATAGCTCGCGCGGAACGAAACGCTCATCGGGTTATTCCGCTGCAGGTTCAGATTGGTGCATCAGCGTCGCGAGGTGTCGTTCGCGCTCGCGGCTCGATTGCGCCAACTGTTGGCGCACACCGACACGGTCGGCAAGCGAGCGGTTCTGGCTGAGTTTGAACTTGCCTTCCAGTGTAGTCACTCGCATCCGATAACAGACGATCCCGCGTAGCATGCCAGCGACTCCCTCCTCGGTATAGGCGGGGTGGCTCGAATCGTAGAAGTGCGTCAACGCATTGACCATCGCCAACGAATCCTGTAGCGTCTCGATGACTTCTGGCGTACCTGTTGCATGGACGACCGCATAATTCCAGGTCGGTACTGCTCCTGGTGCTGCGTACCAGCCGGGATGCACAAACGCATGCGGACCATGAAAAGACAACGTTGTTGGAGCTCCTGCCGACAGCAGCGCAGTGTGGTTGTTTGCGCGGGCGAGATGGAATGCAACCCATAGGACATCCTCATGCAGATTGCTCAACACGGGACCATAGCTGACCGCAGGGATGCCGTCAGGACCGTTACTGATGATGGTCGCAAAATCATGCTCCTGCATGAACGGCAACAGTACGTCACGGTCGTCCATGCGATTGGCATATGGGATATACATCGATTCTTCCTCTAGGTAGCGCTCTGCTGCAAGATAGCCGTGATTCCGAGGCTGGCGAGTTCGATGTCTTCGTCTTCGGTCAATCCGCTCACCGCAACGGCCCCCACACACTGCCCGCCAGCGATGACCGGCATGCCGCCGCCCCACCCGATGAAGCGCGCATCGCCGTAGTAGGCGATATCGAATCCCTGATCGGCACTGCGGATTTTGCGGCCGATGTCCCGCGTCGGTTTGCACGCCCGCGCGGCAGTAAATGCTTTGTTGGTTGCGATGGTGCCGGATTGGAGCTGCGCTCCGCTCATACGCATCAACGCAATCAACTCGCCATGCCGGTCTGCGACGGCGACGACTCCCAAGACGTTGCGTTTCGTCATTTCGGCGATGATGACGCGGATGGCGATGTCTGCATCGCGGTGATCGAGGGTCGGTTGGTGCTGCATAGGTGTTCCTTTGTCTACTGTCTCTGTATTGTATCAACAACCTGATTCGGCGGGATATTGACTTTTTTGAACGAAATCGCTACACTCGCGACATACGCATATGGTCAAAAAACTCATAAAGGAGGGCGGGATGGACGATGCAGGAATGACTGCCATCATTGGCGGGTTGATCTTCGGTGGAATCGCTGGGCTCATTTTCCTTGTTCTTGCTCTGGTTGCAGTATTTGGCCTCTGGAAGCTCTTCACCAAAGCCGGTAAACCGGGCTTTTATGCAATCATCCCTGTGCTCAATCTCTATACCTTGGTCGAAATCACCGCACTCCCCGTGACGTGGTTTTGGTACTCGATGATAGCAGGGATAGTGGCGATGTTTACGGGGGGACTTTTCGGTCTGGTGAACCTGTATTTGACGTTCATCATTTTCCGCCAGCTCATGCGTGTCTTTGGCAAAAGCGATAGCATTGCAAACGTCATTATCAACTTGATATTTCCCTATATCACCCTGCCCATACTGGGTATGAGCGATGCCCAGTATCGCGGTCCACAGGCCACTGACGATGTCCCCAGATTGCCGTGGATTCAATAGTCAGTACGTAACACCGCTCAGCAGTCATGCCGAGCGGTGTTTTTTGCGTGCAGCCTGCGACCGTGTATCACGAATTGGTTCGTCGATTATCAAATCCTCATTGATTTGACATAATTTGTTATTTTTATTAAAATAATTTTGCAAAATTGCACAACTGAATAGTGGGAGAGCATTATGGACGAGAACGGCATGAATTTTGGTGGCGGACAGTCCTTTTTGGGTGGTGCCGTGAGTGGAATCGTGGGTATCGTAATCGGCATTGCACTGGTTCTCGGCATGTGGAAGTTGTTTACCAAAGCCGGCAAACCGGGTTTTTATGCAATCATCCCCATCCTGAATCTTAAGACACTCGTTGATGTTACGGGCTTGCCGTCTTCGTGGTTCTGGTACCTGCTCATCGGTTTGGCACTGTCGCCGATAAGCTTTGGATTGACGAGCATCGTTTCGTTGTATGCCGCCTTTGTCATCGTGCGTCAGCTGCGTCGTGTGTTTGGCCAATCAGACAGTCTCGGCGCGGTGCTGTTAACCATGATTTTCGTCGAAATCATGCTCCCCTACATCGGCTTGAGTAATGCTGTGTACCTCGGCCCGCAGTCGACCGCTGATGTGCGTGTGTTGCCCTGGTTCAACTAGGGTTGTCTCGACGCCGCTCTGCAGCAATGCAGGGCGGTTTTTTCGTTGCGAAAACCTGCTCACACAGTGATTGCGGTGCGTGTTTTTACCTTGACCCACCAACGCGACAGTCCCCCACCCATTGCGATGTACAATTGTCATGTTGTGGTAAACTACTACGTATCGTAGCAAAACTTCGCATCGGACAATAACATGAACAGCACATTCGAGATGCTCATTGTGAGTGTTTTGGGAGGGTTGGCACTTGCCTGTATCACCGGGGTGTGGCGGCTCTTCCACAAAGCAGGTCAATCAGGCAGTCTTGCATTGATTCCCATTCGCAACATACAGGCAGTAGTCAGCATGTGTGGGTTGCCAGAGGTCTGGTTTTGGTATTTTCTCATCGGGATTGGGTTAAGCCCAATGACATTCGGATTTTCGATGCTCGTATCGCTCTATGTAACAGCTGTGGTCGTGCGTCAGTTGTTGCGGGTCTTTGGGCAATCCGACGATGTTGTCACGGTGGTTTTTGCATGCATCGGTCTCCCCGTAATGCTTGCCTATTTGGGTTGGACGAGCGCACCCTACCGTGGCATCGTTCCCATCACCGATGTGCGCGTATTGCCGTGGCCCGAAGAGCGCCGCGTGGTACAAACGCTGCGTACGAGCT
>JACCDP010028142.1_pt1 | contig 15219 bp, 11 predicted proteins | sample 7445841 | NCBI WGS metagenome assembly JACCDP01 (sample SAMN15323441, study PRJNA562643) | freshwater metagenome | isolation source: river surface water | place: USA:Blue River Watershed | collected 2017-08-17 | reverse complement strand
TCGCACGCCGAGCAACCAGGCCAATGGCAACGCCATCGACCCGTTGGGCCGGGTGATCAGCTGTGAACACGCCTCCTCTCAAGTGGTGCGGCATGAACACGGCGGGCGGCTGGTACAGGTGCTCGCGAGCCACTACAGGGGCAAGGCCCTCAACAGCCCCAACGATGTGATTGTCGACCGTCAGGGGCGAATCTGGTTCACCGATCCCACCTTTGGACGAATCCGCCCGCAGCTGGGTATCCTCAGGGAGCCCGAGCTGCCGTTTCGCGGGGTGTTCCGAATCGATCCCGACGGTAGCATGCATCTGGTGGCCGATGACTTCAACCAGCCCAACGGCCTGTGCTTGTCGCCAGACGAAACGCTGCTGTACGTCAACGACAGTTGGGAATCGGAGATCCGCGTCTTTGCTGTGGCGGCCGACGGTCGGCTCCAGGGGGGGCGGCGCTTCGCACAAATCAGGGGCCAGGGCGAAGGCGTGCCCGATGGCATGAAGGTCGACACCTACGGCAACGTCTGGTGCAACGGACCTGGCGGGGTCCATGTCTTTGATGACGGTGGACGCTGTTGCGGCCTGATTGCTGTGCCCGAGAAGTCGGCCAATTTCTGCTTCGGCGCCGCTGACCTACAGACCCTTTTCATCACTGCATCGACCAGCGTGTATTGCATTCGTACCCAGACGCAGGGCCCGGCTCCTGGGCCGCGCCAGGAGCTCACGCCGTGAAGATCGCCGTCCTCGGCCACTCGCCGCTCAACATTGCCCCCACGGTGGCCGCCGACCTCTCGCTGCGCGGGTTCGATGTGGCATGGTGGCCAGCGCCCTTGGCGGTCAGGCAGACCGGCTGCATCGAGGTGCGCGGGGGCGAACTGCTCGACGCCGGCCGTAGCGCAACGGCCCGTATAACGACGCCCGACAGCGCCGCCGAGCTGCTGAGCAATGCCGATGCAGTGATCGTCGACATCCCGACGGACAAGCTTTTGGGCTGCCTGTCCGAGGTGGCTCAGCACCTGCGCCCCGGAACGCTCGTGCATGTTCAGTCGCACGGTTATTGGCCGGCTTCGCGGCTGGCGCATGCGCTGGGCGAGCGCGGTCTGGTGTTTGCCGACAGCAGCGCCCCCACGCACGCCGGTGCGCTCGATGCAGGCGTGCTGGCAGTTCACGCCCGTCGTCGGGGGCTGCGCTTTGCGTGCATCGGCGGGCAGGCGCTGGCATCCTTGCAGACCCTGTATCCGGGAGCCGAACTGGCCGCAGCGCCGCTGGAAACGGGTCTGGAAGGTCTGAACTTGATGGTTCACCCGGCTGCAACGATAGCCAACATGGGTGCGCTGGACCGCGCGGCTGCCGGCGGCATGGGTTTTGGCTTCTACGCCGAAGGCAACACGGTATCGGCGGCACGCATCGCACAGGCACTGGACAGCGAGCGCGGCGAGGTCTGCCGCGCCTGGGGCATACGCCACCGCTCCTTGCCTGACACCCTGCGGGAGGTCTATGGCGCACGCGGCGATACGCTGTGCGATCTGATCACCCACTGCCCTTTTTATGCATCCCTGGGCGCACTGCCGGCCGGTGCCCCAGCGGGATGGGCACGCATCGATCTGCCGTATGCACTGGTGCCACTCATCGGCCTGGCCCAGGCGCGCCAAGTCCCGGTGCCCATGCACCAAGCGGCCGTCGCGATGCTCTCGTGCGGCCTTGATCTCGAAGCTTGGGCGCAAGCCCCCACTCCCATGGAAATCGGAGCACACACATGAAGCGTCGCCATCTGTTGTCACTGCCTGCTGCATTGATCGCCCCCTTGGCCGCCCACCATCGTGCGTCAGCTCAGGAGCCGCCCCTGCGCCTGCTGGTGCCCTACGCGCCCGGTGGCGGTGTGGATCTGCAGGCGCGAGCCTTGGCGCTGCCCTTGAGTAAAACACTTTCACGCAGCGTGGTGGTGATCAACATCGCAGGAGCCAGCACCTTGATCGCGACCGACAACCTGCGACGCTCAACGCCAGATGGCTCGTCCTTACTCTTGATGCCGGCAGTGGCATGGGTCGGATTCCATGCATCGGGAACCTTCAGTTATGAACCGTGGAAGGCGCTGCAACCGATCGCCCAGATTGCCGAAGCGCCCTACAACTTTCTACAGACGCGGGTCGGATCAGGCCTGGACAGCTGGGAAAAAATTCGTGCGCATGCAAAGCGCACGCCCGGTGGCCTGAAGATCGGCGGTCCGTCGTCGGGCGGATTTGTGGGCTTCGCGGTCAGCGAGATGCTGCGCCGTGGCGGCATTGACGGCGTCTACGCGCCGTTTCAAGGGGCCAGTCCAGCGCACGCAGCGCTGCTCGGCGGCACGATCGACATGACGATCTTGTCGTTCGGCGATGGCATCGCCAACGTAACCTCGGGCGCGACGCATGGCATTGCCGTCTCGTCCCCAGCGCGCCATCCGCGAGCGCCCCAGGTGCCCACCTTCGCAGAATTGGGGATCGGCGATAGCTTGCTCAACGCCTTTAGTCTGTGGGCACCTCCTGGCACCCCTGTCGATACCGTGGGCAAGCTTGCAACTGCCGTGCGCGGCGCGCTTGACGACACCACTTTTCGCGCTTTCATGGAAGAGCGGCTGTCGTTCACCATCGCTTTCAAGGACGCGGCGGCCGTGGCCCAGGACCTGGCGGTCATCGAGCGCGATTGGGGTTCTCGCTTGAAGGCAGCCAAGTGACTCCATCGTCAACACTGCGGGGCAGTCAGGCTTGCGTTTTCGCCATGAAATGAGGCCTATAGGCCATCGGTCTCGGGTCACGCCCTCGGTAGGGATTTTTGTGCAAGGTATTGGGACGGCCTTGCGGCCGCACCCGCGTCACCTGGCAATGCTTGTCTCTGTGCGGCGGCCCATAGATTGCTTCGTTCCTCGCAATGACGGGCCTGTGCGTCATTGCACCCTCGCCTTGGTTATCACACCCCGACCTGCCGTTGCACCCCCGCCTGTCATTACACCCCCCTGCCATTGCCCGCCACCTGTCATTGCGAGGAACGAAGCAATCCATCGGCGGTGGTGCAAACGGATGGATTGCCACGTCCCGCCACGTCGCAAGCTCCTCGCGGCTCAAGGCAGCTCCTCGCGGCCACAACGACAGACCGGGGTCAGGTATCCGAGGGTTGATAAGCATTTTGTTACGCATGGCAATAAACTGTCGCCATGCATCAATTGAAGCGACTCCTTATCAGCCTGGCTCTGAGCCTGCCGGTATGGGCCGGGGCCCAGTCGGCCCTGCCGGCTTGTCAGGGCTCGCATCTGACGGGCCGCTGGGATGGCTGCGTCGGGGCGATCAGCCACTCCAATGGCGACAAGCAGGCTGGTGAATTTCGCGATGGGCGGCTCAACGGCCCGGGCATGGAGGTGCTGGCCAGCGGCTACCAGTACATCGGCCAATACAAGGACGACCTGCCTGATGGACAAGGCACGGAAACCTTTCCCGAGGGCCATCGCTACGTCGGCCAGTTCAAGGATGGCAAGTACCACGGCCAGGGCGAGTTCGCGTTTGCCAACCGCAACCGCTATGCCGGCGATTTTCTCGATGGCAAGCCCAACGGCCAGGGCCGCTACAGCTTTGCCAACGGCGACGTCTACGAAGGCGAGTTTCGCAATGGCTTGCGCAGCGGCCGGGGCAGCTTCACCTATGCCGACGGCGAGAAATACGTGGGCGAGTTTCAGGACGGTGATTTCAATGGTCTGGGCATCGAGTACCGCGCCAACGGCAGCGTGGCGCGCTCGGGCCGCTGGCGCAGCGGCGACTTGGCCGAGGCCTTTGCGATCGATCCCAAGCGCTTCGAGTTTGCGGCGCAAAGCGCCACGTCGCTGAGCGCCAGTCGCCCGGCCGCAAGCAGCGCCCCCGAGCGCCCTCCCGCGCAGGTCGCTCAGCTCACACCGGGCGCGCAGGCCGATCCCGCCAAGCCGGCTCAGCCAGCAGCAGTCCGGCCCGCCGCGCCACAGGTCGGCGTTGCCAGCCAGGCAGGGCAGCCGCCGAGCCCGCAATCACAGGCCCGTGAGCCGGCCCCGGCGCTGCAAGCGAGCAGCCAGCGCCCGGCCGCCAGCACTGCCGGCATACGCCGCCTGGCGCTGGTGATCGGCAATGACAGCTATCGCAGCGTCTCGACCCTGGACAATGCCCGCGCCGATGCGCGCTCAATGGCCAAGGCGCTTGAAGCAACCGGCTTCAAGGTCTCGCTGCAGTTGGACCTGACCGAGCGCGGCATGAAGGAGGCGCTGCGCAACTTCCGAGCCGAAATTCAGGGCGGCGACGAGGTGGTGCTGTTTTTTGCCGGACATGGGGTTCAGATCGGCGCGGCCAACTACCTTTTGCCGGTTGATATTCGCGGCCAATCCGAAGAGCAGGTCAAGGACGAAGCGATTGCGCTGCAGCGCGTGCTCGATGACCTGAGCGAGCGCCGCCCGCGCTTTAGCCTGGCGGTGATCGACGCCTGCCGCAACAACCCGCTCAAATCCAACGGTCGAGCCCTTGGCGGGCGCGGGCTTGCGGCACCTCAAGCGGCCAGCGGTCAGATGGTGATTTTTTCGGCCGGCTCAGGCCAGGAGGCGCTCGACCGGCTTGGCGACAAGGACAAAAACCCCAACGGGCTGTTCACCCGCATCTTCCTGGACGAGATGCTCAAGCCCGGCGTACCGCTCGATCGGGTGGTGCGCAGCGTGCGCACCCAGGTGGTCGAGCTGGCCAAATCGATTGGCCACGAGCAGGTGCCGGCCACCTACGACCAGACCCTGGGCGACTTTTTCTTTGTGCGCTGAATCGGCGCTGCCCAGCGCAAGCCTCGCGCTGGCACCTTGACGCTGACTGCCCCTAAAAGTCGACCTGATAGGCGGCCAGCGCTTGCAGATCAGGCTCGACGCCCAGGCCGGGCGCCTCTGACAGGCTGACCCAGCCGTCGACCACGGGCGGCGCAAACACCTGCTCGCGCAGCGGGTTGGGGTTGGCATCCACCTCGGCCCAGCCGCCCTCCCCCAACGCCGCCAGAGCGTGCATGCTCGCCGCCAGGCCGACACCACCGGCGAGCCAGTGCGGGCAGTAGGCCACGCCCCGATCACGCGCCAAGCGGGCCACAGCCAGGCCGCCGCCGATGCCCCCCCACTTGCCCACATCGGGCTGAACAAAGCGCAGGTAACCCGCCTCAATGGCTTGCGCAAAAGCGCCCTGCCCACGCAAGTTCTCCCCGGCGGCCAGCGGTATGGCGCTGCTGCGGGCCAGCTCGCTCCAGGCCTCGTGCGGCTGGTCGGCGCCGATCGGCTCTTCAATCCAATAAGGCTGATAAGGCGTCAACTGTGCAATGCGCTCGGCGGCCTGCTCGGGCGACCAGGCCTGGTTGGCATCGCACATGATCACCGCCTCATCACCCAAGGCCTGGCGCATCGCCGCCAGATTGGCCCGATCGCGCTCGGCATCAAAGCCCACCTTGAGCTTGAAGGCGCGGTAGCCTTCTTGCTGCTTGGCCAGCGCCACGTCAACGACCTTGTCGGGACCGATGCCGCTGGCATAGACCCGCACCCGGCCGCTGTGCCCGCCCAGCAAACGCCACAAGGGCACGCCCGCGCGGCGCGCTGCCATGTCCCACAGGGCCTGGTCGACGGCACCGATGATCTGCGCAAACGGCCCAGGCTCGCCACACTGGATCGCCATCTGCCGCGTGCGCCGATCGAGCAGCTCGCGCACCGCCTGCGGGTCTTCGGCCGCGACGCCCTTGAGCATGGGCACAAACAGGCTGCGCACCAGGCGCGCGCGGTGCTCGGCACCGACTTGCGGAAAATTGCTGAACACCTCACCCCAGCCGCTGACGCCGCGGCTGTCGCGCAGGCGCAAAAACACGGCGGGTCGGTTGGTCATGGCACCAAAGGCATTGGCCACGGGCTCGGCGATCGGCGCGCGCAGCACCCAGCAATCGATTCCTTCCAGGCTTGCAGCCATCTGGGCACCTTTGAGTACGCAAATTTGCAGTCTACACTGGGCTCCGAGGAGGAAGACATCATGCATATTCGTTCGATGGCCAGGCAACTGCTGGTCGTTTTGGCTGCCGCTTTCATGGGCTTTTCGGCGTGGGCGCAGGCCTACCCCAGCAAACCGATCCGGCTGGTGGTGCCCTTTCCGCCCGGTGGAGCGGTCGATTTTTTCGCGCGGGCGGTGCAACCGGCGCTGGCCGATGCGCTGGGCCAACCCGTGCTGATTGAAAACAGAGCCGGCGCCAGCGGCATGGTCGGTGCCAGCCTGGTGGCCCAGTCTGCGCCCGACGGTCACACGCTGCTGCTGGGCAATATCGCCTCGCTGGCGATCAATGTGGGCATCTACGACAAGATGCCCTACGACCCGCGCAAGGACTTCACGCACATTGTGCGCACGGTCGATGTCAACTATGTGCTGGTGGTTCACCCCAGCTTGCCGGTCAAAACCGTCGCCGAGCTGGTGCAGTACGCCAAGGCCAATCCGGGCAAGCTGTCCTACGGCTCGGCCGGCAGCGGCAGCTTGCCCCACCTGGGCACCGAGCTGCTCAAAGCCCAGGCGGGCATCGACATGATTCATGTGCCCTACAAGGGCGGCGGGCCGATGGTCACCGACGCCCTGGGCGGGCAGATTCAGGTGGTGCTGGGCGACCAGGCCAATCTGATGCCGCATGTGCAAACCGGCCGGCTGCGCGCCTTGGCCGTGGCCACGGCCAAACGCTCGCCCAACGCGCCGAACCTGCCCACCATCGCCGAAAGCGGCCTGCCTGGGTTCGAGGCCACCGCCTGGCAAGGGCTGAGCGGACCGGCCGGCATGAACCCGGAGGTGGTGCGCCGCATCAACGAGGCTTTCAACAAAGTGATGGCCATGCCGGCCATCAGCAGCAAGCTGACCGGTGGCGGGCTCGAGCCGATCGGCGGCACGCCCGCGCAGTTTGGCCGCTTCATCGACACCGAGATCAGCAAGTGGACCAAGATCGCACGGGACGTCGGGGCCAAGGCCGATTGATGCGCGGGGTGCGTGGGTTGCGCTGCCCGGCCTAAAGCCGCCGCGCAAAGCGCACCACGGTCACGCCGGGGCCGCGCCGCTCAGATGCGCCCGAAGTATTCGCGCCGAGAAAACTCGAGCTTGTCACTGGCCGCATCAAAGCGGTCTTGCTCGAGCTGCTTGATCACCCGGTAGTGATCCACAAAATGGGCGCCCAGGCCCGCGCACAGCACCGGGTCTTGAGCAAGAGCGGCGAGCGCCTGGCCGAGCTGCCCGGGGATGCGCTGCACGCGCTCGGCGGCCTGCGCGTAGGGCGACTCGGTGGCCGGTGCGGGCAGCGCGCCTCGGACGATGCCGTCGAGCCCGGCGTAGATTTGCGCCGCCAGGTACAGGTAAGGGTTGGCTGCCGGCTCGCCCAGCCGGTTTTCGATGCGGGTGGCGCTCTCGCCCGGTCCACCGATCACCCTGAGCATGGCCCCGCGGTTGTCACGGCCCCAGACAACCGACTGCGGCGCCATGGCATGGGCACTGAAGCGGCCAAAGCCATTGACCGTCGAGGTGCACAGCGCCGTCATGCCTGCGGCATGCTCGAGCAGCCCGGCCAGATAGTGCGCACCCAGATCGGACAGCAGCTGGCGTGCATCGCCCTGCCCCGCTGCTGCGGCCCCCGACGGCGCTGGCACGAAGGCGTTGCGGCCTGTGGACAGATCAAGCAGCGACTGGTGCAGGTGCCAGCCGCTGGACATGATGCTGGGAAAAGGCGGGCGGCACATGAAGGTGGCGTGATAGCCGGCGCGCCGCAGGGCCTGCCGCACCGCGCTTCTGAACAGCACCATATGGTCAGCGGCGGTGAGCGCATCGCTGACATCGAACACCGCCTCGAACTGGCTGGGCCCAATCTCAATTTCCAGAGAACTCAGGGGCAAATCCAGCGCCCGCGCGGTGCGCCGCACGATGGCCAGCATGGCATCGCACTGATCCAGGCTGGCCTCTGAGAGCAGGTGATAGCCGGCGTGGAGCATGTGCACCGCCGGCGCCGGCCCAGGCCATTGGGCAGCGTGCGGGTCGAGCGCATCTTGCGCGTCAGGATGGGCCAGGCGGTACACATGAAACTCGACTTCCAGACCGCAGGCCATGCCCAAGCGCTGCGCCGCCAGCGTTTGCAGCGCCCGCCGCAACTGTCGCCGCGTATCAAGCTCGAGGGGTGTGCCGTCGCTCAGGCTGGCTTCACACTGTATCCAGCCGGTGCGCGGGGCCCAGGGCAAGACCTTGAAGGTGCTCTCGATCGGCTTGAGCAGCAGATTGGCCGCTCCCGCCAGCCCTGGCTGGCGCGTCGCAAACTCGGGATCGAACACCGCAAAGGCGGTGCGATCTGAGGTGTCCTTGAGGGCGAGTGTGCCGACCATGCCCACGCCCTTGCGCAGCGCTTGCACCGCCGCGCCGACACTGAGCGCCTTGGCCCGGGTATGCCCGTGCAGATCGCACCAGGCAAAGCGCACCTGATCGAGGCCCAGGCGCTGGATCTGACGGACAAGAGCGCTCATGCCAGGGCGCTCATGCCGGTGCGAGCGCGGCCGTCCAGGGCGCGCCGTTGCGGCGCTCGCGCACGCGCGACTGCCACCAGTTTTGCCAGTCGTGCGCCGGCGCAATGCCGTCGACCGTGTCCGGACCCAGGCGCTGGCGGGCCTGCCGCGCCTGCGCCATGCCCGGCGGCATCTGGCCGGCCTGCACCGCATCGATGGCCTCGATCAGCTGGCGGCGATAGGCGGCAATGGCCACGTCGGTGCTGCCCAGGTGCTCGCGCGTGCGGTCCTGGATCGGGCCCATGCTTTCGCAGGCCCATTGGTCGTGCACATTGATGTCGTCCTCGCCCATGCCCAAAAAGGTGCGGGTGCGCTGCTCCTGCGCATCAAAGCCCCACTGGTTGTGGCGGCCTGCGTGCGGCACATAGTCGGGCAGGCTCACCGAGCGCAGCCGCTGCTCGCGCATGGTGGGCTTGTCCACCGGCTCGCCAAAGCTGGTGAAGATGGCGTACCAGTAGGTGTGGGTGTCATCGATCGGCACATGCATCTGCGTGATGGTCATGCTCTCAGACAACGGAATGACAAAGGTGTGCGGAAAAATCGAATGCGTCACCCGCACATGGGTCAGCGCCTGGCTCATGGGCCGCAGCGTGGTCAGCTGCAGGCCGTAGGGCATGGCCTGCACGCTGATCTGCGGCCGGTCGAACTCGCGCATGATGCGCGTCATGGGCCAACGCTCGCCTTCGACCTCGCCCGCGCTCGCCCCCCGAAACTGGCGCCCGTAGCTCGCCTCGATGGACTCGTCGGCAAAAAAGCGGTGCAAAAACGAGGTGTGGGCCGGATCGATGCCCACCTCGAACGCTTGGAGCCAGTTGCAGCTCCAAAGGCCCTTGAATGCAAAGGTGTGGCTGTCCGGTGCGGCAAAGCAGTCCATGGCTGGCAGGGGCGGCGGCTCAACGCCCTCGGGCCCCAGCCAGGCCATCAGCACGCCGCTGCGCTCGATCACCGGATAGCTGCGCTGCCGGATGCGGCTGCACAGGCGACTGCCGATCGGCTCGGCGGGGGTGTCCACGCACTGGCCGCTGACATCGAATTTCCAGCCATGAAAGGGGCAGCGCAGACCGTCGCCCTCGTGGCGGGCAAAGGCCAGATCGGCGCCGCGGTGGGGGCATGGCCGATCGATCAGACCGAACTGGCCCTGCGTGTTTCTAAAGAGCACCAGGTCTTGGCCCAGCAGCCGAACCGTCTTGAGCGGCCGCTCGACCATGGCCGGCGCCAAAACTGGGTCGAACTCGTCGAGCAGCGCCACCGGCTGCCAATAGTGACGCATCAACTGGCCACAGGGCGTACCCGCTGAGATGCGGGTGATGCGCTCGTTCAGGTCTGCCTTCATGGATCGGGCCTTAAAACGCAAAAGTTTCTCACCCTGATCTTAAGGCCTGAGGGCGGCACGCCCCCTCAAGTCACCGACTGCTGCTGCCCGTACTGGGCCTCTTGCCAGGCGCCGCTGACCATCACCTCATGCAGGCGATCGACCGCGTGCCAGATGTCGACATATCGGGTGTAGAGCGGGCACACACCAAAGCGCAAGATGTCCGGATGCGCGGCGCCGTCGCCTGCGCGAAAGTCACCCACGACGCCGCGCTCGATCAGGGCCTGCACGATGGCATAAGCGCCCTGCGCTCGCGTCAAGCTGAGCTGCGAGCCGCGCTGTCCGTCCTCCGAAGGGCTGACCACGTTCAGCCCGTGACCTGCCAAGCGCTGCTCGATGAGCTGGCCCAACAGGCGCGTCAGGGCCAGCGATTTGCGGCGCAGCGCGGCCATGCCGCCCAGCGGCTGGGCAGCCAGCACGGTATCGACGCCCACATCCAGCGCAATCAGGCTGAGCATGGGCTGCGTGCCGCACTGGTAGCGCCCGATGCCCGCAGCGGGCTGGTAACCGGGTTCAAATGCAAAGGGCTGGGCATGGCCCCACCAGCCTGACAGCGGCTGCCAAAAGCGCTCGCTGTGCTTGGGATGAACCCAAAGAAAGGCCGGCGCGCCTGGCCCGCCGTTGAGGTACTTGTAGCCGCAGCCCACCGCAAAATCAGCCTGCGCCGCATGCAAATCGAGCTCAACCGCGCCCGCGCTGTGCGCCAGATCCCAGAGCGTGAGGACACCGCAGCGCTGCGCCTCAGCGCCCAGCGCGGCTATGTCGTGCATGGCGCCCGTGCGGTAATTGACGTGGGTCAGCAGCAGCACCGCCACATCGTCGCCCAGTGCCGCCTGCAGCAACTGTTCGGGCTCGACCAACCTGAGCTCCATCGCGTGCTGCTGACACAGCGACTGCGCAATGTAGAGATCGGTTGGGAAGTTGCTGCGCTCGCTCAGCACGACCTTGCGCTCGGGCGCATCATGGCGGGCAATTTGCAGTGCAGCGCTGAGCACCTTGTAGAGGTTGACCGAGGTGCTGTCGACTGCCAAAACCTCACCGGCCCGCGCGCCGATCAGCCGGGCAATTTTGTCGCCCACGCGCCTGGGCATGTCAAACCAGCCCGCGCTGTTCCAGCTGCGGATCAAGCCCTGCCCCCACTCCTGGGTGATGGCCTGGGCCAGGCGCGCAGGTGCGGCTCGCGGCAAAGCGCCCAGGGAGTTGCCGTCGAGGTAAATCAGGCCATCGGGCAAATCGAACAGATCGCGCAAGCTGCGCAGGGGGTCTTGTTCATCGAGTCGCAGGCAGTCCTGCAAGGTGTACACGGCAGACGTCATGGTCAAAGAGACAAAAAATAGTTCGAGAAACGTGCAGAAAATCCAGGCGGCCAGCGCGGCGGGCCCGCCAGCCCAAGGCCGAAGGCCCGAGGGTCAAGGCCTCAGGCACGATACTGTGCACCTAAATTCCCGAGCAGGCCGCCACATGAACCCCTACAACCTCGCCCGGTTTGACCTGGTCACGATCCGCCTGGTGGTCGACTGCGCCCGTCTGGGCAGCCTGAGCGCCGCGGCTGAGCAGTCGCATCTGGCGCTGGCGGCCGCGAGTCGGCGCATTCGTGATCTGGAAGACACCCTGGGGCAGCAGCTGTTCGAGCGCCATGGACGCGGCCTGCATGCCAGCGCAGCGGCCAGGGTGTTCGTGCGCCATGCCCTGCCGATGCTGCAATCGGTCGACCGCCTCGGCGGCGAGTTAAACGATCTGCGCCGAGGGATTGCCCGGCGCATCCGCCTGAGCGCCAGCACCGCCGCGATCAACCAGTTCCTCGCTCCCTTGCTGGCCGCCTATGACGCAAAAGCGCCGCAGGTGCAGGTCGAGCTGCATGAGCAACTCTCGAGCCGGGTGATCTCCGATCTGCGCGAAGGCCTGGCCGATGTCGGCATCTTCGTCGAAGGGCCAGACACCGCTGCTCTGGAGTGCCGGCTGTTCCGACAAGATGAACTGGTCTTGCTCCTGCCGCCGGGCCACCGACTGGAGGGCTCAAGCCCAATCGATTTTGAAGAGGCATTGGGCGAGGACTGGATCAGCCTGGAGGGCGGCGCTGCCTTGCTCGACAAGCAGCTGCAGGCCGCGCATGCGGCGGGACAGCCCCTTCGGCTTCGAATGCAGGTGCGCAGCTTCGATGCCGTGTGCCATTTGGTCGCTGCCGGCCTGGGCGTGGCCCTGCTGCCCAAAGCCGCGGCCCTGCCTCTGGCGGCAGGCATGAGGTGGTCGTGGCGCGGCTTGACCAACCCCTGGGCCCAAAGGCGGCTGCTGATGGCCACGCGCAGCGGCATGCAGGAGCAGGCGGTGCTCGATCTGCTCGCGTTTTTGGACCCGGTTTCGCAAAACACGAAACCTCGACCCCGAAAACGGCAATAGACACCCCTGCGCGCCGGCGGCACACTGCCGGCTCATGAGCTTACCCACCCCACCCAACCCCAGCGCACTGACCGGGCTGAAAGTGCTGGAGATGGGCCAACTGATCGCCGGGCCCTTTGCCGCCAAGACCCTGGCTGACTTTGGCGCCGAGGTGATCAAGATCGAGACGCCCGGTGCGGGCGATCCGCTGCGCAACTGGCGCATGATGCAAGGCGACACCTCGGTGTGGTGGCAAGCGCAATCGCGCAACAAGCAGTCGCTGGCCCTCGACCTCAAGCGCGCCGAGGCGCAAGCCATCGTGCGCCGCCTGGCCGGCGCGGCCGATGTGCTGATTGAAAATTTTCGACCGGGCACGCTCGAGGGCTGGGGCCTGTCGCCGGCGGTGTTGCAGGCGCTCAATCCCAGGCTGATCATCTTGCGGGTCAGCGGCTATGGACAAACCGGCCCCTACCGAGACCGACCCGGCTTTGGCGTGATCGGCGAGGCCATGGGCGGGCTGCGCCATCTGACGGCCGAACCCGGTCGGGTGCCCGTGCGCGTGGGCGTGAGCATGGGCGACACCCTGGCCGCCCTGCACGGGGTGATCGGCATCTTGCTGGCCTTGCAAGAGCGCCAGCGATCCGGGCTGGGTCAGGTCATCGACGTGGCGCTGTACGAGGCGGTCTTCAACTGCATGGAGAGCCTGCTGCCCGAGTACGGCACCTTCGGTGCGGTGCGTGGACCGGCCGGCAGCGCCCTGCCCGGCATCGCGCCGAGCAACGCCTACTTGTGCCGCGACGGCGGCTACGCGCTGATTGCCGGCAACGGCGACAGCATCTTCAGGCGACTGATGAAGGCCATCGGCCAGCCGCAAGTGGCAGACGATCCCCAACTGGCGCAAAACGCCGGCCGCGTGGCGCGGGTGGACGAGCTCGACGCGCTCATTGGCCAGTGGACTGCCAGCCGCACGGTGGAGGAGGTGCTGACGGCCCTGGAGGCCCAGGGCGTGCCGGCCGGGCGCATCTACACCGTGGCCGATATTGCCCAAGATCCCCACTACCGCGCCCGCGGCATGATCACCACCGAGCAAATCGATGGGCACGAGATGCTGCTGCCCGGCATCGTGCCCAAGCTTTCGCGCACACCCGGAACGCATGTGCGGCCTGCACCCCGTGTCGGCCAGGACAGCCGGCCCGTGCTGCGCCGCATGGGCCTGAGCGAGGAGCAAATCGACGAACTCGAGGCGCTCGGTGTGGTCGCTGCAAACCAAGAGGTCACGCCATGAGTGCCGATCGCATCTTTTTCAATGAAGTCGTCACCCGAGACGGCTTTCAGAACGAGCCGACGTTTGTCGAGACGGCCGACAAGGTGGCGCTGATCGACGCCCTGAGCGACTGCGGCTACGCCAAGATCGAAGTGACCGCCTTTGTCTCGCCCAAAGCGATCCCGATGCTGCGCGATGCGGATGAAGTGATGGCGCGCATCAAGCGCCGAGCGGGCGTGGTCTACACCGTGCTGGTGCCCAATATGCGCGGGGCCGAGCGGGCCATCGAGGCGCGGGCCGATGAGCTCAACTTGGTGATGTCGGTCTCGCAGACGCACAACCTGGCCAATCTGCGCATGCCGCGCAAGCGCAGCTTCGAGGTGCTGCGCGACGTGGTGCGCCAGGTCAACGGTGCAGTGCCGATCAATGTCTCGCTGTCCACCGCCTTCGGTTGCCCCATGGAGGGACCGGTGGCCATGGAAGAGGTGCTCGATTGGGCCCACCGCTTGGCCGGCATCGGCGTGCAGGGCCTGACCCTGTGCGACACCACGGGCATGGCCCATCCCAACCAGGTCCGAGCGCTGGCCGATGCGGCGCTGGCCAGCCTGAGTCACCTGGAGCTGACGTTTCACTTCCACAACACCCGGGGCATGGGACTGGCCAATCTGCTGGCCGCCGTTCAGGCAGGCATCGACCGTTTCGATGGCTCGCTCGGCGGCTTGGGCGGCTGCCCTTACGCGCCGGGGGCGACGGGCAATGTTTGCAGCGAAGATGCGCTGCACATGCTGCAAGCCATGGGGCTGCAAACGGGCGTGGACCTCGAGCGCCTGCTGGTGCTGGCGCGCGCACTGCCCCATATCGTCGGCCGCCCGGTCCCAGGCCAGGTCGCCCAAGCCGGTCGCAGCTGCGACTTGCATCCGGTGCCCGACGCGGTGCTTGCACTGCACAGCGCCTGAGCCTTACCCTACATCACCCAAGGAGCATTTGATGAAACCCCTGCATCGCCTGTGCACCGTCGCAGCCCTGCTGTTCTCGAGCAGCCTGGCCATCGGTCAAGCCTACCCTGCCAAACCGATCACCCTGATCGTGCCCAATCCGCCCGGGGGCGTGGTCGACACCTCGGCCCGGCTGCTGGCCGAGCCACTGGCCCGCCTGCTCAACGGCACCGTGGTGGTCGACAACAAGGGCGGCGGCAGCGGCAATGTGGCCTATGGTCTGGTGGCACGCGCACCGGCTGATGGCTACACCCGCCTGACCTCCTACTCGGCCTACCATGTGGGCAACCCTTCGCTGATGCCCAAGCTACCCTGGGCCCAAAAGGATCTGGCACCGGTTGCGTTGATCACCGCGGCGACCAATGTGATCACCGCTCACCCTTCGGTGCCTGCCAACAACCTCAAGGAGTTGATCAGCTACATCCAGAGCAACCCCGGCAAGCTCAGCTATGCGTCCCAGGGCAACGGTTCGCTCTCGCATGTGGGCACCGAAATGCTCAAGAGCCAGACCGGCACCAGCATGGTCCACATCCCCTACCGCGGCTCGGGTCCGGCGATCCAGGACGTGCTCGCAGGCCAGGTGCAAGTCTTCATGACCACCCCACCGTCGGTCATGCAGCATGTGCAGGCGGGCAAACTCAAGGCCTACGCGGT
>JACCDP010370509.1_pt1 | contig 15220 bp, 23 predicted proteins | sample 7445841 | NCBI WGS metagenome assembly JACCDP01 (sample SAMN15323441, study PRJNA562643) | freshwater metagenome | isolation source: river surface water | place: USA:Blue River Watershed | collected 2017-08-17 | reverse complement strand
TATCCAGTTTTGATACCATACTTATACATCATGAGGAGATGTCCGATCATTTCTGACATCGGAATCTTACCATCCTCATAGAACTTTGGATTATACGAGGTATTGGTTGAGATAGACTGGTCAATGAACTTCTGTAGCACAGCTACAATCTTCAAGTAGCCTTCTGGCGATCTCTGATCCCAGAGAAGCTCATACTTGTTCTTCAATCTGTTGATCTCTGGTACAACCTGCTTAAGTACACCATCCTTAGACTGCTTGATAGAGACAAGCGAACGAGGCGGTTCAATACCATTGGTTGAGTTTGAGATCTGTGCTGATGTCTCTGCTGGCATTAGAGCCATTAGAGTTGAGTTACGAATACCGTACTGGCCAGCCTTATATGCTAGGGCATCCCAATCCATTTTATAGACAGGTGCTACTAGCTCGTCGACTTCCTTCTTGTATGTATCGATAGGCATAACGCCGCCTGAATAAAGCGTATCTGCATGCTTTATGCAAGGACCATATTCTTCAGCTAGGTCAACGGAAGCTTTAATCAGATAGTACGACCAGGCTTCAGTATATTCGTGAACCAGATCAAGATTAGGAGAGGAATAAGTGGTACCATTACGAGCAAGCCAATAAGCAAAGTTAATGATCCCAACACCGAGAGGGCGGCGATTGCGAGTACCCACTTTAGCGGCTCTAACAGGATACGATTGATAATCGAGAAGAGCATCCAGTGCACGGACAGCCAAAGTGCAGGGCTTTTCGAAGTCGCTTGGCTTTCTAATCTTGCCCCAGTTGATTGCAGCCAGCGTGCAAAGGCTAATTTCACCTTCTTCATCATTAATATCCTTCAGCGGTGTGGTTGGTAGAGTAATCTCCTGACATAGGTTTGACATCTTGATCAATGCTTTATTCTTATCGAATGAGCCGTGATCATTGCAATGGTCTACGTTTTGGAAGTAGATTCGTCCTGTGTCTTTTCGCTCTTGCATGAAGGCTGAGAAGAGATCAATTGCAGGGATGGTCTTTTTTCTGATGGAGGTTTTACGTTCATACTTCTCGTATAGATCACGGAACGCATCAACGTCTCGAAAGAACGCTTCGTAGAGATCCGGGCAATCATGAGGTGAGAAGAGGGTGATATTACCTCCAGAAAGAAGTCTTTCATACATTACCTTATTAAACTGAACTGAGTAGTCTAGATGACGAATACGATTATCTTCCGTACCCTTATTGTTCTTGAGAACGAGAAGATCTTCTACTTCATAATGCCAGAAGGGATAATGAAGGGTGGCAGCTCCACCTCGAACTCCACCCTGACTGCATGACTTTACTGCTGTCTGAAAATGCTTGTAGAAGGGTACGACGCCTGTGTGGCTTACTACCCCACCATTAACCGGCGAACCAATCGCTCGGATACGGCCGGCACCGATACCAATACCAGCTTTTTGAGAAACGTAGCGAACAATAGCAGCAGATGTTGCAGAGATTGAGTCAAGTGAGTCGTCAGTCTCAATAAGAACGCAGGAGCTAAATTGTCGCTGCGGCGAACGAACACCAGCCATAATAGGTGTAGGTAGTGAAATATCGAATGTAGATAGCGCATCATAAAGATCCTTAACCCACTTGATACGAGTATGCTTCGGATACTTAGAGAATAAGGTCATCGAGATGAGCATGAAAGCCATCTGAGGGGTCTCATAAATCTGCCCTGTGACGCGATTCTTAATCAGATACTTACCACGGAACTGTTCCATAGCGGCGTACGCCAGGTAGTTGTCACGGTCGTGATCAATGTATGCGCAGAGATTATCAAACTCTTCGGTTGTGTATACCTCGCCAAGCTCCTTATCATAGTAGCCTGCATTTCGTACATTGCAATAATGCTCTAGTAGTTTGAACGGCTCATAACGACCGTACACTTCCTTACGCAGCTGATAGTTGATAAGGCGACCAGCGACATACTGATAGTTTGGTGTTTCTTCGGTAATGAGTTCGGCAGCCGCCTTGATCATAGTCTCATGTATGTCTGTAGACTTGATATTGTTGTAGAACTGAATATGGGAAGCGAGTTCTACTTCACTTACAGATACACCAGTTAGATCTTCACATGCCCATTCGATTACTTTATGAATCTTTTCTATGTTTAATGGTTCTTTGCGACCATCTCTTTTAACAACGTTAATCATTCGCCTGCTTTCCGTACACTTCGTTTATTGCTTTTGTTAGGCCTATGGTATTGATATCAGTAACAGAGTTGTCTAAGAATACATGCATGTCCCTAAACAACAGTTTATCTCGCCAACCTGAATTTGGTTTATATGATAGAAATGTTATGTGTTCAATATTATATTCAGGTCTTAGTTCCTGAACCATTTTCTTAATCTGATCACATGTTTCATTATCTTTAGCAAGAATAGCACACTTCTCATTAGGAAGTGCCATAATCATGGCAGTAGTTTTACCATTCTGCTTGCTTAGCTCTACAAACTGCTCTGCAACTTGTACTGGTGTCATTCGGTTACATCCTTAAGCGCTTCGATAATATCTGGGAAGTGTGCTCCGATAATATTCCAGCACTGCTCTGCTACAATACGATGTTCCTTCTGAGTAGCTGCATCCATACGCAACTGGCAATAGTGAATCCAACTACGAAGTGAGCCAGCCATAATAAGAGTCGACTCTGTGCAACCTTCAGGTAGAACTGCTCGAGCCTGTTCCTTAGCAATACCACGCTCGGTTGCCCACTGATAAGCAAAGTTGGCTGCGTTAATAGCCTGGCGCTGAATAACTCTCCACTCTTCAGCTAGACGGTTCTCATCAGGGGTTAGTTCGATAGAGTTCTGTCTGTTCTTAGAGTCCTGTAGACGGGCTTCCCTGTCAACAAATCCGAGATCAGCTGTTGGGTCTGCATAACGTTGTGAATATTCTTGGAATGAGAAGCTTCTGTGTCTGAGGATCTGGCGAGCAATGTCGCGAGTTGTTTTAATTTCCATTGAGACATGGACCATCTCCAGTGGTGACCAATGCTGGTTCTTAATTAGATAGCGAACGAGCTTAGGTGCTGTTTTTGTATTATTTTGATTTGATGGATTCGATACTCTAGCTGCCCATGCGACGAGCTCGCTAGCTGTAGAACATTCTGTATATGCTGATGGCTTTGTGATGCCGATTAAATTTACTTCACTCATTAACTAGTCCTCATATCATTATCGCGCCAGAGTACTTCCTGGATATATTCAATTATCTTTTGGTCTTCTAGGTAGTCGACCTTCTCATACAACGCATCAAGCCATTCCATGGCTTCTTCATGTGTCACATTGTGCATTACTCAACCTCGAACTTCTCACTCTTGTAGCGAGTATATGTATAATAGCCGCGAGCCTTAAGGAGCTCTGCACGCGCCATAGCTTCATTATACTCTACATACTTACCATCATTAAACCACCAGTAGCCGTCAACAAACCACTTTGGCTTGCGACGATATTCAACCAGCCATTGACCATCTGTTCTATGAATTCGTACATGTGTGATAGGGTGCTGAACTACTTCTAAGCCTATATCAGCAATTGAGTATTCTGTGTTCATATAAGAAAATCCTCTACAGTAGATTTCGTCATTCCGATGTAGTATGGCTTCTTAACACGAATCATCTCATCGATCATATTTCGAGTACCGGGAGATATACCATCCCAGATAATAATTGCTGCGTCGCAATATTCTGCCATACGACGATTGCGCATAGGACCAGCCGCCTTGCCGTATTTATTCCATTCCTGAGGTGTAACTGGCATTCGAGTTATCGGAATATTATATACACCGGCATATTGTTCGCCTAGTTTATCTACGCCGATGGCTTCACCGCTGACCTCTTCGGTGATATCAAAGCCAGAACGCTGAATAGCTTGGACAACGAGGCTGTAGTCATCGAACGGAATCTTATTAATAGGGTCTTTATAACGCGTCCCTGCGATAACAACTTTCATATTAACTCTTCTTTATTGATGTGTAATCAACATCCAAAGGTTCTACTTTGGTCTTATCGTAAACAATATTAAAATCCGGCACGTCTTTAGGTACCGGGTTGTCGCCGTAATCGTAACTGATAGTTATATGAGGTGCGTAATCAGGATAGTCGTGTGTAGCACCATACGTATTCTTGATTGCGTTGTGGTGATCTTCAAGTATAGAGCAATCGACAATACCTACAAGACACTTCTTCTCTCCATGAGGAAAGATTTTCCATTCCGTGATTTTGCAATTAATAGGTAGATCGATCTTGTAATTAACTACATCAGGTACACCTTTACGACTATACGTGATTGTAGTGTGGTACTGCTTAGGGTCAGCTTTATTAGGTATGTTATGAGAATTAACCCACGCACCTAGTTCTTTAGCGCTTTGTTTTGATAGGTGCACAGCGACATACGTGCCACCTGGATGCTTCTTCATATCTAAATACTTTCTACGTACCTCATCTAGGTACTCCATTCGCTGTCTGAACGTCATGACCATTAGAGTATATGCCTTTGCTGCTTATTGCAAATATTACACTTGCGATACTGAATAGCCTGACCGTTCTCAAGCCATCTGGGCTGATCCCAAGGCGTCCAGTCATGCCATCCGAATCGGCATAGCATACGTTTCCACCACATTAATCGTTCCAGGAGTGTTGATACTTATACACCATAGGATCAATGTACACATCGTACTTAGAGTGATCCTCTACCTTGGTATTGAGAGGTACCACAGTAACATGATTATCTACATAGCTCGAACCGTGCAGTGTCTTAATAAGAAACTCTGCATCCTCGACCATGGTATCATTATATACTACGAATAGAATAGGTCGCTGGGGTTGTACTGGGAATTTACGAATCATTTCAGTCGAATACATGTTATACTTTCTTCCATTGCTGAAACTTAAGTTTAGCCTCTAGACCAGTATAGGTACATTCATTAATAGTATCAACTATTTTCCTGAGTTTCATACCAGCCATTACCATATCATTTATGTCTTTTTGTTCTATAGATTCAGGCCAGATACAAACAGGGAAGCCTGCATCAATAGACTTTTCAATCTTACGAACAATTTCTGCATTGCGAGGTTCATTATCATAAACAATGATGAACTTCGACTTATCTTCAGAGATGCTATTTAGGTTAGTTGTCACATCAGATCCCGCTGATGCAATACAATTCGGAATAAACATTGAGTCGATAGGGCCTTCTACAACGTAGATAGGTAGTCTATCATCAACAGTATCTAGTCCATATAATTTAGGCTTCTCTTCATCAAACATAATAGTGATGTAGCGAAGATTAGTATTCTTTCTAAAAGAACGCCCCTGAATAGCAAACAAGTTGCCTTCCTTATCTAGAAAGGGTATAATCAACCTAGGCTCATCATTGTCGATAGACTCAAACTGCCCCGGCTTAAACTCGTTCACCCACTTCTTAAACTCCTTACAGAAGAAGAGCTTGTAATGATACTTCGTAGGGATCTTACGCTGATCAATATACTTCTTCACAACTGAATCAGCTGAAAAGGACGAGATCTTCTTAAGCTTCTTTAAGGGGGTATCTTTGATGAAAGTCGGCTTCTTCATCTTATCGGCAAAGATCTGAACGTCAGTCTTTTCGATCTTCTGAGGATCTGCCATCAGCTTCTCTTTGACGTACTCGTCGTAGAGACCCTGATCTAAATGCTGTACTAGTCTAGGTATATCCACGTTAGGTATGCCACAGTTATGGCAGTAATAGCGTAGCTTGCCTTTACGGTTGTATACGTAACCGCGCGCTTTACGTTTATCTGTTTTAGAGTCACCACAGTAAGGGCATGAGAAGTTCCACGCACTCCCCTTACGCTTAAAGTTCCGTAACCTGAATGATAGTAAAGATAGATACTTTGAATCTAACCAAGCGAAAGACATTAAATAATCCAGTATATAGTATTTGTCACCACATATGGATTATATGAAATAACGCACGGAAGTGCAACTGTTAATTAGAAAAATTTACTGATATCAATACTATTAAGCAGCCACATCACAACAACGCCGCCACCAACAACTGTCCACATCCAGCGTTCTAGGCGATCGATTCTCTGCGTAATACCGCTATTAATCTTTTCGTGCTGATCTGAGCTTGCTTTCTGCATCTCTTCGATCTTTTTGATGATTCTGTCTTCTGTGTGTTCCATATCACCTTGAAGATCTTTTTCTACTTTTTCGATGCGATTGTAGACAGATTTAATATTATCGTCTGTTTCTTGTCTGCGCTTTTCAACCAAGTCCTGTAACTTCTCTTGAACTTTCTCGTGGAACTCTAAGCGGGTCTCTTGGACCGCGAGTAATTGAGAAACAGATGTTGATACTTCTGTGAGCTTTTCAATAGTTACGTCAAGTCGATCTACTAGTGCACCGACCTGCGCCATATCCTTCTGTAGTGAGGATACATTCTCTGCTAGTTTCTTGACATCGCTATCTGACACTGACATTATTCAACAACCTCTGCATTACGCTGCGGTGCGAACTTTTCAGCGCCAGTGAAACCTAAACCTGCAATAACGATGTACATGATAGATTCAAACATGAATTGATCAACTGTGTAGTCGCCAAATAGATTAGCAAGAAAACCACAAGCCATAAGAGCAACACAGAGAATTGTGACAAATCTCTTTGATGAATATGAACCGTTTGTGTCTTGTAGAACTTGACTGATGTACTTTTTAAGTGGCGCCATCATTAACATCCTTATTGTTTTTGTTATGTGGACATAATGAATTAATCAATTTGTGTTATTTATTTCTTTTTGCGAGGCGCTTTCGGTGTAGCTGTCTCAGCCTTTGGCTTGCGTGTACGCTTTGGCTTTACTACTGTAACAGCATCTGTAATTTGATCGTTGACAGCAGTTGTCTTTTGAGCTTCCTCAGCTTCAATCATGGCTCTAAATTCTTCTTTGATCGAACGATCATCTATGAAGAAGTTTTTAATACTTGCCCATATACCCATAACGTTAACCTCTCTTTTTACCTGATCTTACTAAAGCCATCTGTGCGAGACGTCTTGCGACCTGTACAGAGTTAGGCTGGTCTGTGTTTAAAACGCTTAGCGCTGCGACAAGCATTAGAAGTGCTTTGTTATCACCTTCGTCAGGTGAATTAATGAAGCGGTAGAAATTTGATGTAATGAAGTTAACGACACCCTTCTTGGTATCGGTTGTTACATCATCATCCTTCTCTTCTATGATAAAGTCATTGAACTTCTTCATCTGTCGCTTCTTCTTCTTTAGGTTCTTGTTTGATTGTATTTAGGTCTCTGGGAGCGCGCATAAGCACCTCTGGTGGTGCTGGCATATAGAGCTGTGGTACAAGCTTTGTCTTAGCACAACCTGATAATGAGACTACTAATAGAGCTGCGATTAAAATCTTATTCACGGTAGTCACCCTTCTTCGCCTTTTCATTGCTTGCTTCTACAGCAGCCTGTGAATCGCGAACCCATCTCTGTAGAGCTGTTAACTGTTCAGCATTCTGCTTGCATATTGCATAATTTGACATAACAACAGCAAGCGCTGTATTGTCCATAACACCCGATGGTGATTTATCAGATGCAAGTTGCATATCAGGATTTGCTAATCTTGCAGCGGCATCGTGAAGATGAATCCACCCATTCGACAGATCGTGTTGCGCACCGAGACCACCAGCAGCCTGACGATATATAACTTCTTTTTCTCTGATAACGTCTGTACGATCAACATACTCTGTTACTACGTTATCTGAAATACGTAAATTCTCAGCTGTTAGATCGGCAATTTGCTTTTCAGCTGATGCTTTATAATTTGCAAGTTCTAACTCAGATTGTGCTGAGCCTTTCATATAACCCCACCCAGCAGCTCCAACGACTATGAATATAATTGCGAGCAATTTAACAGGGAGTGGAATCATACCGAACATTTTTTATTTTCCTTGCATGAATAAACTAAAGGTCTTGCGTCCAGCTTTAGGAGCTTCAGCGGCATTCTTTCTCTTATAGCGCGCCATTGGGCCTGCTTTAACACCTGGCTCGCCTTGAGGTCCTACGCCCATACCTGCGATCTTACCTGCACCGATAGCATTAGCTGGAGCTTCTTCGTTCATCTCTGTAGACATATAATCGGTTGCAGTCTGCATATAGTCATATGCGAGAGTGATCTTTGACTGAACCCATTCAGGTAGATCAGTATCTGGCTTCAGCATATCGTGTAGCTGCTTCGCGTGTTGCATAATACCTTTGAGCTGAGACATTGCCATCTCACCTTCAAAACCATATTCTTTAGGATCTTTAGCCATTTAAATCTTCCTTAAAACTTCTATTACTCTTTGATCCATTGGTATATCGCTTGAGTATATTGTCTTACACTCCGCACCAATAATAACTTTGTCGGGCATGTAGTTTAGTAAAACTAGAAACGGCTTTAAATAGGGATAGTAAGGTTCTAGTTTAAGAAACAACATTCTAGTTGCATGTTGGCCAAATACATTGTATAGTACAATGAGATGGTTAATAATTAAACGTTCACGCAACTCACCAGACTCTTCAAACTTACCGAATAGTCTTTTAAGATATTTAAAACGTTTAAGATCATCATAAAATTCCTCGGTGTCTAGACACTGGGGATTATCGTAGTGTTTCGCAGCATAAAGCAGGAAATTGCTCTCGTCAAGCTTTTCAAATGGCATAGTGTAATATCTTAAAAGACGGTGGGTTTGAGGCCCACCGTCATAGTTAAATCAAAATTAAGCAATTGAGCCCATCGCAACAAGAGTCTCATAAGAGATACGTCCTGCACGACCACCAGCTGTTGCAACAAGGTTAGCTGTTGAACCACCTGATGTGGTAATGGTTACAGCTGGAGCAGCTGATGTGAAACCAATACCTGTGTTGGTAATAGTTACAGCAGTAATACCACCTGTTGAGTTAGTTGTGAGCGTTGCAGTTGCGTTGACTGAACCAGTACCTGTTGCTGTAACACGAATGGTGTCTGTGTTAGCGTAGCCTGTACCACCAGCAACAATTGTGATTGCAGTTAGCGAGCCTGTTCCAGTTGTCTTAAGATTCCAACCAGCGTGTGCAACATATGAAGTGTCAGCAGATGTGTTAGCAGCTTCAGTAACGTCAATACCGAACTGGCCATTGACTTCCTTAGCTTCAAATGCACCCATGGTTGTGTTACCGTAAAGTGCAGTCTGGTTAGTTGTATTAGCTGGTTTGTTTAGTTGAGACACGGCCCAAAGGACTGAGTTAGCCGCGTCATCTGTGTTGCCCCATTGAGCCATGTTTATTCTCCGTAAAGGTTGTGTTAACTATATTATTTATCAAACGTAAAAAGTTCGTTGATATCGTACATATCCATCATATACTGCGAGACTTTTTCGCTCTTTTTATTCTCATCAATCTCATCAATCATAAGTTTTCTTGGATCTTTAAGTCTCTCTTCAATATCTTCGCTCTGAGGTGGCGTTTCCACCACCTCAGTATTTCCCGCGATTGAAGTTGTGTTACTATCCATTAGAGCTCGCTCTTAAGATTCTCGTGTGATTGACCGATCTTCTTCTGGAAAGCCTCTTTCTCAAAAGGCTTCATACCAGCATACTTATCAAGAAGCTTTGCAGCATGCTTGCCGTGAACTTCGTGTGTAGTGCCGTCTTTGAACTTAATGTGTGCTGAACCCTGCATAGAAAGCTTTGCTCTCTGAAGCTGCTGCATGATGTGCTGGCGTGGTTCAGGTTCATCTGTCTGCTGACCTGCTGGTAGAGGATTCTTACGTGGACGACCGCGAGCTTCATCTAGCTCTGCTTCTTCGTTTGCAATCTTACGAACAGTGTTCTTACGATTGTAGTACTTACGAGCTGCATCGCTATCGCTACCGCTCTTCTTAAAGAGTCCGGATAGTTGTCCCGCTGCCTTTTGCGCATATGAGTCCTTAGTAGCAGCTGAGATCTCATCGATCTGCTCTTCTTCAAGACGATTTACGCCTAGCTTCTTACGAACAGCGTGTGAAAGGGCAACATAGCCTACACCGAAGTCATTAGCAGCTGAACGTACGTGTGACTTACGAACGTTGTCACCATAACGCTTAATGAGATGCGCAGCAACCTTAGCTGACTCTTCTAGCTCAGCTTCTTCTGACATCTTACGCTTGCCATGACGCTCATGTGTCTCAGACATAAGAACATCCATATCAGATGTTGGGACCATCTTCTCGATGCCATGTTCGAACATTACATCGTACCATGCGATATCACCATTTGCATCTGGTTCAGCATGCTGTGAGTAAATTGGTGTACCTTCAGCCCATTCCTTGTGGAAGACCTTAGTTGCGCAAAGGTGACCATCATTAGCCATGGAACCTGCAGCAACACCATCCATCTTTGCTTCGTCTAGTGATTCGTGCATAGACTTCTTGTATTCACCCTGCTGTGCAAGACGATCGTGAATATCAGCTAGCTGCGAATGTACCTGAGCAAGATCACCTACATGACCCCAGTTAACGCCCTTCTTACCACGATAGTCTTTGTGCTTGAGAGCGTCATCTTTGTGATTACGTACGTGCTGATCAATTGACTTTAGGAGTTCTTTAACAGCAGCGTGATGTTGACCATAACGAGCTGCTGCGTCTAGAGCTTCGTCTAGTTCTACTTCTTCAGTCTTCAGGCTTTCACCGCGCTTGACAAGCTGCTTACCAGACATGTTAGCGCCCTTTGATCTCTTACGAAGAGTCTGAGTGTCCTTCTGATCCTTTGACCAGTCACCGCCACCCATCTTCATCTTATCGACAATCTTATTGCCTTGAGCGCGAGCTTTCTTGCGATAGCTTTGAAGAGTATCAGTTGATAGCTCATCAATACTCTCTACTTCTTCTTTCTTCATCGACTTAGCAATTGCCTTGCGACGATTATGAAGATAAGAATCTGTTTTGTCAGTCTTGCCATCGTTATTGATATCGGAGTCTTCCTGACCAACAGCATCATGACCATGCTTATTAGTCTTCTTCTCCATGACATTGCGTGCTGCTTCAATTAAGCTTTTTGAAAGCTTGCTGAATTGGTTGTTACTATCGATCATTGTGTTTCTTCTCCGTAAAGGTGTTATGCTATTTATTGTTTAATCATTATCGATAATTTTAAGCTTGCGCTGAGCTTTAAGTGAGCGTCTAATCAAGAAATTCTTGACATTATCGACGTCGCGATCATTTGTTTTATCAGTACTATAATTTTTCGAATCTGTTTTAAATCTTGGATCATCAGAAGGGTGCACGTGATCTTCAGGATTAATAAAACGCTCAGGTGCATCTTCAGCATAATCAGCAAGATGTCTCATTACATCAGTTAAGATCTCGTTATGCTCTTTTTCAAGCCCCATCTCACTAGCAAGCTTTCTTACTTTCTTCTCGCTTGTAGCAGCTGTTTCTAAATCTCTAGGATTAATATGACCTCTAGATCGAGCATCTCTAAAGAGATCGAAAATCTTATCAAGCTCAATAGCAGCAGCTTCAGCTGAAGCGCTCGGTGTTTCCTTCGGTAGTTCTGAATAAAGCTTCTGTGCCTTATCTGACATTTCGAATGCTTTAGTTTGATACGAACCAACTGCGATCTGGTCGTTCATATCTTTTTCAGGTCCACCATCAGGCGCTAGTGCGCCATGCATACCTGCAGCTTTTTCTAATAAGTGTCTTGCAACCCTGCCAATGGATATAAATGCCATTATACTCTCTTTGTTGTCGCACGAAGCATCCAGGAATGCTTTCTGTGAGCTTCAATTCTGTCCTGAAGGAAGTTTGACAACCCTAGTCTATCAGCAGCCTCAGCTTTTCTATAGACATCGATCAGCATTGTGAGAAGCTTTTCGTTGTCTTCTAATAGGCGTGTTGCCATAGCTAGGCCGGTTGGAATAGTATCATCACCTTCAATAGCTGATAGGGAGACAAAGCGCGCAAATGAACCAGGTGCATAGGCATCTACAGCGCGAATATGCTCAGCCATTGGGTCAATAGAACCACCAACTTCACCGTAAAGGTTGCCGAAAAATTCATGATACTGAGGGAAGTCAGGGCCTTCGACATTCCAGTGATAGTACTGAGCCTTCAGATAGAAAGCGTAGTTTGACGCAAATAATTTCTTTAGCTCTTCAATTAATTCTTCCATTGTACTTCCTTACCAAGCTTTACAAGACCAATAACGTGCTTTATCCTTTGGACCAGGATTATCGCAATTGTGGCGTGCTCTAAATGATTTACGGCGAGCTGGGATATGCTTTTTAATAGATAGATTCTTATCGCCGAAATTGACTTTTTTAGCCTTTCCGTCCCCGTCAGGGTCAACAAATACCTTTGACTTCTTAACATCACCTTGCATTGGCTTGTTAAGCGGAACTTTACGGCCTTGATATGTAGCCTCATCTATAAACTCTTTAAACGGTATCATCTGGCTTCCCATCTGTTAAATTGCCTGTGCCAATAATCTTACGATTAGCTTTCTGTCTACGCACAACAGCTTTACCGTCTGCAGTACGAACGACAACACCCTTGACGTCAGCTGATCTTACTTCTTCTTCCATCTCTTCAGCTGCTCTTCTTTCCATCTCTTCGATTACAGAAGGGTGTAGAGCGAATCCGCCTTGAGTTTGCATACCTAGATCACGTGCTGTTAGAGTAACACCTACGCCTGATGCATATTGAATATTAAAGGATTCATCGAGTGATTGGCCTGGTGTATCTTTCTTATAAGCTTTAACAAGCGAATCAGTACCTACAAGACGCTTCTTTGGATCAGGCTGTGAATTGCCTTCTTCATCAATAATCTTCTTTTGAATCTCTGCTTGCTTGCCATGCTCTGTATGAGGTGTGTCACGATCTACTTTTTCGATCTTCTTACGAGCTTTAGAGTTGTTTGACTCTTTATCGACAAGCTTGGTACCATTGCTGGTATCCTCTTCCTTCATGACAGGCGACTGACCCTTATAATCGCGAATCATACCATCAGCATCCCACTGTGAGCAGCACATACGCTCTGTTACCCAGTCGTTAATTTCTTCATGCTCGCAGAAGCCTTTAACCTTAACTGAATTGTCTTCGCCTGGAAGAGTACCTAGATCGATACGCTTCGACATAGCGATGTATTCTTTATTAGGCGCCTTGAGTCCGCCGTTCTTATTCAGCTCTTCCTTTGTAACAGGCTTTTCTGAATCTGGCTTCCACCATGAGCAGTTACGGCAGTTGGTACCTACTACCTTTTCAACTGACTCTTGAGCATCTTTAAAGTCTTGCTTTGTAGGTGCACCTTTAGATCCTGGCTTACGCATACGCTCACCTGAACCTGCTTTAATACGAGCGCGCTTAGCGTGAATGTTGTCCCATAGACCACGCTTCTCGTCAAGCTCTGTTTCTTCATTGTGATGCATATTCAACATCCAATGAGCTAGTTGCTTCTTACGAGGTGATGCAGAATCAGAAGAACGTATCTTTCTGAGTTCGGCGGCTGACTTGCCCTTTAGACCATGGCGGGCTGAGTCCCCGGGCTTGCCTGGACCCTTCCCATCAATAAAATTTTCGTTGGTCTGCTGTACCTCTTCCTTTAGTGTGTCAACGAGCTTACCGTTTACATAAAGGTTGTGTCTAATGTCAGAGTTAGGGTTTAACTTTCTCATATACGCGTGCTTTTCACGTGCTGTCTTTTCGTCTACGTGAAACGATGCAGCGTCATGGAGTTTGGATTCTTCACCATTCTTCTTGAGACGAACTAGCTTAGCTTCCTTAGAGGCATTGGATTGCTGCTTTCTCATTTTATTGATATCTCTAGCAGCATTCTTCCAACCCTTGATCTCTTCATCAATTTGTGTATCTTCATGAACCTTACTCACGCCGGCGTGAGCTTGAGCGGCCTTGAGGCCACCTTCTGAATCTCTCCAGTCCTTTCTCTTACCCCACTTGTTAAGAGACTTAAGAGCTGTTGTACCATCAGGGCGCTTGTAGCGAGTAATGCTTGGCTGACCAGGTGCACGACCTTCATGAAGATCAGCATCTTCGTTGAAGTATGTCTTGCCTTGATTAATATAAGAGTTAACACGTGCAAATGCATACTGCTGCTGTGATACACCGGTATCTTCGTACCAAGCATCTAAACCACGATTATATACTTCACCGAGTACATCTTCAGAGATACCTGACTTTCTAGCCTTCTTAGCGATAGCTTTATAAGCTGAAGAATCGCAATCACGCTCTTCTTCAAACTTCGAGTACTGAATGATGTTTTGATTGCCTTTAACTTCCTTACCACCCTTCTTCTTAGCTACAGTATCTGTAGTCTCGGCTGGCTGCTTACGTTGTGAGCGCTCTGCCATTGGTGGGAAGTTTTCAGCGAAGATATTATTAAACTCTTCGCGTACAGATGATTGGCCGCTACCAGCAGGTTCTTTTGTCTTACCTTCTGGCTGACCGTGATTCTGAAGTTGCTGACCTTTCATGAAGGTATGAAGGCGCTGCTGTTCAGCTGCCTTAACGCGTGGAATGAGACGTAGTGCAATCTTCTTAATGAGCTTCTGCTTACCCTCTACGGCACGATCGATCGCGATCTTTTCGGATGGTCCAAGCTTCTCATATTCAGCACCGCGCTTACCAGCAACGCGTGTGCGTACAATCTGGCGAGCCTGCGCATATGCACGCTTCTTAATATTTTCTTTTGGAGCTAGTCTCTTTTTGGCGAGTTCGCGTGAACGTTCAATCTTCGCCTGATAGCGACGCATAATTTGTGCACGCTTTTGACGCTGCGCTACAGAAAGAACAGCTTCGTCAAGCTCAGCTTCTTCCTTATGCATCTTTTCTTTGTGGTCTAGTGCATCGTTGATATCGTTAAAAGTAGTATGGTACTTACCATTGTGATAGACATCATAAGAAGTATGACGCTTCGAAACATTTGGTTCGTTACTGGATACTTTCTTAATGGTTACATCGATTTTCTTATCCATACAATCCTCTAAACAATAAAAAAGCCTCTTGAAAACGTATCAAGAAGCTTACTGAAATCCTTCGATTAAGACCAAGGCACCCATTTCTCCGGCAACGTTATCTAGCTTGGGAGAAGAAACAATAGTGTCGCGGGTTGGTACTTGTATTCTTTGCATCAGAGTTTCCCGTAGGCTTATCTGTAAACTAAAATGGGTGTTTGCCTTGGCCTTAACCACCCGTTATTTAGCT
>JACCDP010316782.1_pt1 | contig 15220 bp, 15 predicted proteins | sample 7445841 | NCBI WGS metagenome assembly JACCDP01 (sample SAMN15323441, study PRJNA562643) | freshwater metagenome | isolation source: river surface water | place: USA:Blue River Watershed | collected 2017-08-17 | reverse complement strand
GCCAGCACGAGGGAGATCGTGAGGGGTACGCCCGGGGAGTTCATCATGCCGTAGCCGTAGAGGCGTCCGTCGGGCCGGGCGAACTTGTGCCCCCAAGAGCCTACGGCGCTCTGGCCGCGGGCCGCCTTCGATGCGAGGCGTTTCAACCCCGGCATGAACGATGCATCACCCGTTGCCAGTTGGTACTCCGACAGCAGCAACATGACGTAGCCGAAATACCATGTCGCCATGTCGTTGGACTCGTACTGCGAGGCCCACTCGACCTCCCTCCGGATCAGCGGAAGATGGTTGGTGTCGCCGCTGGCCATCAGCGCGAGTGCATTCAGAGATCGGGGGATGGCATCGATTCTTCGGGCGTAGGAGGGATCCTCCATCCGTTGGGCGAGGGCTCGGCACCCTGTTTCAAGGATGCGTTTGGACTTCAGACAGTCAAAAGGGGCGGTGGCGCTGTACGTTCCCAGGACGGGGAGTTTCAAGGCCACCTCTTCGGAACGGCCCGTGCGCCATCGGGTCAGGGTGAGTTGGCCTTGTCCCGCCTCGGACTCGGCCAGCGTCAGGGCCTTGCCGAGTTCGGTGCGTGGGTCGTGGAAAAATGGCTGGCCGCCCACGCCGAGAATCACGTCTCCGACCGCCAGAACACCTTCGGCCGGAGAACCCTTTTCAACCTGTGTGATGGCTATCTGACGGGCATCGGAAGTGACCAGTTGGTCGCAGAAGATCCAACCGCGCAGACCCGTGGCCCCCAGGTTCCAGTCATGCTGGGCGCCCTCGGGTATCTTATCCCCCTGGGTGAAATCGGGGATCTTCAGTTCGCGACTCTTGCCCGCCGCAACGAGTGACGCCGGCAGTACGAAAAACGCGGCCAGTGCGATGGCTTTCAGCAGGTGTTTCATAGGGGTGGAGTCGCGGGTCCGTGAATGCCGCGGTGGATGATGTCGAGAGAAAGGACCGCATAGGCGGTGACCAGGTTGGGATCCTTTTCCCACCAGCGGGCGTTGGTGTTGACCCATGATCCGTCCGTGCGTTGGAGGTTGATCAGGCGCAGGGCGACCTCGCGACGCCAGTGGATCCTCCGGCCGTCCTTCAATTCCAGCGTGTCGACCCCGACGGTGTTCAGGGCCTTGGTCATGAGGTGCAGGTAGTAGTACAGGCCCTGGAGATCCATGCCGGGGTTCTCGTCGAGGGTGTAATTCGAGCGCAGCCAATCGAGCACGGCGACCACCCGTGGATCCTCCCGCTGGAGATCGGCGTAGATGTAGCTGAGCAACCCCGCGTAACTGATGCTGCCGTAGGACCGCAAAGCCACCCGTCCGGTGAGCGCGTTGGTCTCGCCGCCGGCCATGCTGTGCCCGGGATAATAGACAAACCCGCCGCGGTTGCTGACGTCGTCCGAGGCCCAAGGTTGGCGGTTGTGACTGGGCAGGTTCTGGCAGTTCTGGACGAATTGAAGGACAGCCTTCCAGTCCACTTCCTGCTTGGGGACGGCGGATTCGCCCGACTGAAGATATCGCGTGTAGTGCAGGGCTTCCAACGCCGTCAGCGTGTTGTTCATGTCGGAGTGGGCGTACTTGTCGCCGTATCCGATTCCTCCGTCGAACGGCGAGTCCATCTTTCCCGGTTCACCCAGATCCATCTGTGAACGGATGACGAAGGTCCGGGCACGACCGAGGATCCTGTCATGGTCGGGATTGCCCGACGCGGCCAACGCCACCATGGACAGGGAGGTGTTGTAGTTGATGAGGGACGTCCGGTAGATGCTGCCGTCGGGCTTCACGGACCCGAGGATGAATGCATAGCCCTTGGAGAGGGATGCCGGGAGGTTCGTCTGGAAGCGTCGGGTGGGTTCCCCCATGAATGCAGTCAGGATCAGAGCGGTGGGAGCCACGTGATCTGCAGTGGACCACCAGCCGTTGGTGTTCTGGCTCGCGAGGAGGGAGGCCAGACCTCGGTCGATGGCGTTTTGGATCTCGTGACCCAACGAGATATCGATGGGTGACGGGGGCTTCACGGTCTTCGAGTTGTCTCCGGCCAGCGCTGGACCGGCAAGGAGGCTCAAAGCCAGCAAAAGGCATCGGAGGGCTGTGGGCATCGGTGTCTTCATGGGGCGGATGGCTTCGGCGGCGCGGGCGGCATGGGCTCGTCGAGCAGGAGGTGGATCGCTGTCTGGTTTGTCAGGGCAGGTTTGAGGAACGTGGTCAGCTGTCCCAAGGTAAGGTCGGGTGGCACGAATGCGAGTAAGACGTTGGGTCGGGGGCGACGATCCGGGCCATGGCTTCTTTCCCGATCAGCCTCCAGTTCACGGCGCAAATCCGCGGGACCCAAGAGGGGACGCTCGATGCATTCAAGCTCCGAGCCAGAGGCCCCCTCCCTCCGCACGGATTCGACAAGCAGCAGGCGGCCGGAGATCCGGCCATCCTTCTGTTGCAGGGCCAGTTCGGGGGGATGGGCTCGGCGTTCGGTGCGGTTGAGGAGTTGCCGGTCTGGAGTGAACGCGCGGTAATAGGGATCGCCGGGCAGCGGAGGTTCGATGCGGATCCCTTGTTCGCTGTCCAATGAACCGAGGATTTCGGCCAGTGCCTGGACGGACGCGAGTTGGATCGCAGGCGACCAGTGGAGCGTGAGGAAGGGGATGTGCTTCTGCCGGTCGAGAGCCGCGATCGCGATGACCGCGGAGACCAAGGTTCCATCGGGGTTCAAGATGGTTGAACCTTCCCGGAGTTGGACGCGGAGGTTGGCCAAGGCTTCGACCTTGGACCCCGGCGGTTTTCCGGTGCCGGGAGCTGCGTCGACCTGCAGGACCAGATCCTGGACGCTCTTCGAACCCAGCGGAAGGACTGGTTCGATGGCCAGAGTCAGGAGTGCTCCTTCGGCGATCTTGAAGTCGGGATTTACGGTGGTGTTCCGGTAGATCGTTTCCTTGGACACCGATCTTGGCACTTCGAGGACCGCGTAGGGTGTGCTGAAGAGGCTGGCGATCGCCATCGGTTGAACGGTGTCGGCGACATACTCCAGGCGGTTTGGATTGTCTGGGGCCGGAATTCGCCGGGAGCCGGAGAAGAGGAAACCCTCCGGTGGAAGTGCAGTGCCGGTGCGGCGATCCATCAGGAGGTTTTCGACACGAAGGACATGGCCGTTGGTGCCGATGACACTGAGTCGGAAACGTTCGCCCTTGGCCCAGAATCGATGTGTCGGTGGATGGTACGATTCGCCGGGTTCCGTCCCGATGAAGCGCAGCGCAGTGTGGATGTCGCTGGGCCGTGCGAAGGCGATGAGCAGGGACTCGTAGCCATGGTCGCTCGACTCGCCCACGACAAGGAACTCGCAGGAGGCATTGGCTCCCACGGCCGACCGCTCCACGCGCACTTCGACGCGTTGTTTGCGGTGATCGGCGATCAGGCCGGGGAGGACGAGGCGGTTGGTATCACCGGCGAACTGGCGGAGTTCGTCCTGATGAATGCGGTCAACGCGCACCCGGTTCTCTGAATGACCGTGGGGACGGTCTTTGAAGGGGCTGTCGAACTGGGCATGCACGGCGGCTACCGCGAAGAACACGACAGCGACATGGAGCCAGAGCGGCATTCGGCAAAAGAAGGATGCGGCCCGTGGCGGTGTCAACGAGCTATCCCGACTGACGCTTGGAATCAAGCGCTCCAGCCACTTCGCGGAGTCGAGCGCGGTGTACACCGCGCTGGAGGGAGAGTGCAACCGATGGGAAAGCCGGTTGAACAGGCGCGCTGAAAATCTCTGGAGAGCTGGCGCTGGCTTGGCATTGGAAAGGGAGGCTGGAATCACCGCCTACTGAGGGTGAGTTGCCCACAGTTGTGACAGCGGGAGTCCGTGCAAATTCGCTGCGAAAGCAATGACCTCACTGCCGGTGTAAAGCACCACGCCGCGAACCCATCGCGGGCCCGCCGCGTTCGCCAACGCCCGGAAGAGCTGCTCGGTGAGATGGCGACGCATCATGCGGTTTATAAACAACCAAAAGATCGATGATCATCAGCCACTCTATGGCCGCGGAGGGCCGCAGAAAAACCTGCCTAACAAAAGAAAATGGGGCAGTAAAAGATTGTCCAATTTGGCTTGGAGGCGACGGACTGTGCGCCTTACTTCCGCGGCTTCGCTCGCACGAGTTCGATCGAGTGAAGGGTCAGGGTTTGGCCAGGTAGTGATTGTGGGCCCAATTCGATCGCGAGGCCGGTGATTAATCCGCTGTAGTTCGGTGAGGTCCCGAGTTGGACGACCTGACTGCGTACCTTGTCGTCGCCGGCCAACTCCAACGGCACGCTCCGCTCACGGTCGAATGGTTCTTCGTCCAGCCGCTTCCAGTAAATCCGGGCGGTCATCGGGCCTCCGGTGGACGCGACGCGCAGCTTCATCGACGGTGCTTCTTCCGCCCGCCAGCTGCGGCCGCCGCTTTCAAGCCGTGCTCCGCGTTCGCCGATGCGGATGTTCCAAGCCCCCGACAGCGGGAAGCCGTTGTCGGTCGCGTTGTGGAGGGTCCAGTGTTGCCGGTCGTGTTGGAACCGCCACACCGGTGGCGTGCGGTCGGCCATTGCGTTGAAGCGTCGACGCATCTCCTCAAGCCGGCCGACCAGGAACTCGGTTCGGTGCTCGTAGACGATGTTGTGGTCGAAGTTCTCTCGGTGGATCGGGGCCACGTAGGCGGTCGAACCGTGTTTTGGATCGTCGGACCGGGCGTCCCCATGGGTTCCGCCATGGAACTCCAAGCCATCGGCCTTGAAGACACCCAGGCCCCAGCCGCTGTCGTCGACCAGCGCCGCCCAGCCCTCCGTCGCCAGGAAGCGGGTCCACGGCCAGGGCCTGCGCCAGTCGTTGGTCACGTGCGTGAGCGGGGCCCCGGTGAAGGGCTGGTCGCCGGTGTACGACATCAGTCGTCCCAGCCTCGAGATCGTGTAGACCGCCGGCAGCTCCTGGGGACAGGCACGGTAGGGGGTCTTGTCTGCGCGCCGGTTGGTGCAGCGGAAGCGCATGTGGATGAGCGGACCGTCGAGGGTGGTCCAGGTCTCGAACACACAATCGCCGCGAACGTTGTCGAGCGGCCACTGCATCGGGAGGCAGCGGATGTAGAGTTCCTTGCCGTTGTTGCGGTGCTCCACGACCTCGGAGGGATTCAGGTGGCAGTCTCCGGTTTGGATGGGATTCCAGCCGAGGCCCACCCAGGCGGGGTGAGGCTTCTTGTCCCCGACCTCGTAGGGCCAGGGCCCGGAGTAGTGGGACATCTGGATTTGGCGGCCCAAGTCGGCGCTGTTGATGAGGTTCCCGGGATGGTCCTTGCCGGAGATGAACGTGACGGCACCGCCCAGCGCCAGATCCATCCCGATGCGCACGTTGCCGTTGTCCAAGTAGGTCATCCGCGGAGTCGGCAGCGCGGTGGCAGCGCGACCTGCGGTCGCCGGATGAAGGAGGATTCCGAACACGGCCCAAACGGTCCACCGACTCCAGATCGCCAGCCTTCGTTTCGACATCAGTGCCGAGAGCATGACATCAATCAGCGCGGAAGGCGCTCAGTGAAATCGTCCCAGGATCTTGGCGGATGAAACCGATCATTCCGTGAGGAGAATATGCTGCTTTCTGATGGGCCCCAGTGCGGACAGAAACACGGTGTGGGGTTCCGACTGCTTCCGCCTGCTGCTGGGTCGGAAATGATCCCCTGACCCCTTTCCCGGATTCGGCCCGATAGACCCGCCACCGTCACCGGTTGTTCGCACTCCAGCCGCGGACGAAGCCGATGCACTGGGCCACATCGGGCACGGAGTGATCCCAGTTGAACTCGTACTCGCAACTGATGTTGCCATCAAATTTCTGCCGGCGGAGCTCGGCGAGCACCCCGCCCATGTCGGTGGAGCCGGTTCCGAAGATCATGTCGCGCTGACCATGCCCGAGTTGTGCACGCTCCTTGGCGTGCAACGAGATCACCCGACCCTCGAGCATGCGGAGGCCATCGACCGCGCGGATCCCGCTGGTCTGCCAGTGACCGATGTCGGCACAGGCACCAATGCGGGAGTCCCGGTTGCGGACGAGATCGGCCACCCACTTCGGATCCCAGACTTGGTAGGCCGGGTTCTTGGGCTGCTGGGCGTGGTTGTGGAAGGCCACGCGGATGTCGAACTCCTTCACCAGCGGCTCAAAGGTGTCCATCGCATCGGTCGATTCGGTGGTGATGGCGTAGAGGCCGAGTCCCTTGGCGAATTGGAAGAGTTTCCGGGCCGCTGCGGCCTCCTTCGGGATCGTCACCACGCCGTAGTTCACGGCCTTGAGCCCGTGCTTCTTGAGCTTCTCCTGGAGCTTCTGGATGGCCTCCGCGGGCATCTCGTGGCTCAGCTTGGTGGCGCGGTCTTCCGGGTTCAGCGCCTGTCCTGGGTAGAACTCGATGACCTTGCCGCCCGCCGCCTCGGTCTTCTCGATGGCTTCGAATGCGGTGAACCGGTTGAAGGTGTAGGCCTGGCAGCCGATGGCGAACCCGCCGATGCGGTATTCGGCCGGGATGGGGTCGGCCCACAGCGAACCACACAGGGTGATCAGGGAGGCCAGAGCCGAGAGGCGGAGAATCGAGGGGGATTTCATGAGATGGGGAACCATCGACATGGAAGCGAACCCGCGCCCAATTCTCAATCCCCAACCCGTGTTCCAGTTCGCCTCAAGAATTCCCCGATCCACGGAAACGGGTATCGGCCTCCGGTGGTTGACCGGGGACCCCTGTTTGCCCGGCAATGGCTTCCGCGGGGTTCTGGTCGATTTCCAATGGACCATTCCTGCCCTGAATGCCTGGCACAACGCCACCGGGCCCGATCACCGATTTGTCTCAGTGGGTGAGGTCTTCGCAGATCCAGAACTGCGGCTCCCTCAGACTCCCGATTTCAAATCGCTGCGACGGCGGCCATCATGGCCTCGATTGTCTCACCGGTTTCTTTCCGGGTTTGGTGCTCCAGAGAAGCCGGGGTTTCCATGAGTTTTGGATCCCCAATTTCCGCTCGAGGTTCCGTTCGGGGAAGCCCCGTGCAGAGGTTGTGGCTTTCTACTCGCCGCTGTCAGCGGCATCCCAACGGGCCAGGCACCAAGCGGGAACGATGAGGGTCGTGATAAAGAGGCACAGGAGGAAGTTTGAGAACACGTTAGGCATCAGGGATATTCCCCGGTGCTCCGCGATCTCGATGCCGAAAAGCCCTGCGATGAGCCAGATCATGACGTACTGGACGGTCTTGAAATAGGCCCGGTTGCGCAGCGTCAGCTCCCGCTCATCGATTTGATTCTCGGGCGCATTGGCAACAAAGCTGTGTTGGCTCACGAACACCAGGATGGACAGGATCGTGCCTACCAGCAGACACGCACTTAGAAGTATCAGGAGTCCGGGCCGGTCAGTCTGAAGGAAGAATTTCCCGAAGAACCACCCCCAGAGGGCTATGATGGCGATACGCGACAGCCTCAAGGTGGTTGGGGCGGAGAAACGGAAATAGTTGGAGGGAAGTTTCATAGGACAGGAACGAGGTTTAGGGGGTTGCCGGTGATGGAAGGAGGTTGTGATCGAGAGAATTGTGAGCCGAAGTCGGACTGGCCGTCGGCGCGTGCATCGCCACCGGGGCTAGCTGGGAGGCCAATGAGGGGAATGGATCGAGGGAAAACAAGGCCTCGACGGGAACCTCGAACAATCGGGCCAATCGCAAGGCCAGTTCGACGCTCGGGTTGTAGTCTCCCCGCTCGAGGAAGCCGATGGTTTGCGGGTTCACATCCACCCGTTCAGCCAAATCCTTTCGGCTCAGGCCGCGCTCCGTCCGGTACAGGTTTAGTCGATTATGGATCATGGGCCAGAGGGGTGCCGACAGCGTATTAAAATGCCGTCACGGTTTTTAAAATAGTTTGAAGCGTTGTGTAAACGCAACGAAAAGTTTCAAATAGTTCAGTCTGTATTGCTCAATCCCCATGGATCTTGTCGGACACTCACCGTTGTGAGGCGGGAGCGGTGAAGGTCGGCGGTCCATCGGAAACTCCGCTCGTTTTGCTCACTTGTGAAACCCTCCTTTACGGAACGATTCAGATGGCTCGGTCGTGCTGGCTGCTTCTGCTTTCGCTTGTGCTTTGTTGTTCGCTCGATCCGGGTCTCAACCATGGGCCTTCCATCGGCCCGCGCCTCGCTCTCGCCTCGTCTTGCGAAAGAATCCGCTACGCTATCCCTTTCCTCCCAACTGAATCGTTGGCTTTGCCTTGAGTTGTGCGCCGATTCTGGTGCCTTAGGAAAGTATGCGTTATGTGATGCGTCAGAAATTCTGGAGTTGGGGCGACAACTACAGCATCCGCGATGCCTCGGAGAAGGAGGTGTATTTCGTCGATGGCAAGGTCTTCAGCTGGGGCGATAAGCTCTCGTTCCAGGATCCGAGTCGCCATGAGCTCGCGCTCATTCGGCAAAAACTCCTGAGCTGGGGGCCCACCTATCACATCGAGAAGGACGGTCGCGTGCTGGCGGAAGTGCGTAAGCACTTGTTCACGTTGTTCCGGTGCCGATTCACGGTCGATGTTCCCGGGCCCGACGATCTCGAAGCCTCCGGCGATTTCCTCGACCGGGAGTACACCTTCCGGCGTCACGGCCGCGTGGTGGCAGAAGTGAGCAAGCGCTGGTTTTCCTGGACGGATACCTATGGCGTGGACATTGCGGACGGCGAGGATGACGTCGTGATCCTAGCCAGCGCGGTGATCATCGACCTGGTCTGCCATGACGAACAAGGTCAGCACTAGTGACCGGTTGACCGGGTGATCGGACTCAGCAGCCGGGGGATGTGCGGCTGGTCTACGACTCCGGACCAATTAGAAGGACGATCCGTCTTCGGACGGTCCCCGAAGGCGCTGGAGCGTGATCTCCACCGACCGGGTGTCATCGCCGACCCAGACCGATCCGTCTTGCACCGTGATTTGCAGGGTCATGGTTCGCTCGACCAAGGCGGCGAGACTTTGGCTCTGGGCTGCCGGAATTTGCCAAACCGTCAGATTGCGCAGGCGGGTGAGACGGTTCTCGAGGTCCTTCCACCAGGCCTGTGCGTTGGAATGGAAGGTGTACACCGAGAGTCGGTCGACCCGGGCCGAGGTTCGGAGCAATCGTTTCTCGTCGGGCTGACCGAGGTCGATCCAGTGGATGACGCGGCCGGTGGCGTCCTTCTGCCACAGGCTGGGCTCATCGGGCTCCCACATGTCCTTGGCCAGTTCCAACGGGCTTTCGTCCTGCGACGATGGCGCGTTGAGCGCCAGGGCCAAGAGGCGGACCATCAGGCGTTCGTCGGTCTCGGAGGGATGCCGCGCGATGGTCACCGAATGGTCGCTGTAAACATTGCGATCCATGTCCGACAGCTGGATCTGGGCTTTGTGGATGGTTGCTTTGAGGGCCATGGAAGCGGTTTCGAACTCCAGACTAGCAGGTGCCCGTGGGCGGGGACATCTCCATGAGTTCTCGATCGAGGTCCCGATGAGTTCGATGCAGCTGCCACAGAAGGGACTTCATCAGGGGATCCGGAGGATGCGTGCAGCGAACCGGTCGGAACTCATGAGCAACACGAGGAGGATCAGCGCGAAGGTGATTCCGAAGAGATAAAACAACGAGGGCCCCAGAGTGGAAGCCCAGCCAAATTCGGCCAAGAGCCCTGTCGCGAAGAGCAGGAGTTCCATCCCGAGCAACAGCGGGAAAACCGATTCAAGATGGAAGCCTGCCGAAAGCATTGATTGATCCGGTTGATCGGGGTTGTAGTGGACCCGGTAGCGCTGTCCCGGATGCAGCACTGCCAGCAATTCCGAATGCGCTTTCCCGAACCGGGATCCGCCGCGGTAGCATGGGTGGACGGTGTTCCCCTCGTAGGAGGTCCCACCGACTTCAAAGGTGTAGCGCACTCGAATTCGATGGGTCGTATCGTCCGCTCCAGAGATGTCCTGGTCTTCGGCCTCGAGGAGCATCGCTGTGGCCGTGGGCCAGCGTGAGGCCCGAAGGCAACGCCACATCAAGCGCGCAGCCCGCGAGGCGATCACCGCCCCCGCCGTGAATACCGCGAAGCCAATCAGAGGGATGAGGGTGGGCATGATCAGACTCAATTTTTCTTTCCGGATGAATCATCACTCATCCAACCCGATTCAACCAGCCAACCCGACGACAAGGAGTCGCTCGACCTGTGGACGGTTCCAGTTTCGACGAGGTTTGCCGAGGCATCTCTGGATGGGTTTCGCTCCTGCCGACAGGGCTTTCGAACCCAAAAAATCATCCTGGGACAACGATGAACCCCGATGAAAACGATGGTTTGACCGATCCGTCTTCAAGCGGGTTTCATCACCTTGAGACCCGAACCAATGGACCACTCATGACTCTCTGCAAACATTGCAACAGCTTGATCCTTTTCGGTGGGAGCCGTGACGGAGAGTTGCGCTTCTGCAACGACCGATGTCGCCAGATCGGGGTCTTGGTGCGGTTTGCATCTCAGTTGCCGGTAGACTTCGTCCAGCGGCGGACACGGGCTGTGCACGAAGGCACTTGTCCGCGGTGCGAGGGGGCGGGACCTGTTGACGTGCACACCGCTCACCGGGTCTGGTCGGCGCTGTTTGTCACCACGTGGAGCAGCCATCCGGCGGTTTCATGCCGACGTTGTGGACTCAAACGACAGGCGGGCTCGATGCTGTTCAGTCTCGGCCTCGGTTGGTGGGGAATCCCATGGGGGATCGTGTGGACGCCGGTGCAAGTCATCCGGAACTTCGTTGGAATGGTGAGGCCACCGCCGCGAGGGGCTCCATCGGCCAACTTGGAACGGTCGGTCGCCATGGATCTGGCCCGACAACAACTTGAGCGGGAAAAGTCCGGAGCCATCCCGCCGGTTCAGCCTTCCCCGGCCTCCTGATCACGTGCCGCTTCAGGGGGCTCTGACGGCCTCTGCGCATCCTTCGGTGATCAGGCCAGGATTTCGCGGATCGGGCCGCCGCGCTCGACCAGGCGTGAGACGGGGCCGAGGGCAGGAAGTTCCATGCGGGTGTGGTCGAGGCCGAGGAGGTGCAAGATGGTGGCGTTGAGGTCGCTGTAGTAATGGGGGTTCTCGACCGCGCGGTAGCCGACGTCGTCGGTGGCGCCATGCACGAGTCCGCCTTGGACGCCGCCGCCGGCGAGCCACGAGGTGTAGCCCTTGGGGTTGTGGTCTCGGCCGGTGGTGTTTTGCGACCACGGCGTGCGCCCGAATTCGCTGGTCCAAACCACCAGGGTGTCGTCGAGCATCCCGCGCTGTTTGAGGTCCCGAATGAGTCCCGCGATGGGCCGGTCGGTGGCGCGACAGAGCGGTTCATGCGTCTTCATGTCACCGTGCGAGTCCCAGCCGCCGTTGCCCCCGCCGGCATGGCAGACCTGGATGAAACGAACGCCGCGCTCCGAGAGTCGGCGCGCGAGCAGCAATTGCTTTCCGAATTCCTCGGTGTGCCGATCGTCGAGGCCGTACATCGATCGGATGTGAGCGGGCTCCGATGCGAAGTCCACCGCCTCGGGTGCCGACAATTGCATGCGGGCGGCCAGTTCGTAGGCCCGGGTGCGGGCCTGGATGCCCGATTGCAGCGTGTGTCGTGCCCGAAACTCGGCATTCATGGACTGGAGAAGCTCCATTTGCCGGTCGCGTTCGCGGGCGCTGAGCCCTTCGGGCGGATGCAAGTTGGGCACCGGCGTGGGGCCCGCTTGGAACGGGGTGGCGGAGACCCCAGCTCCGAGGTATCCACCGGTGAGTTGCACCGGTGAGGAGGGGCGGCCGATGTTCACGAAGGTCGGAAGGTTGCGATTCGCCGAGCCCAGCGCGTAGGAGACCCAGGCACCGAAGGAAGGGTGATCGAACTGGCGACCCCGATGGCCGGTGCACGTTTCGATGACCGCCGGGAAGTGGTTGCCCTCGTGGCACCACATCGAGCGCACCACCGCGATCTCGTCGATGACCCCGCCGATGTGCGGAAACCAGTCCGACACGGGAGTGCCGGATTTGCCATGCCGGGTGAAGGTGCGGTGGCAGGGGATCACCGGGCGCTTCATGGCGGCCAGGTTGTCTCCGAAACCCACGGCATCCATCAATTGGCCGGCATGCGCATTGCCCTTCGGGTCGAAGGTGTCGAGGTGGCTGACTCCGCCGGCCATGAACAGGAAGATGACGGATCGCGCTTTGGGTCGGAGGTGGGGCCCGACAATGGCGTTGGGGATCTCGCCGGCCTCGGCCCACAGGCCGCCGAGTGCGACGCCGAGAAATCCGCCACCGGCCCGGAACAAGAACCGCCGCCGGTCGAGGGCGGAGGCGTCGTGCGGAACCCGTGTCGGCGAGTCAGGGGACATGGATGAATTCGTCGAGGTTGAAGAGCAGCCAGGCGAAGCGGGACAGCCGCTGGGGATCGTTCTCGAGGTAGGCCAAAGACCGCTCCCGTTCCTTCGCTTCCGGGGGCCTCGAAAGCACCAGCCGATAGGCCAGATCGACCGCGCGCGGGAGGTCGGTGCCCGCTTCGGACCGCAGCCGCGCCGCCAGTGCATCGGCCGCCCGTCCGACTTCCGGGCTGTTCATCAGGAACAACGCCTGTGGGGCTGTGACCGTTCGCGTGCGCATCGGACAGGGGTCCCGGCCATCTTCCGCGTCAAAGGTCCTCAGGAAGTCGGGTGTGGCTTCGCGGCTGGTTGAAAAGCCGCGAGTCATGTACGCGCCTCGACGGCGCTTCGTCACGGTCGTGGTGGTCGTCGCAGTTGGGGTGCCTTTGCTGGGGACACCGGGATCACCGGGTTCGAAGGACGGTCCACCGACTTTCAAGTCGAGCAGGCCTGCCGCCTGGTGCAGGCTGTCCCAGATGGCCTCGGCCTCGAGGCGACGCACCGATTGTCGCCAGAGCTGGCGATTTTCTGGGTCGCGCTCTTGTTGGGCTGCCTCGGTGGATCCGGGCTTCAGCGCCCCTTCAGACTCCGACGCCTGTTGATAAGTGGCTGACGTGACGATGAGGCGATGGATGTGACGGAGGCTGAACCCGCTTCGGATGAGCTCCGAGGCCAGCCAGTCGAGGAGCTCGGGATGTGAGGGTTTGCCTGCTTGATGGCCGAAATCGCTGGGTTGGCGATGGAGCCCTTCGCCGAAGTGCCATTGCCAGAGCCGGTTCACCGCCACCCGGGCGAACAAGGGATTGTCGGGCGAGGTGAGCCAGTCGGCGAAGGCTTCAACCCGCCCTTCCCGAAAGTCGATGGGGCCGCGAACGAAAGGCCATCCTGGCTTGACCGGACGATTGGTCTCGCTCCGGCTCGGATCGGCGCTGGTCAAGACGTAGCGCTGTTCACGGGCCCGATCCGGATCGGCCTCAACGGTGTGGAACACCGGGATGACCGGGGCGTTGGTGCGCCGGAAGCCTTGCGTCAGGTCGTCGATTTGTCGTCGCAAATCGCGGTCTTTCCTGCGGAGGTCCTCGGCGAGAACCTCGTCGATCTTGTCGCCATCGATTCGGAGGATGGGGAAGTAATCGTCGGCGATCTTCTGTTCCTCGACGCTGCGGCTGCGTTCCGGCTTGCGGATGATCGTCTGGACATCGGGCGGAAGCATGGCGACGCGATCGTCGTAAAGTTTGCGCCGAACGGGCTCCAGCAAGGCGTCGCGTTCGCGTTCGAGGGGGGCACGCTGGCGTTCGAGTTCCGCCTGGGATTTGCCTGCAGCCATGAGATCGGCCGCCGATGCCAGCGTCACCTTGCGAAGGACCAGCGGGTCGAAGAGTGCCTTCATCGAGTAATAGTCGGCCTGCGACACCGGATCGAAGACATGGTCGTGGCATTTGGCGCAGGCGACGGTCATTCCCAGGAAGGTGCTGGAAATGGTGTCGACCGCATTCATCGCCAGTTCTTGGGGATCGGATCCGGCGCCTCGCGACAGGAAGCCCAAGGCAAACAAATCACCCGGGCGGGGCTCCCGTTGGGATCGATGACCGGTTGCCGACATCTGGGTGCGTTCATGGGAGCGGCGCCCGGTGAGTTGGACTTGTACGAACTGGTCGTAGGGAAGGTCTTCTTGCAGTGCCCGTATGACCCAGTCCCGCCACAGGTGGATGCCGGGCGCGGCCGTCATGCGCTCATCGGCGTCGGCATACCGCAGGACGTCCAGCCAGTGGCGGGCGTAGCGGACGGCGTGCTGTTCGTCGGCCAGCAGACGATCGACGACCCTCCGGTAGGCATCCGGTGAAGTGTCCGCGACGAATGCCTCCTGTTCGGCTGGCGACGGGGCCAGGCCCGTCAGGTCGAGGTGCACCCGGCGCAGGAGGGTGAAGCGGTCCGCTGGTGGCTTTGGTGGGAAGCCGCGGGAGACTGACAGAAAGCGGTCGATCGGGTTGTCGTTCCCGAGGTCTCCTCCGGGTATGGCTGGCTGCTCGATCCGTTGCAGCGACCACCAGGACACGTCTTTCGTAGGCGACTTCTCCGCAGCGCGGACTGCGGTCATTCCGATGCAGAAGACGGCAGCCAACAGCGCCATGAGTCGGTGCCGTTGCCCGGTGGCGATGACTTGATCTGGGACGAGAGGATTGATTCTGGTGAACGTACTTTCGGTCTTCGCAAACGCCAATGTTCATCCTGCGGGTGCAATCCGAGAAAACGGCAGCAGGGAATTGGGGGTTTGGGTTGCTTCTGGCCTCGACCTCCACAGGCACGGGAATGGCGGTCCGAAAAATAAATCATCAAATTCCTCAGGTATTCCCAGGTCTTTCCGATGACTTGGGTGTCGCAAGACATCGGATACCAGAGGCCGAAAAAATCTCCGGAGGGCTCAGCAATGAACCGATGAACGCCTCCCAAGGACGGGAAAGTTTCATCCGCGACAAGGATGTCGCAAGCGGTCAACCGGCCTCCGAAAAGAGGCAAAACTCACGGATCGAGTTATGGTCATCAAAACGAATGTTTCAGCCCTCATCGCTTCCCGCAATTTGATGGAGACGAGCAAGGGTCTCTCTTCCTCCCTTGCCCGCCTTTCCTCGGGCTCCAAACTGTCCAATCCCTCGGACAACGCCGGTGGTTTCGCCGTGTCCATGCGACTCGACGCGCAGCTCAAACGTCTGTCGGCCGCCGAGGACAATGTGGGCAATGCCTTGTCCTTCTCCCAGACCCAGGACGGTTACCTGAAGAAGGTCGCCAAGGCCCTGGATCGATTGGGTGAACTGGCGATGCTCTCCCTGGACGAGACGAAGAGCAACGTCGACCGCTCGCTGT
>JACCDP010403818.1_pt1 | contig 15223 bp, 22 predicted proteins | sample 7445841 | NCBI WGS metagenome assembly JACCDP01 (sample SAMN15323441, study PRJNA562643) | freshwater metagenome | isolation source: river surface water | place: USA:Blue River Watershed | collected 2017-08-17 | reverse complement strand
TTGTCGACAATGCTGTCCGGAATCTCGTGGCGCATGGTCTTCGGCGTCGAGGCCGATGGCCGCGTCTCATTCTTCAAAATGAGAAAGCGATTCAGAAGGCCGTTCGAAATGTCCGCCTTGGTGAGATTGTCGAACAGTTCGCCGGCTGTGGACACGCCAAAGATGGTCAGTGACGGCGAATAGAGGGTGACGGCGTCGGCGTTCGCCCTGCCGGTCATCTTCATGGCGCCGTGGCTAGCCGACCACAGACTGCGCAAAAGGGCCGATATGCCCTGTTCGTGCGTCGACGCGCTCCTGGACTTTCCACGGGCCAGGAATTGGCCAATCTCGTCGATGCAACACACGATGCGCGGCGAGGTTGTCAGCGCGTGTACGATGGCGCTGTCGGCCGTGAACCGGCCAGGGCCAACGAGTCGATCCATCCCGGCCACGTCCAGAATGCGGGAAATCGCCGTCATCGGCCAGTCCTTGCCCGCCCCCGTAGGCGCCACGCCGACGATATAGAGGTGCGTCCCTGACTGCGTCGGGCCGATGATCTGGCGCCCACAGACGACGCTAACCAGCGCCAGGCCAGAGCCGATGGCCAACAACGGTTGCTGGAACTCTGCCGTCGAGACAATCCAGTCAGCAATGTCCCCAACCAGTCCTGGGCATGATGTCAGGTCGATTGATTCCGGTTTCCGGCGCCAGGGTTTGATTTCCTGTTCCGGCGCGGCGGCCTCTGCGACCGGCGCCGGTTCTTCATGTTCGTCTGTGGCGACAACGTCCACCTGCGCCGGCTTGGCTTTAAGCCGGACCTCAACGGGCGGCAGGCCGACGCTCACGCGCTCATTCAGCCAGGCGAACGCCCGGTCAAAGTCGTCATGAGTGTGCGCCTTCATAACCAGGTCGATTGGCGTGTAGCCCTTGTCGGCGCCGAAATCCTTAATCCCGGCCGGCGACAGACTAAGGTTCTGGGAGCGTTGGTTCAGGGGTCGGCCCCTGGTCGACGAACGCCAGTCAGCGACGGCCTTGTAACCGTTCCCGACCTTTTCCAGTTTGTAGAGGCCAAGCCACGGCACCCAGGCCGGCAGATTAGCCAGGGCGGCCTCATTCAGTTCTCGGAATACGTTTGCGTTCTCGGTCGGCTCTAACGCCTTCCCTGGCTCGGATGACGGGTTGCGGTGGGGCTGGCGATCCTTCGAATAGCCGAACGGGGCCAGGGCCGCCTCTATCAGTTCGATGGCGTTGTCCGGAAGCCAGGGCATGTCGGCGATGGTGGAGTCCTCTAACCTACCCTCCCCCACCCATTCGTATGGGTTGCCGGTTTCCGGGTGCAGGGTCGGCGGGAGAAGCGTCTGGCGCCCTTCGGACAGGAAATCGACCATGCGCTCGCGGCGCCCATCGTCGAGGACGCGGTCGAACGGGCGCGGCGGGATATGGCTGCGGTAGAACAGGGTCAATCCTTTGGCGCCGCGTTTCTGGAATCGCGTCTCTGGCAGGACGGCCATGACGGATTCGACGCATTCATCAATATCAACGTCGACTGCGACCAGGTGGCCAGACGACCGGCCGAGGATGACGCAGACGCCAGCTTCCGGCGCGCGGTTCCATGTGTGGCGTTCGATGGCGTTGGGCAGTTGCGACAAATAACGTGTCGTCCAGGCCGGCATTGCGTGCCAGGCGCCGGAAGAATAAATGCCAGGCTTTTTGTAACCAGGCACAACAGGAACGGCGCAATAACCGTTGCTGACGAGTTTGTCGCCGACCTCATGATACGGTGTCATCTTAATTCCTCTCAAAATGGGGTCTGGCTGGGGTCGAGTTGACGCCGCAGCGAATAGGCGAAAGCGTTTTGGAAATACGCCATCGCCTCTTGCAGTTTTTCGTTTTGTGTTGCTGCGCGTTTCAGTTGATCGAATTTGTCAGCGTCGAGTTCGTTTAAGTTTTGGGCGCCATGTTCCCACAGGACTGTCATGACGCTTTCGAAAATGGCGTCGGCCGAATGTCCAATGGCTTCGTTGAATGCCTTGCGTTCGTAGTCGTTCAAGTCACGGGTTTTCATGTTGTAGACTTTGCTCGCTTGCTCGACGCATCCTGGGTCGTCGCACAACCACAGGACGCGGCTATAATCCCGCAGGGCGTAGCCGTGAGCGCCAGCGCCACGACCACACACACCGCAAATGACGGGAACGGGGGTCTTTCGACCAAAGAGGACGGTCATTTGTCTGACCACTCACGCTCTAACCAGCGCACACGCGGGAGAGAAATCTGGGTGCGACGCCAGCGCGGGAAATCTTCGCCATTGTCGCGTTCCGACGCCTTGACGATCCTCGTCACACTTTCGATGACCATGGGCTTGTCATGGCGCGGAAAGGTTTTCTTGCGGTTCTTTGATACGGCTGCATCGCTCATGACGCCCTCGCAATCTTCGGAAGGTCGACCAGTTTCGAGTTAAGCCATTTGTCGAACTCGAAAACTTTTGTTTCGTTGTAGCGAACGCGCCATCCGACGATGTTGAAATAGGCGCCATTCTGAACGGTGCGGATTGCCTCGATGCGGCTCTCGGTGTGCAGGCGCATAATTGCTTCCGAGATTGTCGCCGGCGTATTGGTGTTAATCAGCTTGCCCCACCACTGCTCGGCCTTTGCCTGGGGAAAGCCGCCCTGCTCAAACGCCAGCCATTCTTTGAAGACGCGCATTCCGGCGACATACTCAACTCGCACGGACTGCTTGCCGTCCTGCTTGACGTGGCGATAGCTGTTGACGCGCGAAATCGGAATCCAGTCGTCGTTCTTGGCTACCGGCTTTTTGTCGGCGCCACTCATGATTGTGACGCCGGCGTCGCTGCGGGCGTTGTGATTGGGAACGCGCTCGACTGTGAACTCATGAGCGCAGAGAGGGCATTGCAGCAGGTGGCGCGCAATGATGGCGTCACACGACGGGCAGTCTTTGGTGAGGTTGCCGCCGGCCGACGCTTTGCCGCCGGTTTTCTTGACCGTCACGCTGACATCATCCACAGGCCCGTGCGTGCGCACATTGCCGGCGAAATCCAAGACCAGGCAGTCGTCTTTATTCGGCGCCAGGCGCGAGCCACGGCCGAGCATTTGCACATACAGCGAGGTCGACATAGTCGGGCGCAACATGGCGATCATGTCGGTGCCGGGAGCGTTAAATCCGGTCGTCAACACATTGGCGTTGGTCAAGCAGCGGATCTCACCGCGCTTGAACATTTCCAGCAACAGGTCGCGCTCGCCAGACGGCGTGTTGGCGTGAATAGTCGCCGCCTTAATGCCGCGCTCGACGAGAGCCTGCTGGACTGCCTGGGCGTGTTTGACGCCGCAGCAGAACGCCAGCCATGACTTGCGGTCGGCGCCCTTGGCGACGATTTCGTCACATGCGGCGTTGGTGATGGCCTCTGTGTTGACAGCCTGTTCGAGAGCGCCGGCGATAAAGTCACCGCCACGCATACCGACGCCAGAGGTGTTCAGCCGTTCCTTAGTGGCGCGAGCGACCAGCGGCGACAGGTAGCCATCGGCTACGCCCCTGGCGATGTCATAGCTGTAGACGATGTCGTCGAAGATCCGGTCGGAGCCTTCGGTCAACAAGCCGCTGTCGAGCCGGTATGGCGTCGCCGTGAAGCCGCACACACGCAAGCCGGGGACGGCGGTGCGGAAGCGTTCGAGCAGTTTGAGATACTGCCCGTTACCCTTGGCGGGGATGAGGTGGCACTCGTCGACCAAGATGACGTGGCGCTCGCCAAGAGATAAGGGCGTCTCGCGCGCGACAGACTGGATAGACGCGAACAAGATCTTTTGATGCTTGTCGCGGCGATTGAGGCCAGCGCAGTTCACGCCGATTGGCGCATTTGGCCAATACTCACGCATTTCGTCTGCGTTCTGCTGGATCAACTCTTTGACGTGGCAAAGCGCCAGAATGTTTGTCTCTGGCCACTTTTCCAAAATCTGTTTGCAAAGCGCCGACTGCACAAGCGACTTGCCGGTGCCGGTGGCGAGTTCGACAAGCGGGTTGCCGCCATTGGCTTTCCAATATTCGAACGTCGCAGCGTTCGCTTCGTCCTGATAGTAGCGGAGCGATTTAGACATAGTCGGAATCCTTTTCGAGACGCTTGCGGCAGGGCTCAATCCAGTGAAGGTGCGTCAACCCATCCGGCTCTGCGGATTGCGTATTGAGAAACCAAACCAGCCAGCAATAAGAGGTGGCGGTTGACGCCGTCCGGTCGACGCGGCCCTTAACCATTGGAACGCGCTCTGCGAACTGGAAGACGATGTCAGGCGGCGTGACGTTATAGATGCGCTCGAACCGCCCGACCCCTTCCAGGAACGACGTGCGCACAAGCATGGCGACGCCTTCCTTGGCGCGATGCGTGGCGGCCTTGACGAACTGTTCGGCCAGCGCAAAAGGCGGGTTTGAAATTATCCAATCGGGCGACAGCGTCGACGGCTGCAAGAAATCGACGACATCAAAGCCGGCGCCGTAGTCATGGACATCCGAGCCGTAGACGCTGGCGAAATGCTCTTGCAGCGGGCGAACCATGTGGCCTTCACCTGCCGCCGGTTCCCAACAGGTTTTGCCCTTTACGTCGAGCCATTCGCACAGGGCGCGCGTGGCCCATGCCGGCGTCGGGAAATAATCAAGGCTGTCGGCCGGTTCGAAACGCTGCGCCATGACGGCGTGTGATGTGTTTTGAGTTTTCATTTCACTTTACTCCATTGCGTCGCCATTGCTTCGGCGATCCCGGCGAATGTTTTGCTGCGTTCTTTCCAGCGGTTGGCGCTTGGCGGCATGCGGTGGACGCGCTGCTCGCGGCCCTCGACGATGTTTGTCGGGCGCAGATTCGGAAGTCCTTTGAGCCAAAGGCACGTTGCTTTCGTCTCGCCGTGTCCAAACTGCCAGGGCTGGATAACCTGATCCGGTTTCCGCCAAAGAGAGGACATGACGCACACGGGGTTTTCTATAGCGATGCGAGGTATGTCGGCTTTTGCCAGCATCAAGAAAAACGACGCGCTAGATTGCTGGCGACCGTCGAGGCGCTTGGCCTCGAAATGCCTTGCGCCAGAAACCGACAAATCGGTGCATGGCGGATGGGCAATCATCAAATCCCACGGGTAGTTTAGGACATCACGAACGTCGCCCTGATAATGGGGGCCGGGTCTTTCCGTCGGAAGCAAGTCACATGACATCGCGTCATGGCCGGCGGCGATGAATGCGTCCCTAACCGTCCCGCTAAACTCGCAAGCTACTAAGACATTCATTCCGCAGCCTCCGAGACGATGATTTTGGTTTCGGCGCCGTCGACATAAATGTCGCTATCGCCGAGCGGTGTGCGCAGTTTGTAGGTGACGGTATGAGCCGTTTCGTCGGCGTCGATCTGCTCGCCGGGAACAAGGTCAGGGATGAACAAATGTTTGTCGCAGCCCTTGGCCTGGTATTCGACGGGGATGGTGCCGCCATGATGATTGCAGCGCCATTCGCCGGCGTCGGTCAGTTCAGAGAACAAACACGTTCTGCAATGTGCGCGCGACCAGTCGTCGTAGCGACAGACCTTCTCATGCTTGCACCATTTGCAGGCGAATGATTCCGTCTTCGCCGGCACATGCGCCGAATAGGCGATGCGCTTGGCGCGCTCGACAATGGCTTCGGCGACGGCGGGGTCGTATTTGATGCGCTCTGCTTCGACCTCGTCGTTGTTCTTATTGACGGCGAGAAGCAGCGCGCGGTCGAGCCCCAACCCGTGCATGTAAGTCTGCGTCTGGGCGTAATATGTCGGCTTCGATTGCTCTGTCCCGCGACGGCGCCAGTCCTGAAAGGACTTGTCGTTCATGGTCTTGATTTCGAGCAGGTGCGTCGTCTTCTCGGCGCCGGGGACGCCTGTGACAATGCCGTCGGCAGACCCGGCCATGACGCCGTTCAGGAACGACACGCGCCACTGTTTGCCGGTGTCGGGGTCGACCTCCTGGACGAAACAGCCGATGTCGCGCAGGTCTTGAACAAGCCGCGCCTCGGCCAACCGGCCGGTTTCGAACAAGCGCTCCTGGCGCCCGCTGTGGCGGGCCAGCGGCGTCGTCCAGCGGTATTCGAACCACAGGGCGGCGTCACATTCCTCGCCGATTTTTGAGCAGCGCAGGACGGGGCTGTCAGCCTGTGTTTGCGCCGCCTCATATTTTTTCTCTATCGCCGCAGCGACAGGAGATTGCAGGTTTTCAATCTTAGCCATGGGGAAGACTCTGTCGTTCGCTGAGAACAGGTTCTCGTCGTCAAAGGTCAGGGTTTTGAACGGGTTGGGTGGCGTGGGCGCCCGTAGGCGCCCAGCCGTCAGTTCAGTCGGCTATTTCGCCCAGGGCGCCTTGTTGCCGCCGCCAGAGGCCGCCGGGGTCGCCTTCGCCTGGACGGGCGACGGGTTGCCAGCGCGGGCCGTCAGAGGCAGAAAGGTGCGGATTGTGTTTCGGTCGCCATACTGGCCAGTGCGGTCTGACTCGATAACAATCTTCGCCTGAACGGGCGTGTCGTGGAGTTCGCTAGTATCTTCAAGCGCGCCTTTCAGACCGACGGCGGCGCAGAGCGAGGCGAGTTGAGCCTGGCCAATACTCTGCGCCGTCTGGTTCTGGTTCACGAAATTGATGTTCGTGAACACGCGGCGGTTCTCGAAATCACCTTCGGTGATTTTGAACTGCAAACTGACATACTTGCCGGTTCCGGCCTTGGTGTCGCGAATGTCGGTCGCGATGACCTCGCCGACATAGGTTCCCGCCGGGACGGGGTCGTAATTGCTCGCCGGTTGCTCGACGTTCGAAAAGTCGAAAGCTGTTCCAAGTGTAGCCATTGTTTTACGCTGCTTTCTGCGATGTTTTGCTGTTATCGCTGTTTGTGTTGAGGCCCGGCAGATATTCACGGATCGCGTCGAAAGGAGCCTCTTTTTCGATGCGAACCTTTGCAGGCAAACCAAAGCGATTTTTCGCCACGTAAGACGGGCGGCCTTCCGCATGGAGCCAAACTTGTCCACCGCCCTCGGCGATGGTGCGTTCCTTGTTGAAGCCCTGGTCCTGGGTCTTCACGGACACGTTGCGTTTCAGGAGAAAGATTGCGTCCATGTCGCGAGCGATCATCGCCGACAGCGTCTTGTGCAGAGCGATGTCGTAACGCGAATAAGACTGCGTCTCCGGGTCGTCGAAATTGGTGATGGTAGAATGCGCCAGGAGCGCAATCATCATGCCCTTGTCGCGACGCAGGGCGTTGATGCCTTCCATGAACTCGCCGAAGACCTCGGCGGCGTGGGTGTAACCCTTGCCGTAGCCAAAATCTTCAATCGACTTTTTGCCATGGCGCTGACAGACCTCGGCGAACAGCGCCGGCTGATAGGCGCTCATGCTGTCGACGACGAGCGTTTTGAAACCGTGGTTTTCCGAATAAAGCGTCGACACAATATCCATCATGTCGCTGTGCGTTTTCAGCGTACCGAAAGTCTGCAATTCCAGACCGCCGGGCGTGCCGTCTTCGAACTGCGCGAACACGGGCGCCGGCATAGACGCGGCGAGCGTGGTTTTTCCGGTGCCTTCCGGCCCGTAAATGCACAGACGCGGCGGCAGAGTCGCCGTCGTGCTGCGTAGGTCAGCGAGAGAAATTGCCATGTGAACTTTCCTTTTGCTTTTCTTCCCTTCCCATTAGTGCGCCGGGGCAGAGACGCGGGAAGGAAAGGAACCGCCTGCGACGCATTACCGAACGCAGACCACCCCGGCGCCTCTAAGGCGGCGCGATAGCGAGGGAGCCGGCCGGAGAAACACCGACCCCCTCGCCCGCCGCACCACACGCCGCGTCGGCGACGGTGGAATTTTTGAAGGCGACTTCGACGCCGTAACGCGCAATCAGCGCAGCTTCCGAGCGTCCCTCGTCACGTTTTCTGGCGAAATGCTCTGAACATGCCGGCCACAGGTCGAGAGCCATGCGGCGGCTTTCCTCCTTGTCGCTGGACAGGCGAAAATGTTTTTTCCAGCGTTGCGGCGAAACGTAATGGACGGGCAGGCGCAGGGCGTTGACGACGCCGATGGCGGTGCCGAACGCTTTCCCGAACTTGAAGACCGAAGAAACGCCCTGCCCCGGCCGGCTGGCGACCAATTCAATGGTCACGAAATCCGGATTGAACTGTTGCAAGAGGCGCGCGAGTTCGTGGCCGCTGACATCGCCGTCGACGGTCGGCATGTCGAAGACAGCGACACGTTCCGGGTGCGTCGAAAAGCAGAAGGCCACCGCGCCTGACAGGCCAGGGTCAATTCCGCATCCGACGAACAGCTTAGACGAACCCATTTTAATTCCCTTTGTTTGGCCGCCTGGGGCCAGAGGCTAGTCAAGAAACCCCAGGCGGCATTTCGAGATTGGTCAGTTGTTACGCGATGACCCTTCTCGCTCCCGGCGCCGGTTATCGACCCCGGTTCTCCCGACGCATTGATGAGCAAGCGCCGGAAGCCCTTTCCGGCTATTCAGCCGGTTAATTCCACCGCCGGCGCCGAGTGCGGCGCGAGCGACAAGTCGATAAAGTCGGCGGGGCCGACCAAGCCGTCGGTGGCGCGATAGATGCGCGCCATGATCTCCTTGCGGGGGTAGCGGGAGTCGCGCAGGTATCGGTGGAGCGTCGGCTGCGAGACGCCAATTTCCTTGGCGAACTCGGCGCGGCTCTTACCGAACTTGTGGAGGAATGATTCGAGTTTCATGAGTAATAATTACCATTCCTGAATTTGATCGTCAAGCGGATATTTCCAATTTTGAATTGCCAACGGAAATACAGCGTGTTACCGATATGGAATGTCCGAGACGCTAAAACGCCTTATGGCCTTGCGCGGCCTCAATAATCCGACGCTCGCCAAGAAGGTTGGGTGCGCCCCTGTTGAGATTTGGCGCCTGGTAAAAGGCCCGAAAGAGGGAGGCCGTAAGATGACGGCCGAGTGGGCGGCGCGTCTGGCGCCGGCCCTGGGGACAACGCCGGTTGCCCTTCTTTTTGACGGAGAGCCGGATGAGGGGTGGGAAGAAGCGGAAGTCACCCCCGCGCCGGCTCCAAGAGGTGTGGCGCCAATTATTGGCGAGGTCGCTGCGGGACGCTGGCTCGAACATCCTGATTTTGAAACCGACGAACCTGAAACCATCCCATCAATCCCGGGGAGATATGAGGGGCGGGAGCAATTCGCCTTTAAGGTTTCTGGAACGTCGATGGACTTGCGCCGGATATTCCCCGGCGATTTCGTGATTTGCGTCGAGTATTTCGAGGCGCGCAAAGGTTTCGTCGACGGTGACATTGTCGTCGTCGAGCGCACCAACGGCCACCTAATAGAGCGCACAGTCAAAGAATTGATTCTGACGAACGGCGGCTATGAACTCTGGCCCAGGTCGAGCGACCCCAAATGGAAGGCGCCGATCATCGTTCCGAAAAAAAATGACCACCTGGCGGAAGACGGGACAATCATTGAAATTAAGGGTTTGGTAATTGGCCGCTTCGCAATGATGTGACCAATATTACCATTTATTCCGAATTGGTATTGACTCAAATTCAGGATTGGTTATCTTAGGCCCTGTTGAAACGCCCAACAGGAGTCTTCCCAATGGCAAAACTGTCCGCCTTCCATAATCTCTCTACCGGCGAACTCGCCGACGAATACGGCAACGTCGACGGCCAGATTAAAGTTCTGACCGAGCGCAAAGAAGCCCTCCGTGAAGAATTGCTGGCCCGCGTCGACGACGCGCCGGCAGTTGGCGAACGCTGGACGATCTATCGTTCCGACTCCGTCTCCACTCGCATCGACACGAAGAAGGTTCGCGCCCTGCTCGGCGATGACTGCTCGAAAGTCGAAAGCGTGTCGAAGACCACCCGCCTGACCCCGAAACCCACGCTGATTTTCGGCGCCCAGGCTGCGGAGTAACCGGAATGCGCAACAGCAACATCACCCAGGCCCGCCGTCGCATCTTCGCGAAAGCCATGCAGGGCGCAATGGACGACATGGGCGTCAATCAGTCCGATGTCGCCCGCGCATTGTGGGGGACGGACAAAAACAAGACTGCGAGCAATGGATATATGCAGCAATATGGCCGCGACCGCATCAGCATGTATGTCCGCGCCGAGAGTTTCCCCGCCCCGGCGACATACCGCAAGATTTGTGAGTTTCTGAAAATCAAACCGTTCAGCGACCATGAAATCGAGTCGGGGGATTTCGCCGAAAACTCCATCACTCTTGGCGTGAATGATGACGGCGACAACATCGCTGACGTTCGCGTCAACCGCCAAATGCCGGTCGAGTTCGCGACCAAAATCGCGGCAATCATCAAGCAGGTTGATAAATTCGAGGAAATGTTCGGATGAAAAAGCTGGCCATTCTTCTGGGGGCTGCGCTTGTCGCGGCCTCGCCCTCCCTGGGGGCGGAAATCACAGGCCGCATCACGCAAGGCGATGGCAACGCTGTCGTCGAGGTGAACGGCCAGATTAACGATGGCGACGCCGAGCAACTGCGCGAAATCCTGCACAACTATCGCGAGCATGGGATTCACGTCAGCGGCGTGCGCTTGAACAGTCACGGCGGGAATTTGAGGACTGCGTATTTCATGGCCGACTTGATTGAGAAGAACGGCATGGATTCCGTCATTGGGCTGAATGCCTACTGCGACAGCGCGTGTTTCCTCTTGTTTCTGGCGGGCCATCACAAGTTCGTCGACTCCTCGGCTGTCATTCGCGTCCATAGCGTCGCGATTAAGGGCCAGGAAGACGAGTCTTCGGAAGCTGCGACGACCAGGATGGCGCGCATCTTCAAGCGATACGGCGCCCCGCCGTCTGTCGTCACAAAAATGGTCACGACGCCGGCGACGGGTCTGGCGCCGCTGACAATGGAAGAATGCCGCGCAATGGGCGCAACAGTCTTTGGCCATTACGCCAACAACTAATCGGAGTCACAAACATGAAAACTATCATCGCAGCAATCGCTATTCTCGCCTCGACCGCCGCACATGCTGGCTCGTCGTTCTATTACGGCTCAAACGGGCAGTATGTCGGCAACTCAATCAACTCTGGCAATTCGACGTTCTATTACGGACGTAACGGAAATTATGAAGGGATGGCCATCACACCGTCGCGTCCCAGCACAAGCGACGGCGGCCCGCGATACAACCCGATGACCAATCGCATGATTAACGGCGACAACGAATACTGACGGAGTCGAACGATGCTTGTTCTCCCCCCTACTTACTTGGTCCTGGGTGACTATGGCGACGGTGGCCCGACGTATATGGAAGGCCGCCCTGGCGAAACGCTGGACGCTGTTGCTGCCGACATTGCGATTGATGGCTATATGCCGAAGCGCATTCTTGGCGTGGTGCGTGTCCAGCCTGGCCACATGACGGCCGATGTCACCGAGCAGGTTCGCAATATGCTGATCGACCGGATCATCGACGGCTACTATGTCGGCGACCGCGCCAGGGAACTGTTGAAAAACGACAGCGAGTCAAATGTCGTCAGCTTTCGGGTGGCCTAATGCCGAAAACGCCTGCAAAGCATAAACTCGCGGATTTGAGCCGGGCCGTAAAGGCTGCGGCTCAAAGCCCGCTGCCGCTGGCAATCGAAATCCGCCCCGACGGAACGATTGTCCTGATTCCGGCGCCGGAGGCGGTGAAAAAGCCGGCCCTTGCCATCGACCCTGGCCACGCCCTTTAATCCGGCATGACCAGGCCACGCCCCCCATACTTGCTGAAAGAGACGAACCGACACGGGGCGACGGTTTGGTATGTCAGAAAGCGCCCAGGGCCGCGCATTCGCATTCGTGGCGAATATGGCTCGCCAGAGTTCATGGCCGCCTATCAGGCCGCTCTGGCCGGAGAAGCAGAGCCGCAGAAGACGCGCCCCGCACAGGCTGGCAAAGAAACCCTGGCTGGCCTGATTGGCCTCTATCGCCAGTCTGGCGCCTGGCTGGCCCTGTCAGAACAAACGCGAAAACAGCGCGACAATATTTTCGAACGCGTTATCGAAAAAAGCGGTGGTTATCCATATTGCGCAATTCGCCGGTCGAACATTGCCGCCGGCCGGGACGCGCGCGCCTCGACGCCATTCGCCGCGAACAATTATTTGAAGGCCATGCGCAAGCTGTTCGCCTGGGCGACGGAATCCGGATTGCTGGACGAAGATCCGACGCTGGGCGTGAAACCAATTTCGGTGAAGACCGACGGGTTTCATGAATGGTCCGAGGAAGAGGTTGAGGCTTTCGAGCGCCGGTGGCCGATTGGCACGCGCGAGCGCCTGGCGCTGGCCATTCTTCTCTATGCCGGATTCCGCCGGGGCGACGCTTACACGCTCGGCCGCCAGCATATCCGGAACGGCGTAATTTATGTCCGGACAGAAAAAAAAGGCGTCCCCGTCGCCATCCCCGTGCATCCGGAGTTGAAACAAATCATCGACGCGACGCCGACCGGCACGCTGGCGTTCATCGCCAAGAAAAACGGCGAGCCGCTGAACAAGTTCAGTTTCGGGAATTGGTTCCGGAAGGCGTGCCAGGCGGCCGGCGTTCCTGGCGCCGCGCATGGACTGCGGAAGGCGGCGGCAATACGCTGGGCGCACGCTGGCGCCACAGAACGTCAGTTGATGGCGTGGTTTGGCTGGACTGACCCGAAAATGGCGGCGCTCTATACACGCCGCGCCAATAGCGAGAAACTGGCGCGCGATATGTTTATGAATATGGTCGAGAACGAAAGGGGATTTTCTAAGCCCGCACCTGAAAACGGGTTGCCCGCACCTAAAAAAACACCGAGATAAAACAGGAGTTTATGGGAGAGATTTTGCAATATGGTGGGCGCGACAGTTGTTCAACATTATTGCAAATTCAAAGACTTGCATAAAGTGCGGGCGATAAACGCCCCATTGAAATCAAAAGGTCTTTTTCTCCCTTGCCCGCACCTCAAAGGAATGGAAATGGACAACGAATCCCCTGCCCTCGACGTTTTCCACTGGCATGAAACGCTGGATAGAACGTCCATGATCGCCAGCCTGGTTGACGCCGCCCTGGCTCGGCACCCGGCTGTCGCCGCACGCCCCTATGCCATGGCGCATGTAGAGGCCGTCCAAGCGGCCCTGGAAGCTCTTTATCGGGACGTTCAAGCGAAGGAGTTTTCGAAGAAGGAAACGGCGCAATGACCGAAGACCTCCGCGCCGCCCGCGCCGCTTTAGACAAATAAAAAAGACCCCGCCAGCCGTAGCCAGCGGGGTCAGGTGAGCCACCAAGGGGAGGTTGGCTATTACGCTGCGGCCGTCTTCGCTTTCGGAAGATTGGCCTTAACGGCGCGGTCTTCAATCGCGTCGCTTAATCCTCTTTCCAGAATGTCCTGGATCTTGTCGTAGACCGGGTTTGGCTCGGCCTGGGCCGACGGCATAAGTTGATTGGCGCCGTCTTCATAAACGACCGCCGACGAAACAGCGGCCAGGTGGCCAATCTTGAACACCATATCCAGACGGCGAGCGTCGTCGTCAGTCCATGGCGCTTCGTCGCGGTTATATGCACGGCGGCATTCACGAATGAAATTGGTCGCAAGCGCCAACAAGCGACTGTCGAGCGCCTTGTCTTCCCATTGCTTCGGATACATGCAAATCACCTATTTTGTGAACTAGGCGCCGGAACTGTGCGAGGGGTTTGTCGCGGTGGCAAGGCCGCCGGCACATTTTCTGCTGGCGCCGGTGGCGGAACAGGCTGAATTGGTCGAACATATTGCGGGTGTTCCGGCGCAGGCGTGTATTGCGATTGCGGGTAATACTGCGGCTGCGGCGCGTAGCGCGGTGCTTGAATGTCCGGAACAACGCATTTCGACGCCATGTCGAGTGCTTTATTTTGCAGGTCTTTCAAGTCCTGGTCGCGCGCCTTCACATACATTGCGGTGCGGTCTTGCACTACGTTTAAATACCAGCCTGCACCGACAAAGATTGCCAGGTTAAGGAATAGCAGCCCCGTCAGCATGGGGTTTATTTTGTAAGCCTCTATCGCCTTTCCGGCGATGTCGTTCCCGCTCAAACCGTTGACGTAAGACGGGGGTGGAGCCGCATATTGCGGCGACTCCTGGTAGTGTTGCTGCGGTCGGGGTGGGGGCATGTTAGCCACGGCGGCGTCCCCCATCCACAACGTCTCTGACGGCCTTCTGAACGTCCTCGTCGGTTTCAAGCGCGTAGATCAACCAAGCGTTGAAATTCGCGTCAGTGATGGCGACGACCTCCGGCTCGACAACATCCACGCCAGGCATTTCTTCCGGCGGAACCTCCGGTGGAATCTCCGGCGGCGGCAGAATGAGTTCGGGCGAACCTTCCTCTGGGCGATTGTCAGGCTCGGCGGGAACATATGCCGCGCGGGCTTTGTTCAGAGCGTCGAGGAATTTGAAACCTAGCGCGGCGATTTCAGTCTTGCGGTCTGTGCCGTTGATAATGCGGCGCGCGTCTTCCATTTGCGTCTGCGTCGGGCGAACGCCGGCGCGGAAATAGTCAGAGAGTTTCTTCCCTGTAAATTTTCCACGGATCATCCCGTCAAAACAACAGTGAAGCGCCCCCGGCCATTCAAGCGCCTGCTCTGGCCGAGTGAATCCGTATTTGCGATAATTTTCTTCCCAGGTCAGCTGCACTAGGCCGCGCCCATACCATGGATAATAAGGCTTGCTCTGCAAGTATGACTGCGAGCCGTATTCTTCGATGGGTTGCATAGTGCTCGCTGTCTCCCATTTGGAGGTTGCCAGCACGTAACACAATTCCTCGTCGCACATGGCGGGCCATACCTGGTCGCGGTAGCCCAGAATATTCTCCATGCCCTCAACCTGATCCTGGGTGAGAGTGCCGCCGAAAAGATTCCGCCGAACCTCGGTGAAAAAGGTTCCGACATCGACCTGATTGATTTCCCAACTCATGCGCGACCCCATAAAAAAAGCCGCCGAGGAAGATCCCCGACGGCTGATTGTCCATCCTTGTGTGTAGTCTTACCGGCTTGACATCCAGATTATCGCGAACGTCAGCGCCATGCCGGCGGCGGCAAATAGCAGCGCGCCAGCCATGACGGTGAGAACGAATATCATGCGAACAATTTCCCCAGGGCGATGTCGCGCGCCATGACGGCGTTCATGTCAGCCATGTCGGCAATCTCGAAAATCGAGACGCCTTTTTTGTAGGCGTCACGGATTGCCTTCACATCCTTCAGCGTCAGCTTGCTTTCGGGATGCACTTTGTCCGTGATCG
>JACCDP010731826.1_pt1 | contig 15231 bp, 7 predicted proteins | sample 7445841 | NCBI WGS metagenome assembly JACCDP01 (sample SAMN15323441, study PRJNA562643) | freshwater metagenome | isolation source: river surface water | place: USA:Blue River Watershed | collected 2017-08-17 | reverse complement strand
TAGAATGTCGACTTTTCAGCCTTTTCAGTTTCAAGAATTCAAAAAACTTTTTTCTTACTCCTTTGAAGGGTTTACCTTTTCTTTTTGCTCAAACAAAAAGAATAATTGCTTTGCAAATTAATAGACGTCTTTGGAGTTTCCAGCTGTTCTGTTTCGCCGAATTACTGTCGAAAACGGCTCAAAGATTACCGTTGAAAACATTCACTTTTCAAATGCGAAGTTTCAGCCAAGCTGAATTGTACGTTCGAAACGTTGCTTCCATATTTGACGTCAATATTTGAAAAATTATTTTTTTTCTGTGGCACTTTCCTCACAATTTGTATCAAATTGCACTGGCAATTTCACCAGTTCATGCAAGGAGCCCAGACTTTCCTCAAAATACTCGATTTTCACATCTTTTATTTTGTAATCACGTTTCAATTTCAAAAGATTACATTGAATTTTATCGTCCAGTGGTTTTTAACCAGTTTTGTGCTTCGATGTAATTCGTCGGCGCTAATCGAATAGCTTCTCTCCAATAATCAGCAGCTTTTTCAAAAAGAAGTTCTGACGTTTGTGTATCGCCAGCTTCAATAGCTTGTTCAGCCCGATAATGATAAATGACAGCAATATTATTAAAAGCTTGAGGTAATGCTGGATTGGTTTCTAAGGCTTGATAATAATATTCAAGAGCTTTTGTATGTTCGCCGTTACTTGTATGAATTAAACCAATATTATAGAAAATATAACTTCGATCATACGGATCAACTTCTAATCGTAAAGCTTCATAATAATTTTGAAGGGCTTCAGCATATTCGCCTTCAGCTTGAGCAGACATTCCATCACGATAATACGTGAAAGCTTCTTTTTCTCGTTTTGTCGTTGGTAAGACTTGTAAAAGAATATCTGCTAGAACAGTAAAGGTTTTATCAATAAAATTATCGTTTCTTTGGGATCTTGGCATATAAGCTTCCTTCTCTATGTACGAACAGCAGCAGTTGCAACTTGATCAACTAAACCAAATTCTTTTGCTTCTTTTGCTGACATAAAACGATCTCGATCCATACTTTTTGCAATTGTTGTTAAACTTTGACCTGTTCGTTCAGCATAAATTCGACCGATTTGACGTCGAATGCGCATCACTTCTTCGGCTTCAGCTGTCACATCAGACGCTTGACCTTGGCTTCCGCCTTGAGGTTGGTGAATCATCACACGTGAATGCGGCAACGCAATTCGATGACCACGCTCACCACCAGCAAGCACAAAAGAGGCCATTGAGGCCGCGATGCCAATACATAAAGTCGTCACTCGCGCTTGAATATGATGAATAGCATCATAAACAGAAATACCACATGTCACAGATCCACCGGGTGAATTAATATAAATAAAAATTCGTTTCGATTCGTCTTCTGCACTCAGATAAATCATAATACCAACAAGTTGATTTGCAAGTTCATCATCTAAATCTGATCCTAAAAATAAAACACGTTCGCGATACAATCTATTATATAAATCAATCCATTGAGGTGTTGGCTCGCCGGGAAGACGGTAACTCACTTTTGGAACACCAATTGGCATGATTTCCTCCATATTTTTTGGGCCGATCCAGATTCTTTTCGGCCTTTTCTTTTTTCGATTTTCTCAGTTTCAACAGTTTTTGCAGTTTCAACCCGCCGAAATACAGTGGAATACCCCAAAATTCATTGAAACTGAACGGGTGGAAAACTCGAAACTGGATATTCGTTGAAATCGTCCACAGTTTTTCATCTGTCGATCTTGAAATACATTCAATGAAATCAGAATTCTAAAGACACTGAAGATCGTCTTGAAATCTGCTCAATCTTTTTTCTAAATAGAATAAAACAAAAATATTGATCGTCATGTGCTGTTTCAGCCTTTTCAGTTTTGACCTGTTTGGCTTTTCGACGGAAATCTTTAAGCGGTTTTTTACTGTATTTCGGTATCCACTCTTTCGACGTATTTGACAGTTTTTGCTTTGCCAAAAACGTCGAATACGCCGAAAAACGTACATCACGAAAAGGTCGAAACTGCGAAAACTTTCGAAAAGCCCGAACAGTCTGAAAAGCTCGATAGGTTATTTCAATTATAGAAAAAAATAGTAAAAAAGCAAGATGAGATTAAGAAAATAAAAGGCTCATCGGCCAATCTTGTCTTCAAATCTATTCATGAAAAGGTGGAAACTCTCAATACGAGGAATAGGGATTTCGCTTTGATTCTATGCTATACTTAGGTATAGATATCTACAGCCAAAAAATTGTGGATGATTTCGACGTTTTTGGCTTTGCCAAAATTGTCGAAAAATGATAAACGAAAAAAAATCATGGAGATAACAAATCGTGGAAACACTTTTTAACGGAACTCTTGTTGTTGGCGGTCGTGACCAAGAATCAACAGGCTTTGCTTGGTGGGCAGGAAACGCACGTCTAATTAACCTTTCAGGAAAATTATTAGGAGCACACGTTGCTCACGCTGGACTTATTGTATTTTGGGCTGGTGCAATGAACCTTTTTGAAGTTGCACACTTCGTGCCCGAAAAACCGATGTACGAGCAAGGACTTATTCTTCTTCCACATTTAGCAACACTTGGTTATGGTGTAGGTCCTGGTGGTGAAGTTCTTGATACATTCCCATACTTTGTATCTGGTGTTCTTCACTTAATCTCATCAGCTGTTCTTGGTTTTGGTGGAGTATATCACTCTCTTATTGGCCCAGAAACACTTGAAGAATCTTTCCCATTCTTTGGTTACGTATGGCGCGACAAGAATAAAATGACAACAATCCTAGGTATTCACTTAGTACTTCTTGGAATTGGTGCATACTTATTAGTTTGGAAAGCAATGTACTTTGGTGGTGTATATGATACATGGGCACCAGGTGGTGGTGACGTTCGTATTATTTCATATCCAACATTAAGCCCTGCTGTTATTTTCGGTTATTTACTGAAATCACCATTTGGTGGTGACGGATGGATCGTAAGCGTTGATAACATGGAAGATGTAATCGGTGGTCATATTTGGATTGGAACAATTTGCCTTTTCGGTGGAATTTGGCACATTTTCACAAAACCATTTGCATGGGCACGTCGTGCTTTCGTATGGTCGGGTGAAGCATATTTATCATACTCAATTGCTGCAGTGTCCTTAATGGCTTTTATTGCTGCGTGTATGGTATGGTTCAACAACACGGTTTATCCTAGTGAATTCTTCGGTCCAACTGGTCCAGAAGCATCACAAGCACAAGCATTCACATTCTTAGTACGTGACCAACGTTTAGGTGCGAACGTAGCATCCGCTCAGGGCCCTACGGGACTTGGTAAATATCTGATGCGTTCACCAACTGGGGAAATTATCTTCGGAGGCGAAACGATGCGTTTCTGGGACATGCGTGCTCCATGGGTAGAACCACTTCGTGGTCCAAACGGTCTAGATTTAAATAAATTGAAAAATGATATTCAACCATGGATGGAACGTCGTTCAGCTGAATACATGACTCATGCTCCACTTGGTTCATTAAACTCTGTAGGTGGCGTGGCAACAGAAATTAACGCTGTAAACTTCGTGAACCCACGAAGCTGGTTAGCTACTTCACACTATGTATTAGGTTTCTTCTTCTTTGTAGGACACCTTTGGCACGCTGGTCGCGCTCGCGCAGCTGCTGCAGGATTCGAAAAAGGTATTGACCGTGATACAGAACCAGTTTTAACAATGCGTCCATTAGATTAATTTTCATTTTTAACGGTTTCAACCTTTTTAGTTTCGACAAAGTCGAAACTAAAAAGGTTGAAACTCTCATTACGCTGAATACGTCCAAAACGAAAATTTCTGAAAACGAGATTCTCTATATAAAAACATGAAAGTAGGAGAACGGGGCAATTCTGTTGTTCACGTTGTTTGTTTTTGATGAAATTGCCTTGTTAGTTCTTTGACGTACTCGCGTTAAGTGTGCTAAACGATTTTTCACATAAAACTGATTTAAATCTGAGTCGTCAAGATGTTCAGAGTGATTTGTGCAGTGATGAACTTTCTCTACAGCCCACCCGTAACCAATGTCTAAGGAAAAATCAGAGTGCTTTGGTGATCCGCTATTTCTCCGCAGACTCTACATTTCTTATCTTTTGGTTGACTTGAATTAAGATTTGTTGTTTCAGTTTGTTAAGCTGTTTCCTTTACTGCTACTTTAGGAACCGGGTTTTGATTTGGATTTGTTGGATTCATAAGATGTTTCGATATAATCTGCTTTTGCTGTGTCATATGTCCGTCGAGTGCGTAATAACAAGTCTTTCAGAGGAATACCGTCATATCTGCCGTATATAACATCAGTTAATCTAGGGAAAGAGGTAGTGACTCCTCAAATCAATTTAATGACCTCCCCGACTTCCGATTCTGGACATGAGACTTTCACCTCATCCAGCTCTTGCTCATTTTTACTCAGCGGCATCCTGCTGTTGTGCTTGTCTTTTGGCTCGCGATACGTAGTTACGAGTCGCGCTGCTCTCGGTTTTATCTCTGAGCTTCGGTTGTTTAAGCTTAGTTTTGTTTAGCCTGTCAATATCAGTCTTTTCTTTGTGGCAATCTTTGTGTAGTAGTTGGAGATTGGAGTATTGATCCTTACCTCCAGCTGCTAATGGAATTTGCTTACGCTTTACATAACCATGAAGCTGATTAAAAGTCCTTGGGCGCATATTCTTTAAAAAATTCAAGTGATGCATCTCGATTCTGTCAGGTGATCCACAAATGAGACAACAAGAGAAAAGATTTGAGCGTGTGAATTTACCTAGATATACTCGGTTCGGTATTTCCTTAGTAATTTTTAGATTGCTTCCATTTTTTTTCAAAGATTTTGCTAATTGTCGATTTATGCTTGTGTGCCAAAGTTTTCGCGCGCAGGAAAATCTAATGATGTAAATAATTCTGTATTTGGGATTTGTTTTCTTTGTACCCGAAGAATAATTTAGATACCCATTTAATACAGTAGTCTGTATAAGTCTTTGTTTATAAATGTCTTTATTCATTAACACACAATGAAACTGGATTCTTGTCCCGCAACCAAGAAATTAATAATGTAGATCTATATTACGAAACCAGGAGAAATATTTTTTGAATCACGTCATGTCCATGTTTTATGAATTTCAAATTCTGAGCTCTCATTCGAGTTTCGAGCTTTTCAGTTTCAACGATTTACAGCCGAAAAGATCGAAACTCGAATGACAATTGAAAAAGCAAAAAACTTGGATGAATATTTGGGTCGAATAAGATTCGAACTTATGTAGACTTACGCCAGTGGATTTACAATCCACCCCCTTTAGCCACTCGGGCATCGACCCATGAATTAAAAAGTATTAAAAGATTGTCACGTATTTGACTTTCTCTTAGTGGATACTATTCGGATTATCAATCAAGCGGATAATGGGAATCGAACCCATCTCTTCAGTTTGGAAGACTGAGGTAATAGCCACTATACCATATCCGCAAAAAGATATTTTTTCTTAGTATAACTTTCCAGACACGAGAAGATCAACTTTTTGATGTTTCAAAATAGCAAATTTATTAGTCAGTTAACCTCTATTTTTTTTTGTTATAATAAAGTTACCGCAAAAGAAAATAAACGACAGAAACTCGAAAAAACTCCCTCTTTTCTCGTTTTCGATTGATGTAAATCTTTCAGATTCAGGCTTTCAACCTGTTCGGCTGTAATTTTGCGTTTTGAGAGTCTCAACCTTTTTGTAATCCACTGTTTTAGCGCAGCTGAAAATCTGGATACCGAAATACACTCGAAAAGGGCTCAAAAAATACAGGCGAAAAAATCCTATGAAAACGGGGATGTAATTATTTGTGTTTAAAGATTTATCCATTTCGTCAAAAGAGAATTGCTGTGTATTTTTCATTCAGAGATGAAACCGAAAAATTCAGTGGATGACAATTTACGAAATGAATAAAGTATTGAAAACATATTTTGAAAAACATATAAATTATGACAATTGCTATTGGAAAAAACGAAGAAAAACGTGGATGGTTTGATGATGCAGACGACTGGTTAAAACGCGATCGTTTCGTGTTTGTAGGATGGTCAGGTCTTCTTCTTTTCCCATGTGCGTATTTTGCGCTTGGTGGATGGTTTACTGGAACAACTTTTGTAAGTTCTTGGTACACTCATGGTTTAGCAAGTTCTTACCTAGAAGGATGTAACGTATTAACTGCAGCTGTTTCAACTCCTGCAAACAGTATGGCACACTCTCTTCTTCTTCTTTGGGGTCCTGAAGCACAAGGTGATTTCACTCGTTGGTGTCAACTTGGTGGATTATGGACTTTTGTAGCACTTCACGGTGCTTTTGGTCTAATTGGTTTCATGCTTCGTCAATTTGAAATTGCTCGTGCAGTTCAATTACGTCCATATAACGCAATTGCTTTCTCAGCACCAATTTCAGTATTTGTGTCTGTATTTTTAATTTATCCATTAGGACAATCAGGATGGTTCTTTGCACCAAGTTTTGGTGTAGCTGGTATTTTCCGTTTCATTCTGTTCTTCCAAGGTTTCCACAACTGGACACTTAACCCATTCCATATGATGGGTGTAGCTGGTGTATTAGGAGCAGCTCTTCTATGTGCAATTCACGGAGCTACTGTTGAAAACACTCTTTTTGAAGATGGTGATGGTGCAAACACATTCCGTGCGTTTAACCCAACACAAAGTGAAGAAACATATTCAATGGTTACAGCAAACCGTTTCTGGTCACAAATTTTTGGTGTAGCTTTCTCAAACAAACGTTGGCTTCACTTCTTCATGTTATTTGTACCAGTAACAGGATTATGGATGAGCGCAATCGGTGTTGTAGGTCTTGCATTAAACTTACGTGCATATGATTTCGTTTCTCAAGAAATTCGTGCTGCTGAAGACCCAGAATTCGAAACATTCTATACAAAAAATATTCTTTTAAATGAAGGGATTCGTGCTTGGATGGCTGCTCAAGACCAACCACATGAACAATTAGTGTTCCCAGAAGAAGTTCTTCCACGTGGTAACGCTCTGTAATTTAAAGAAATCAAAGTTTTTGATTTTGTTTGAACCGTTTTCGACTCTATTTCGAAACTCTTAAACACTATATTGAATCGAAACTTTAGATTAAAGTTTTTCCGTTTTGTTAAATCAAAACGGGAAAACTTATAAAAGACAATTTAAGAAAGATCTATAAAAAATATGTGGGCTTGATTGAGTAACTCAACGTTCAACTTTTTAGGGAGATTCAACCTTATTGGCTTTTCGAACCTTTTCAATTTCGCTCAAATACAGTTGAATGCATAGAGCAGGATTCGAACCTGCGATGTCCCGAAGGAATAGGCTTATGAGGCCAATGCGATCGTCCACTCCGCCATTTATGCAACACAAATTACATCAATAATTGCATATATTTTGGCACACTTGAACTCTTCTATCAATGAAAACTTTCTTGCGGATCTAAATTCTGAAATACTCGAACAAGAAATTGAAAGATATCTTCTTTTTCTTTGATTACCGCTGGTCGGACTTGAACCGGCACGAGCTTACGCTCACGACATTTTAAGTGTCGAGTGTCTACCATTCCACCACAGCGGCTTTCTTTTTTTATTCAAAAGTATATTTTTATTTGAAAAAGAAATCAATAATAAGTTTAAATGAGGTTATTTAGTCATGCTATTATTTTGACTTCTGGAAAGTTTTTCCAAAAAGAACCTAACGCGTTTCCATATTCACAGTGTTCTTGGCAAAGCCGAAATATGGCTGGAATTCTGTTTTCAACCTGTGCAAAATAGTGAGAGTTTCGACCTTTTCGGCGTATTCGACTGTATTTCGGGGTTTTCGACAGTATTTCGGCAGTTTCGACTTCATCGAATACGCCGAAAAGGTCGAAACTGCCGAAAAGGTCGAAACTCTCAAACTATGCGTCCAAAAAACTAAATACGCTAAAACTGTGGTTTAAAAATACTTTTGCATAATTTGATTCAGCAGAATGCGTCCAGGAGTCGTTCGAATATATGAAAGAATAGTCTTTTTTGATTGATCTTCTTTCCATTGATAAGACGCGTAAATTTTACTTGTCATTCCATTTTGATTTAATCGAATTTCAATGGGTTGATTCACATCACGGTGAAAACGTTTTCCTAATTCATTGAAATTCTGACGAATAGATGATTTCAGATTGGCTGAATTTGATTTTTCGCTTTGTCTTGCGGGTGATTGTCCAAAGTTATGCAAAATCGGTGCTTGAAGATTCTTTCTGTCTTTGTGTTTGGTTGGAGATGTTAATCGACCAAGAGAATCCGCTGTTAAACCTATTTTTTGTTGATTTCGTTGAGAAAGAAATCGAAGAGTTTTCTTGCGTGGATCTCTATTTTCGACTTCATTGAAACCATCATCAACAAAATTCGTAAAGTGCATGGCTTTATTTATTTTTGTTTTCACCCAAATTTGTGAATGAAGATCGAGTTCACCAGTTTGGTATGCTTGCAGGACATCATTTAAATGATTAAAGAATAGACCACGCCCTTTTTGATATCCATATTTTTCAAGAGTCACATAGTAAAAGCCTAAAACCATATCTTGACTTGGTAAGAGATTTGGCTGACCTGTTGATGACGATAGCCAATTTCCCGAAGCAAGCATAAGTAAACGAGCTTCAATCCGAGCTTGAGGAGATAATGGAATATGCACCGCCATTTGATCACCATCAAAATCTGCATTAAAGGCTGGACAAACTAAAGGATGAAGATGAATGGCTCTGCCGAAAACAAGCAATGGTTGAAAAGCTTGAATCCCTAAACGATGCAGTGTAGGGGCACGGTTTAATAAAATTGGATGAGCTTGAACAACACGATGTAAAAATTGACGAGCAAGTGGTTTATTAAAACGAAGAATATTTTTTGCAGATCGAATAGTTTTTGCTAATTGTAATTCAAGCATATGGCGAAGCAAAAAGGGTTGAAAAAGTTCAATCGCCATTTCATAGGGAAGACCACATTGTGAAAGATGTAATTTTGGTCCAACAACAATAACTGAGCGTCCTGAATAATCTACCCTTTTCCCTAAAAGATTCATACGAAAGCGGCCTTGTTTTCCACCGATTCGATCTGATAATGATTTATATAACCTTTTTTGTCCTGATGTATGACGAACTTGGGTTGTTTTTCCATTTTCAAGAAGGGCATCCACAGCAAGCTGAACAAGCTGTTGTTCACTTCGAACAAGAAATTCAACAAAATGTGTTTCATATAAATAATACTTTAAGCGATTATTTCGACTTAAAATACGACGATAGAGATCATTTACATCTGAACTTGCAAGTTGACCAACACCTAATTGAATAATTGGGCGAAGTTCAGGCGGTAAGACAGGTAAAGATGAAAAAATCATTCCACTAAAAGATAAACCACTTTTTTGAAATGTTTTTAACAGTTTTAAGCGGCGAACACGTGTTTTTCTTCTTTTTAATAGGAATTCAGCTTCTTTTTCATTGAAACGAAGTTGAGTTGAATCAGAGGAATTTAAAGTTTCGGCAGTTTTGGCTTTGCCAAAAACGTCTAAAACATTGAAATCATCGATTTTTTCCAGGCTAGATGTTTTCGACGGAGTCGAAACTGAAATACTGCCTAAAACCGATGAATCTGTCGAAAATGGCAACGTAAGTGGCGAATGAAATGATGATAATTCAGCTTCAAGCCTTAGGATTTCTTTTTCCCAATCTTTGCTTTGAAGTTGATTTAATAAACCTGCCGCACCCGTATTTAACAACCAATTTGGAGATTCGGGCATTTTGTTTGTTAGAACTCCACTTTCAGAATTCAATCGTGCAGAAGGAAAACGGGTATCTTGATTTCCAGAGGTTACCGACTTGTCGAATCCAAAATCCCTCGACCCAGGTTTTCCGGCGATTTGCAAATGTATTCTAAGGTTTTCGGCAGTTTGGACTTTGTCGAATGCGCCAAAAACGTCAAAACTTTTGACCCCCCAAGGTGATGGAATATCTTCCGAAGAATGTTTGCCTGCAAGCCACGCGTGAATATATTCCCATTCATTATCAAAAAAATCACCGCCTGGACTTAAGACTGCGCTTAAATATTCAGGATAAGCCAGACTTGGGCTATAAGCTTTATAGTAGGCAATTTTTTTAATATATTTTGTTGGCATTTTCAACAAAATTGAAAATAAACTTGGTCGACTATTTAAATACCAGACATGCGTGACAGGACAGGCAAGAGAAATAAAACCCATCCGATATCGTCTTAATCTCGAAGTAGTTACCTCCACTTGACAATTTGGACAAATTTTTGGACGTAATTTTCCATTTAAAGCTTTTTCATGATCAAGTGCAAATCGTTGCTCTTTGAGTTGTCCACACGAACAAATCCAATCATTGACTGGACCAAAAATACGCTCACAAAATAAACCATCTTTTTCGGGTTTAAACGTTCGATAATTTAATGTATCCGGTCGTTTGACTTCACCAATTTCATGAAATTGCTGATCGAGAAATGACGATCGTTCAGCCCAATTTTGAATTTCATCTGATGAAGCTAAACCAATTTGAATAAAATTGGCTGAATCAACAATTAAATTTTCATTTTCCGTTTTTTTCATGCTAGACAGATTTCTATTTTGTTGATCGACAGAAATAGAATGAATTCTACTTCGACAAAAACGAGAATTTGAAGAGAACCAGCCGGATTTTTGGTATTCCTTGTGAAGATTCAGTGAAGCTAAATATGACTCGCACATCAATGTAGTTCTTCCATTTTTGGATTTTAGTGGTTTAAACTTTTTCATTGAATCTGTTCATTTTTTTGATTAATTATCTTTCACCCAATTCTGGGTATTGAGCTTTTCTTTGAGCCCTTTTCGACCTTTTCGTAATCTAGTGTTTCAGCGCAGCTGAAAATCTGGATATCGAAATACAGTCGAAAAGGTGAAAAACTTAGGCTTGTAAAGGAAAGACTGATGATCTAAATCCAGTTCCGGCACGAATAAAACGCCCGACAATAACATTCTCTTTAAGGCCATAAAGAAAATCAACTCTGGATTGAAGCGCACAATGCATTAAAACGCGTTTTGCTTCTTGGAAACTAGCGGCAGAAACAAAACTTTCAGTTAAAAAAGCGATTTTTGTAATCCCTAAGACAATAGGTTCATAAACAGGAGTCATAGAATGTGAATCTCGTCCTTCTTTTTCAAGATGATAAAAATCAATAATATCATCTGGAAAAAATGAACTCTGACCTTTTTCATGAATAATGACTTTTGACGTCATTTGACGAATAATAATTTCAATATGTTTATCTGCAATATCGACACCTTGCGATTGATAAACTAGTTGAATTTCATCGATTAAAACACGTTGAATAAATCGAATACTTTGTCTCGTCGCTTCATATAATGAAAGTTTTTGGCACAATTCTGCAAATTTTGTTTTTAATCGGGAATGAATGGTTTCCATTACATGAAGACTTGTTCTTCGTGCTTCAAAGAGTTGTTCAATTTTCGGTAAACCTTGAACAATATCACCGGTTTTTGATTTCTCAAAAAAAAGTTCAAAAAGAAATTGACGAGGCGTCACAATATCACCATGTTTAACTGCTAATGCGGAATCATTTGAAATCAGATATGGGTGAATTCTTCGAAGCGTTAAAAAACCTTGGAATTTATTTCTGTTCGTGAATTTCGTTTCGACATTTTCGGTTTCACAGAAACCGTCGATAACTCCTGAATTTGCCGAAAACCTCGAATTACGTTTTCGACTTTTTGAAAAACCAGCATAGTTTTCATTATAGATTGTTAAAATTTGCACTGTTTTATCCATCGTCAAGTTTTTTGGCAAATTCGACGAAGAAAAACTCGAAGACGTCAAACTTTCACCAAACCGAATTAATTCACCAATCTTTTTATTGAAAAATCTTTTTTCAGTTGGTTTTTTATTCAATGAGACAGGTAGTTTTCGTAAATGTGATTTTTGAAGAAGTAATGTATGGCGACTCATTGATCGTTTTGCACTTTGAGTTTTGAATTGGTCAAACGTGCCTGAATTTGAGTCTGCAGGGAAATCCAGAGATCCAATATTGAGCTGATTCGAAACTGCTGAAATACTCAAAGAACTTTCAGCCAATCCGGGAATTAGATTACGCGTCAGACGAGGGATTCCTTCAGAGATTTCCGAATTTCCTATCTTTTTCTGTTTGAACTGTTGAAGATATTTCGAGGACGTTGAAAATCGTATTTCTCCAAAACAAGCTTTCTTTGTTTGTTCGAAATTCAAAAAAGTATATTCACTTTTTTTCTTGTTTGATAGTTTGGCGATTTTCGGGATCCAGTCTTTCACCGCAGCTGAAAACGTGGATTCCGAAACTTCGGAAACTGAAAGAGAGTCAAAAAACGTTGAATCTGATAAAAATGTCGAAACTTTCAATTCTTCGGATTTCATTTTTTGAAATTGGAAAAAGAGGAAGTTTGGTTGCTCCGAATTTTTTCTTTCAGGGAATGTATTTCTATTTTGGAAAGAGAATGAATTTAATGGATAACGAAAAACTTTCAAAGACGCAACTTTTTTAATATTTTTACTTGTCCGAATTCTATTTTTTGAAACGGGAAACCCTTTCATCAAACGAGAAAGGTTGAAAATTTTCATTGATCCAGAGATTCGATCAGATGAATTCATTGAAAGACTGGCTTCATCTTCAAGATGTTTTTGGGAGAACTTTTGTAGAATTTGTATTGGTTTTTTGTTCTTTTTGAGCTTGTTAGAAAGATAGCGCTTGAATTTTTCTGTCGTGATTAATCGTTGAAAGGATTTATTCTTTTCTTTGAAAGCGATTTCAGAAAATGCAAAGATAAGTGCTTTCGGAAATATAGCTTTTTGTTGACTTTGCATCCAATTCAAATTTTTGGTCTCGGCAATCTGTGAAACTGCTGAAACGGCTGAACAAACAGCTTGATTAAATCGATATTGATCAAAACCTGGCTTTTTAAAATGAATTTTTTTTGTGTTATTCTCGCGGGTTTTTAACGAATTTTGACCAAATTGAATCAAAGTTTTCGAATTAGCCGAATTCGTCAAAGGAGAACCTCGAAATACGTTATATCCACCTTGTCTTTTCTCTTCAGTCACGCGCGTTCTTTTCAAAAAATAATCTCCGGATTGCGCAGGCCCAATTATTTTGAAGGCTTTTCCATTTAAAATCCAAAGTGAACCCACACCTTTGACAAGGCTCATATTTTCAAATTCTGTCGTTTGTCGTCTTTCAGCTAAGCGATGAAAATAAACTTGGCCTTCAATTTCTGAAAGCACTTTTTTTGTATTTGAAATATTTAAACCAAAGTCTTCTTTCTTTTCAGAAGGAGGTAAATTGTGTTCTGTGTCAACTTTTTCGGAGTCTTTTGGTTGAACCTCTGGAAATCCTTCTAGATTTTCAGGAGAGATAAAATTATTCATTCCATTTCTGAGACGTGGGTGAAAATTATCATCTTGATTTTCAATAAATAATTCAGCTTCGCTGAATCTTCGCAAACTAGGGCCCGAAGGATTCACTCGTTCAAAACCCTTTGATTCAGCAGATGCAGTCTTTGAGAGTTTTGATCCCACCGAAGACTGGTCGAGACTCGTTAACAGGGGGCTAGATTGGGGGTCCTTCGAGGAATTTAACTGATAAAAACGGGAATTGGCTGAAGAGCTCTTCGAAGAATCCTCTTTTTCTTTGATCGGAGTTTTTTTCTCGACAGCACGTGCATTCATTAAATGAGAAATTTCTGCACATAATGTATTTTTGAAAACCTTTTGTCCTGGATAAACAAAGACAAGACTTTGTGCTGGAAGAGAAAAAATGGAAATACGCTGTTTCCCATTTAAATCAGGAGTTTGCTTGCCGTAATTTTGATCTTCCTGAAGAATTTTTAATTGTACAGATTCAAAGAGAAAAAAAGCCGTTTCTCCATGAAAAGTACGAATTTTTTTCCCTCTCGGAGGTCGTCTTTCCATTATCTTTTGTTGATTTTTTTCAATCGCAGATTCAACACCTTTCTTCGAAACTGTTGAATCTGCGATTGAAAAAGAAATAATTCCATCATGTGGAGCAAAGATTTTTGCATCAATATCAGTTGAAAAAATTCCACCTGTGTGAAATGTCCGCATTGTTAATTGAGTTCCCGGTTCACCAATAGATTGTGCAGCTAAAACACCAACAGCTTCACCAAGGGAGACTAATCGGCCATGGGCTAAACTCCACCCATAACATAATTGGCAAATATCTTCTCTGGCATTTTGAAAGTGTCGACAACTTAAAGGTGATCGAATGAGAATACTTTCTGTACTTTCGGCAGTTTTAGCTTTGTCAAAAAAACCTTGAGTATTTTTTTTCAATTCAAATTCTTGAAGAATTTCTGTTGCAAGAAGAGGTGTAATTTCTTGATTTTTCTGGGCTAAAAGAGAATGATCTGATGTCTTATGAATATCTTGAGCAAGAATTCGTCCAAGAATTCTTTTTTCAAGTGATAAAAGAATAGATTCCGATCCAGATTTTCCTGCAGTTTTTAAAGGATAAATATCAAACGAATCTTGTGTTTCACACTCAATCCGTCCAATCATAATACCGTGAGCTACATCCACAAGTCGACGGGTCAAATAGCCAGAATCCGCGGTGCGCAACGCAGTATCAATCAAACCTTTTCGAGCACCATAACATGAAATTGCATATTCAGTAACTGTTAAACCTTCGCGAAAATTTCTTCGAATTGGAAAGTCAATAATTCCACCGGCTGAGTCTGACATTAACCCTCGCATGCCCACAAGTTGTCGAACTTGAGAAATATTTCCTCGAGCTCCTGAAAATGCCATCATGTAAAGCGGGTTAAATAAATCTGTTTGTTGAAAATTCTGAATCACTTCATCTTTTAAATTTTCACTTGCTGTTGTCCAAATATCAATGACTTTTTGATATCTTTCTACAGCGGTAATTCGGCCTTGTTGAAAACGTTTTTCACATTTTTGAATGTCAATTTCTGCTGTTTGTAAAACGACTCCTTTTTTCACAGGAACTTTCAAATCATCAAAACCTAAAGATAAACCAGCTTCAGTTGCAAAATGAAAACCCACAGATTTTAATTCATCAAGAAATTGACTTGTTCGTGTAGGGCCGTAATTATCTAAAAACCAGGATAAGATTTTTTTTGTTCCTTTTTTATCAAGGATTTGATTATAAAATCCCGGATTATATTCAG
>JACCDP010243315.1_pt1 | contig 15231 bp, 14 predicted proteins | sample 7445841 | NCBI WGS metagenome assembly JACCDP01 (sample SAMN15323441, study PRJNA562643) | freshwater metagenome | isolation source: river surface water | place: USA:Blue River Watershed | collected 2017-08-17 | reverse complement strand
CTGTGGTTCCCGCAGATATTGCTGATACCGCAATGACATTACCACCTGTGATGTTGCCAGTGGCATCGACACGACCTGCTGTTGTTAAGTTACCACCTGTGACGTTGCCAGTGGCATCTACAACTCCGCCAGTGATTAGATTGCCACCGGTGATGTTTCCAGTGGCAATGACTGTGGCATTGATGTTTGCAGTATTGGCGTAAAAATTAGACCAATATTCTGTTGTTGAACCTAGGTCTCGAGTGATGTTTCCATCAGGAACCAACTTGCTCCAAACACGCACGCCGCCAACACCGCCCGGAACTACGTTGAGTGGCACACCAGCCGTGGTTTCTAGATAAGCACCTGTCATGAAAATGTTGGCAGTTTGTACCCGTCCAGATGTGTTTAGATTGCCACCAGTGATGTTGCCAGTGGCCGTGATAAGTCCTGCGGTTCCTAGATTGCCTACATTGGCATTACCGCTGATATTCAATGTGGCGCCGCTTACGTCGCCATTGGCGTTGACATTAGCTGCAACAATGTTACCTGTGGCATCAATGATGCCAGTTATGTAAAGACCATTGCTGGCTACTACACCAACATTGGATGTGCCAGCAACGCTGAATGTGATGTTACCATTGTTGAGTACCTGAATATTGCTGGTGCCATTGGCCAAGCTGGCTGTAGAAATTGCAGTATTGCTGGCGCCGGTGATACGTCCGTATTGATCAACGGTAAACACACCAACGTTGGTTGTTGCTCCTGAGGTGCCGCCATATGTTCCTGCTGCTACGCCAGTGGTGCTAAGTGTGGTAACAATGCTGGTGTTGCCAACGGCAGTGTTGTTGACGCTGACGCCAGTAATATTGCCAGTGAGCGTGATGGGCTGATTCTGCGTAAGATCAAATATTGATGGGGTGCCGTTGTCAATTTTGGTGTAAAGTCTGCCATCATTGGTATTGATGGCTAATTCGCCAAGACTGAGGTCACCGGTAGTGGGTTGCGTATTGGCCACCGAACTACGTTTTAATAAAATCTTATTTGCCATCGTTGTTTCCCTTAGAATGCTCCAGCATCAATGGTCTGCCCATTATTAATCATCTTAAGCCAATTTGTCCACGAGCCGCTCCATAGCGATCTTGTCCACTGGATTCTTGCATCGCTTGGTGACACAGTTCCTGGAAAAAATACCTGTGTCGTAGCGTCGGTTGATGTGGTGATTTGTAAAACTCCTACAAAAACCTGGCTATCGAGCGGTGCACCGATCACTCCAGACCAACTGTTTCTATTTACCTTATAAACTCCCATTTGTGTCAGGGTGTCCCAGTTGTTGGTATCAGCCCCGCGATCGGCCATGACTCCAGTGAGTAAATTACCCGCGCCTGCATAGTAGTTGGCTGACACATTGCCAATGACTGACAGCAGATTTGTATTCTTGTTAAAGGTCAGTCCCGATGTAGCATTAGCCACTCCATTGTCGTTAAACAGCACATCTGTGTTGGCACCAGGAGAGGTAACGTTGCCCGAAATATTACCAACAAGATTTCCCAAAAATGTTGGAGCTGTGATCGTGCCGGTGGCAACAACATTGGCTATGTTGCTTGCAGTCCCAACTGTTAAATCTCCACCAATGTTGGCAGCCGCTGCAACGTTTACAGTATCAAGATTGGCATACCCGATTGTTTGAAGATTGAACACATCGGCGGTGCCTTGTACCGTCAAATCAGTGGTGGATATGAGACCGTTACCGATGATGTTGCCTGAAAATTCCGCACGTTCGCCAAACACATTGCCAGCAACAAAATTCCCATAGCTGTTGACTGTGACTATTTCATTGCCGATGGTGACATCTGTCGCTGCTATGAGATTGCCCAAGGCATTTTGATATCCAATAAAGGCAGATTTTTCAGCCCCGCTGTAGTACCAAAGCTGTTCTCCCCGATCCCGGCCATCGTTGGTGGTCAGCGGTGTGTTGTTGGCTCCCCGACCAATGCCGATTATGGGATCTTCAACATTGAAGTTTTCGATGTTGATAAATGTAGTATTGCCCTGAACTGTGAGATTACCGGCAATCACAGCATCTTGTGCTATGTTTAAGTTGCCAATGTTGGCCGATGTCACCGACAGTGAGTTGTCCTGTGCATTCAGCAGCAGACTACCATCTAGAGTCGAATATACATTACCAGCAATGTTGGCAACAATAATATTGCCAAAACTGAAGTTTCCAAAAATCTGTCCGCCAATTGTGATGTTGCCCAACACAAACATACCGCCGGTACCAAAGTATGCACCGCGGAAATAGAGATTGGGACTGCCTAGTGTATAAGTGTTGTTGGCTCGAGGAACGGTGTTGTTATTGAGCTGGACGTAGCCGGTTCCGTTGGGTGAAAGTATGAGATTTCCGTTGGTGTCAATAACCGAGATCTCGTTGTTGTTGATGACAACATTGGACCCCACTGGTCCAGCGTTCCAAATCTGATTGAAATTGTCATCAACTTTGATAAACGCTTCGCGTAGGGCATCACCGGTGCCATCATCAGGGGCAGCGCCGTAGTTAATAATCTGCTGAGCCATTATACACCGTAATCCTTGATCATAGTGTATTTACCGCCATGACGACATTGCAGATCTGTCCCTGCAAATGTGTTTAAAAAGGTGTTTAGTGCTTGCCTACTACGATTTCGACCATGCCGTCGTTGCTGCGAGATTCCAGGCTTTTACCAATGATACGTCCGGCCAGGGCATTGTTGTCGACCATGGCCCAACCATTGGCTGCTGATACCAGGATATCGCCTGGTGCTACTGGTCCGCGCACTTGACACATTACACGACCCACTAGAGCCAATGGCACAGGAAAACCAGTGTTGTCCGGTGCAGTCAAGCCAGAATTCATCAAATAAGCAGGCTGATTTGAAACCACACCAGCAACTCGATGACTGTTGGCATGGTCACATTGAGTGACTTCTTGAGCACCGCCAAACATCAACACAGTCCCAAAATCATAGTTTTTATCGGCAAGATATAGCTCGGCCAAGTCAGCATAGAGGGCTCGCTGTGATGTGGCAAAAACAGTGTTGAAATACCTAGTTGCCGAGCCAATATTGCCAACTGCATTGCCAGCAGCATTGACTATGGCCGTGGCTGCTGCGTTGCTGTTTACTGTGAGTACTCCAGCAGTGGTTAGATTACCTCCGGTGATGTTACCAGTGATATCCAGCGTTGTTGACCCAGTCACAGCTCCGGTAAACACCCCGGCTGTGGCACCGATGTTGCCCACATTGGCATTGCCACTGGCATTAAGTGTGGTGACTCCAGTTACTGCTCCGTTGGCAGCAATAGTGACTGCTGTGGTCATTAAATTACCGCCTGACACATTACCAGTGGCAATGACTGCACCAGTAGCAATGACTGCACCAGTGGCATTCAAGTTGCCCACATCGGCATTGCCAGTGACTGTGAGGCCGTTAGATCCAACAATGTTTCCAGCGGACACCAAGCCAGTGGTTCCAAGATTACCCACATTGGCATTGCCGGTAAACAATGCTGTGACCCCGGTCACCTGGAAGTTTGCGTTTAGGTTTGCAACTGTGACGTTGCCAGAGAATGTGCCGCCAGACGATGTAATCAATCCCACCTGGATGGGGTCGTACACTGCATTGGCGAATGGTACCACTGTGGTTATTGGCGCAGTGACATTGCTGAACAGCTTCCAAGTACCATCGCTGGCATCCCTGGCAAAACCAGTTTGTTGCTGTATTCCTGGATTGATGTTGCCAACAAAACCAATGTCGCTGGTGTTTGTGGTGTTGTTGGCAGCCAAGAATATCAAGGGATCGCCAATTCTAATTTCTGTAACATCAATATAAGTGAGGTTACCGGTGATCGACACGTTGCCGTTGACATCAAGATCACCAATGACATTGACATCTCCGGTGACATCTAAATCATTGGTGAGTGTGTTGAGTCCCGATGATGTCAACCCGTTGGTCACCACTGGTGCGAAGAATGTCGACGAAGATCCGTTGATTGACAGTACCAATGCACCATTGACTGTTGCAGTGATATTGCCGCCGCCGCCGATGTCAACGTTGCTGGTGCCCAGACTGATCGCGCTGGTGGTCACCCCAGTCAGTGCCGAGCCGTTACCTAAAAAGTAAGAACCAGTGACATTTCCCGAAAAGTACGCAGTACCAGCATTGATTTCGTTGTTGAATACATCAACTATGATCGACGAGTCGTCGGCATAGACTGATCCTTTGAGATCGGCCTTGACATAGTCGGGTGTAAAAGTTGCAGATCTATAACCGTTGACGTTGATTTCAATGTTGGATGTATTTCCCGTGGCCACGACGTTGGATATGGCAAATGGGCTGAATCTCAATGTATCAGTTGAAGATGTTGCAGCAACGACGTTGGACAGGAATGTACCGTCCCCGATAAAATAAGCACTGGTGGTGATGTTTCCAGTGACTGCGGCTGTGCCAGAAACCGTGGCGTTTCCAACCGAAAGAGTATCAACAGTGACGTTGGCAATGTCAACGTTGCCCAACGCAGTATTGGCGTTGACTATGAATGTGTTGGTGTTTACTGTGACGTTGTCTGACGCACCCAAAGTGGTGATAACATAGTCACCCGAAACTCTTTTATACGCTGGCATCTATAGATCCTTTTGTGTATTTATTCGTCGCAAAAATTCTGCCATGGGCAGAGTTTCGTAATTTTTTGCTGCAAAAAAATCCGTGATGTCGGCCGTGGTTTCGCCCATGACGCGGATGAATCTTTGCTCTTGGTGATCTTGCATCACAGTGGTCAACTGTCGTATCCAGTTCCCGGTGTAGGTGGGCGGGGCGCCGTCAGCTTTGTAACATTCAGTGCTGGCATAGACATTGTTGAATTTGCCGCGCGGATCCGGCGCCATGTCAAACCCCACTAGATAAACTGGATTGGTATGATCTTGAGCTGCGATGGCCGTGGCTATGGGACCACTTGAAAATCCAAAATATTTCTTGGGTATATCTAATGCCCCGGTACCAGGCAATGGGCGACGTGTGTAGAATCGGTTTTTAAGACTGTAGCCCGACTCCTGTATTATTCGTGCTATGGGCTGATCAGTGGCGATCAATGCCGTGGGCGAGTGGGTGCGATACAGGGCATTGCACCCATAAACTGATCCCAATTTCATCAATGTATCGATGTTCACAGACAAGCGGCTGACACCGTTGCCCAACACAAATGCAGTCATAAAAAATCCTCCCTGTATGTAGCAGGGAGGACCATTGGGTTGCACAGATTAGGAAGTGTAGTTTTCCACGATGGCCAAGGGAATGGTTGTTCCTCTGGTACCAGATACAATTTCTGTACCTTCGTCTGTGAAGAAGTTCAAGAGATACTTCACCGGGGGAGTGCTGTAATCCAGAGCATACTTGTTGGTCAGCTTGCTCACCAGGATATCTGTTGAATCACCATTGAAAATAGCGATGTTCATGTTGCCAGATGTGAGAGCACCAGTGGCTTCGTTGGCCAAGGTGCATACACCAACTTCAAATGCAGTTCCTGTACCCGATCCCGCACCAGTACAGGTGAAAATGTCACCGGCAGCAGGGTTAGATTTGCTGGCACCGCAGGCTACCCAATTTGTATCTCCCACTGTGGCGATGATATAGCTGCGACCCACTACCATGCTTTCATCAGCCACTGATGTAGTGTCGGCCACCAGGTATTGCTTGGAGCCTTTTTGTGTGATGATAAAGCCAGGAGCTTCTGCTGAGCCAGGACCACCTGTGAGCAGATATACCTGTACACGAATCACAGGGTTGGTGCTGGTGGCCACCGAGCTTCCGCCAATGGCGTTGGCACCACCAACAACGCCAATGAATTGACTGGTGTTGAGAGTGTTGGGGTAAACTGGAGCGGTTAGTGAACCAACATTGTTAAAACCAATGTCTACAGTTGTTGTTTTTTTGATCTTTAGTGGACGACCCATTTGTTTTCTCCTTAAAGAAGTCCGATCGGGGTTCTAGCCCGTACGCGGTGGGTTTTAAGCGCCGCATAAAACGCACAATTGCGTTGAATTGTATTTATGTCAAGGCATGGTTTGCCAACTCTTGGTGTAGGTATAGATGAACACCGGGCGAGTTATGGTATTGCTTTGATATTCTTTGTTGGAGTTAGGGCTGTTGGTCAGCTCAGTGACATGGCAGTAAAACTGATGCGAACTAAAAGTGTCTTGAGCTCCACCATCAACATCAGCCCCTTGTATCACATAAGTGGCCATGGGACTCTGATAGGTCAAGCAGTTGTTTCGATTTCCTAGATCTGTGTGAGTGTGTCCGGCATAGTTGACACCAAAACTGTTGAATGAGTTTGAGTTTTGTTGGCGCACCACGTTCCATTGTCCCACCACAGTGATTCGGCACTGGCTGGCAGGATAGAACACACTGTCATCACCTATGTAATCAGTCAGGGCATTACCAATCACAGCAATATTCCAGTTGGTAGCTTCTACCTTCAATGTGCCGCCGGCTGTGGGATTGGGAAATGTAAGACTTACACCAAAGGTGGCACCGTCATTGTAGCCGGCCTGGCTGAACCGCCAGAGTCCGGTCTCAACGATGTCAAGACCGTTGGATGCAGTTAATTCAGCTACTCCGGTATAGCCTGGCGGTGTAAAAAATGTGGGCATCCTATTACTTATGAAGTTTAAAGCATCTGTTGTTGCGTCAAGTGATCGTACAACACGCGATGAGCCAGGCGATTGGGGTGGGCGCCGTCGGGCCAAAAAAACTCACGCGATTTCATCACCAGATCCATGCGTTGATGTCCAATATCGATCATGTCTAAAAACTTAGAAAGTTCTTTGGCATCGAGCTTCTGTTTTAATTTTTTGACCACTGGTTCGGCAATGTCACCATACCAACTCATGACTGGTGTATCAACTCTTGGATTTTGATTCAACACAAGACTCACCAAGCTTTGGCATCCAATACGCAGGCCAGGAAATTTGTTTACTTCATCATCGTCTAGGGTGTCTGAGCAACCACCTATCAATGTCACTGGGCAACCAAATTGTCGGGAAAGTTTACTCAACTGTTGATAAAACTTGTGAGACCACGTTTGTTGTAGTTCAGCAGCGGCGGTCACTGTGGCAAAATCTTCTAGATAATCATCAGTAGTTTCTCTGGTGTATTCGGTCTGGAATATCAAAACATTGCTGACTTGTTGATTGATATTTTGTGTTTGCCAAGCACGAATGTGATTTAGATTTTTTTGATTTGATGCTGCGGGTTGACCCAAGTTAATGACACTGTAACCATCTTGACGTAGGTATTGTGCCAGCCCATGATGTTCAACGTCGGGAGTCCAGGGATTTCTTGTTCGATGATCCTTCCACTCCCCGCAGGCCCAGCTGCACCCTGCCAAGAGTACAATTGAATTCATGATCAATGATTACTGTTTGTCAAACACCATGTTGATGTTACCGCCCGACTCAAACCCGTTCCAAGGCAACACAGTGGCGCCGCCATTTTGAGTTTGAACATAGGGTGTACCGTTTGCATCTGCTGTGAGTCGGATGGTTTGATCAGTGGGTGCCATCCAACCGCGATCCATGTACACCCCGGCCTGGGGACCGTAGGCCACAGATCCTTGCATGTACCACTGATTGGGCACAGACCAAAATCTCAGTGCATTGGTGTTGTTGGGATCGCTGGTGGTGTAACTCCAGGATCCGCCTGGGGCGATGGTTGTAAGGTCTCCCACGGTGTTGTGATTCACTGTGAGATTGTAATTGGTATTGTTGGTGATGTTAAGAGTGGCTGACCAAGACATGTTATTCTCCTTGAGTTGTGAATACTTATGGGCGGCCCGGGGCTTGGTGGCAGTTAGGGCCGTGCCAGCGGGGGCTAGGATGCCTTGCGTTTACACTTGTCTCCGTGCCTATGATACCACCCTACTGCTATGTCTCTGTCGCAATGCGGGCAATGGATCTTTTCACGTTTTTGACCACGTAACTTTGCTGCTACCGATGCCTTCTGTTCGTCGGTCCAGGGCTGGCGTTTGGCACGGATCTGTCTCATATGGTCGCGGCGTTCTTCTGTCCATTCAACTTTTTTCATTGGATTATTGTCGCCTTTGATACGTTCGCTCAATAATGCTCCAATCTTCGCTTTTGTTTCATCCGAATGATGTTTTCCATACATTCCGTTACCTTGCCCCGATTTAAGTTCTGACATCAATGCTCTATATTCATCAGTCCTTGGTGGTTTTTTCTTTCCTATATTTCCTTGGCGTATTTTTTCTTTGTGTTCTTCGCTTTTGGCTTTGCCTTTATGATAATCGCTAATCTTTTTGCGACTTTCTTCCGTAGGCACGATGTATCCTGCTACGTTTTGATTTATCCAGCGATCATCTTCCAGTACACGGCAACGGCGTAGCACTCTGGTCTCCCAGGCTACTGCTTGCTCTTTGGTTTCAAATACCTGGCGTATTTCTACTTCAAAACTATCTCTTCCAGTTTCTTCGATCAACTGTTGTACCTTGGGACTGCTGGTGAAGTAGTGCTGCCAGAGATCTTGTTCTGGTTCCACTTTGTTCGCGGCACGCATACCGTAATACACACGGTTAGTTGGCTTGTGTTTGATCAGATAGGTATAAGGTTTCATATTGTTATTTAGTTAGTTACAGCGATATCACCTAACTAACATAACATTTTTAGGAAGAATAGTCAACAAAAAACCGCCTTTCGACGGTTTTTTGTTTTGAATCAAAGTAATTCGTAATAGATCACGAAAAACTGAGGTTCGAGACTGCGATTTCTCCCACGTAGTCGCCAGCGTTACCGAACGATGACGCGGTGTTCGTGAGTTCTATGTAGCCATATCTCGTCATAAAGCTCACAACGGGTTCGAACGTTGTGGGGTCCAGAACAACGCCAGAGCTCATCAGAGGAATGTATGGGCAGTAGAATGCTGCGGCATCAGCCTCGCTGGAACCCTTGTAACCAACCAACACAGGGGTTGTGTCGCTGGCATAAGAGTCGACGAACACACGCATAGCGCCGTTCAGGGTACCAACAAACTTGGTGTTGGTGGGTGCTTCGAAGGTACCTTCAGTGGTACGAGCAAAAGCAGAAGTTGTTGCAGACTGCAGAACAGTCAGCGAAGCTGGGGACACAACAGCCCAGTTACCAGCGCCACGACGTGTACGCTGAGCGATCAGGTTAGCAACACGGTTGATCAGAACAGCCAGAGCAGCGTGCTCGTCACCAACGAATGTAGCAGTACCAGAAACGGTAGCTTGGTTGTATGTGAACTCAGTTTGTGCCAGTGAGCGCAGGCTCAACAGGATTTCCTGGTCGATTTCAGCGGTAATTTCTTGAGCCAAAGCAGCCATGATTTCTGCTTCAACATCAATACCGTGCATGGCCTGTGCGTCTTGAGCAGCTTCAAAGGTCCAACGAGCTTGCAGTTTGCGAGTCTTGGCTTCAACAGCTTGCTTCAGGATCTGCACAGAGATCTGGCGACCACCGTTACCTTCAAGGGTAGCGGTAGGAGCACCAGCGTAGCCTTGGGCTGCGGTCTGGGTGGTTGCGGCGTTAGAAGCACCACGAGCGCCGGCCGAGTAAGCAACAGCGATCTTGAATGGGCTCAATGCTTCTTCACCAGCTGTTACCGAAGTAGCAGCAGCGGTTTGGTCAGTCATTGTGCTTGCATAACGAACACGCAGAGTGTGAATTTGACCCACGGGGCCAGTCATTGGCTGCACGCCAACGATTTCGTTAGCGATAACGGTGGGCATCACACGTCGAATCACTGGAAGAATCACACGGTTCAGTGTAGCGATGTTACCGCTGACAGTGGAACCCGAACTTGCGTTTTCTTTCAGGTACTTACGAGTGTTTTCGAGAATAACACCCATGGAGTTGCGACGATTGCCTTTCAAGCCTTCCATGAGGGCTTCTTTGGTCTCGTCCCAACGGCTTTCAAGTAGTTCTTGTGACATTACTGTCTCCTTTTCCTTGTTACAGACCAGCCAGGCGCTTGATGTCAATCACATTGCTGCGATCTTCTTCAGTTTTGGGCGCGGCTGGCACGGTTTTATCACCAGTTACAACGCTCACACTCTCAACAATCACTTTCTTGGCTTTCATCGAGGTATCAGCTAGTACGGCTGGCAGATATTTTTCATAAGCGTTCTTGAGACGAGATGTCTGCACGCTTTCCAAAAGATTCTTCATGACTTCGCGTTTGTCCTCATTGAGAGGACCAAGCAATTCCTCCATGACGCTTGCACGTTCGTTGGATTCCTTGATCATGCGAATCTCTTGTTCCTTAGATTCCACTAATTTCTTGGCACGGCCAACAAGATTAGCGGCTTCGGCCAACTGCTTTTCCTTGGCATCGATTTGCTTCTTCAGGCTACGCACTTCTTGATTCTCATTGAGATGAGTATCACAGAATTCAGCAGCGTAGGCTTCAAAAATTCGACGACCAAAGTTGTTTTCGCGAGCGACTTTGATGTCTTCGCGCAATTGACTCAATTCTTGCTTTAGATGATGGCTAACGGTGGAACTCATCTTGGCAGCAGATTCTTTGATGAATCGTGCCTTGAGAGATTCCAACTTATCACGAGCTTCGCCAACCAAACGAACCTTGGTTTCAACAAGGTCTTGTTTGTCTTGGGCAAATTCCATGATCTCTTCTGCAAGGGCTCGTACAACGAATTTTTCAAGTTTTTCGATTGATTCATTGTGAGTCTTGCGGTCTCGGCGCAGCTCGCCAATTTCTTCAGCAAGTTTAGACACCATGAAGTCGTTGAACTTTGTGGCGCTTTCTTTCATCTTGCCTTGGAAACGAACGCGATCTTCGGCCAATTGGCGCTTCTCAGCGGCAACGGCTTCAATTTCTGCGGAGAGACCTTCGGTTACCATGCGATCTAGAGCTTCTACCATGTTTGTCTTGTCATGCTCATAGCGTTGCGCAAACTCTTCACGGAGTTCAGCACGCACCTGTTCGCGAGTTTCAGTCAGCTTTCTTTCCCAAGCTTCGTTGAGTTCTTGACTAACGTCCTCGTTAATTAGGCCACTATCCAGCAATGGTTTAATTGCGTCTAGCATTGATTTCTCCTAACATTTAAGATCTTTGATCAAGCGAAGTACTTCGCTCTTCAAATATCTCTGTACTTTGTTGTCCTTGCCGGCGCCACGTGCTATTTCTAACACACGATGTCCATGGCGCATATTCATAAGACCTTCATAGATGGCTTTGGGATATGCATTGGGTGCGCTGGGTTGGGCAACTACATCTACAGTGACAATTTCAAAGTCACTGACATGTCCTGTGCGGTCGTCAACATTACCACTACCGCGGCTTGATACTCCCAGCTTCACTCCCGAGTTCAACATGGTTGCCACCAGCTGTCCCATGGGAGTGGGAAGTATCTTTAATTTTCCAAATCCGTTGGGACCGTCCATCCACATGTTCAATATGATGTGGCTGACACGATCCAGGTTTATTTTGAGATCATCAGGATGATCAACTTCACCCATGACCGAGTAGCCCTCGGTGATTTGCTCGTTGAGTGTGTTCACTGCTCGCTCAATTTCAGACACTGGGTAGACTCGTTCATTGGCATTCTTGACACCACCTTGAATGCAGATGCCTTTCATGTAGAGATCCTTACCTTCGCCCATGCCTTCAACTACAATGTTGGCTTGGTGGAAAGTAAGATTTTCTCTGAGATAAAGAGCCATTTACCTTAGTCCTTATCGCTTGGGCAGCGGTGAGGTTACGTTAACACCAGTGGCTTGTGCAAGATGCGGCTTGGTTGCAGCGTCAAGCTTTACCGAGCTCTGAGCCGGTGTGTTTTGAACCTTGCCAATCAAATCTTTGTGTCCGGGAGCAGAACGACCTTGTGCGGTTTCACCTGTGGTGTGAACTGGCTTGGCCACTGCGCCTTTGGCACCGCTGTTGGCAGCCACAGTGGATTTCTTGTTAATGCTGCCTTCTTCGCTTTTGACTGGAGCAGGAGCAGCTTTGAGCGCAACGTTTTCCATCACGCCTTCGGTTTCTAATTCATCGTCAACAACTTCCTCAGCGTCCATGTCTGGTGTATCCATGTCCATGTCCATGTCCACTTCGGCGTCGTTGCTGCCTTCGTCGCCCATCATGGCTTCAAATTCGGACATGAGTTCATCAAGTTTGTCTTCAAGATCAACCACACGATCTTCAAGATCTTCGTCAGCGCCAGATTCTTCTTCGTCAGCACCTTCCATGCTGAGGCCAGTTTCCTCAACTTCAACATCATCAATTAGATCATCTGACTGATCTCCGCCCAGGGAGCCTTCTTCAAGATCTTCGCCATCATGCTTGGTTTCTTCTTCCAGATCTTCGTCATCACCATGCTTGGTTTCTTCGGCGGCTTCTTCAGATTCAGCTTCTTCTTTGGCCATGATTTCTTCGTAGATAGAGCGACTCTTTTCTACAACGATCTCATGGAAAAGTGCTTTGGCTTTGGCTTCTTCGTCGTTGATCACGTATTCGATCAACTGTTCAAATTTGGTTGTCATAATTCCTCCTAAGGGTAAATGGCTGTAAATTTATTTACAACTTTAGGAGAAAAAGGCTACGTTTAGAGGTATTTTTTGCAATTTTTTGCTAGAATAGCAAAAAATTATGCCGCGGGCTGAGCAGCTGGGGCGTATTGTGTCTGCACTCGCTTGAGTTTTTCTTTGAACTCGACTGAGCGAATGTCGTTGAGTTTTCTCAATTTGTTGATTTGTCTCAAGGTGAGCTTGGTTTTGCGCAGGTCTCCCAGACGCGGTTGACTGTTGTCTTGCGCTACATCCTGGTAGGCCTTTTTCTCACGTTGATACAATTCGTTCAGCAGCATAGAAATATTTATACAGGTGCGCCTGGAGCAGCGGTGGCCGCTGCTCCGGCTCCGGCTGCGGGCTGTTGTCCCACACCAGCTGCTGGCGGTGCTCCGGCAGCAACTTCTGCACCGGGTTCGGCCATGCCAGCTATCTCTTCGCCGGTGGTAAGATCACTTTCAAGATCAGCCGGTGTGATGCCCACACTGCGTAGATCTTCGCCAGTGGTTGCTGGAGTTTCAGCTTCGCCGCGTTCTTCGCGCCACATTTCTTCATTTTCTTGGATCTCTTCTTCAGTAAGGCCAAGATAACGTTTGAGCATGAAGCGTTTGCTCATGTAGTTCAGTGGTTCTAGCTGTGCAAAAGTGCTGACTCGACTGGTATCAAGTTCAGCTTCGCGATAGCTGGCAAAGTTTTGTGGTGCGTTGAAATTGATAGAAAACAAACCAGCATCAATGTTGAAGCCGCGCCAACGCAGAAACATCTTGAACTCATCATCAAGCTTTTCAATAACCAAACGCTGCAAACGTTCGCAATACTGATTGAAGCGATATTCTTGTATCAAGGCAGTGCCCACACGACCGTCGTTGAGCGGTCGATCGCTGTCATCGGGACCAGTGGGCAAGTAAGAACTAGGAACTCTAAGACCGCGACACATTTTGTTGTTGAAATACTTGAGGTCATCAATTTCGCCTAGATTTGAACCACCTGCCAGAGTCTCTACTGAGCTGCCACGACCATCGGCAGTCTGCGGAAAGAAGTAATCTTCGTTGATGCTGAGTGGGTTGTAGCTGGAGTCCATGATGTTTTGACCACCACCGGTGTTGCTGGGGATCCTGCGTTGATGAATTTCGTTTTTCACCCGTTCCACAAACTGCATGGCCATGTGCGAAGGCATGTTGCCCACGTCAATCTTGAAAACTCTACGCTCAGGCGCTCGTGCCACACGATAAATCAACACTGCATCTTCCAAGAGCTCTTTTTGTTTGAATACCTTGAAGATGGTTTCCAGCACACTCATACCAAAGGGCCAATAGAAATCCAAGCCTTCGGTTAAACTCAAGTGTACGATGTGCTTGGCATCCAACACAGCTTCGTTCATGGCCGCAGCAAAGCGGCTTTGTCCCACACCAGCACCACCTGCACCGGCTGTGGGCACAGTGTAGTTATAAGGTGCAACATATCCAGTGCTGGGAGGATTGGTCTGATAATCTGTGGTAGTTTTAGCAGCCACAGTCATGTTTTGAAAATTAGGGTTGATGTCGCGTATGACATACTGCTCGGGTCGTTTGCCCTCGCTTTCGTTGACTATGACACGGGCGACCTTGGTCATGTCCACCCAGTAAAGCTCAAATGTTTCAGGGTCGCGCACAAAAACTTGATCGCCATACTTGATGGTGTTGCGGAAGATGCGAAAGATGCGCTGATCCAATTTGTTGAGCTTGACCCATTGCTGCAACTGTTGTTTGATTATTTTGATTTCGTTGTCAGTGGGTTTTTCGTTATAAGAGACCTGAAGGGGAATACGAGTGTCTTTGTCAATTTGTGTAGAGAATTCAGCCAAGATGTCCAAGCAGGCATTGATTTCTGAATCCATGTCCATTTGTTCGTATTGATTGTATCGCTCAACACGATTGGGATGCCCGGAATATACTTCAGGCAGTCGGCTGGCATAGTTGCGATAGACAATGTCGGCATGACCAGTGATTGGATCTCGACCATCATTGCGTCCGTACCCAGGTAAACCCGTGGAGCCTGATCCCGACAAGGGACTCATCTGTCCGGCTGAATTAGCGACTTTGAAGTATTTTTTCCAGGCCATGCTATACTTATGATTAGGCCACGGAGACTTGCAGTATCTTTTCGCTGGTGCTGTTCTGACGACGTTGCAATGCCACTAGTTCTTCCAGCAGCATGTCCCCTCTACCGCCGGCGCTATTCAGAATATTCTGCACGAACTGCTGTAGATCGTTGCGCAATGTAGCTATGGCTCCGGCAACGGCAGAATCTCCACTGGCCGGACGATTCTTGAATTCATTGATCAAGATTGACACAGTATCGGTTAAACCTGTTGTAGCTATATTGGTGTTTTTGATATCGCTAAACTTAAAATCCGTACCTAACCCCATGGACTGGTTCTTGAGCTCGTTGATCAGGCCTGGCATGGATTGACTGAGAGCTTTAAAATCCGTACCTAACCCCATGGACTGGTTCTTGAGCTCGTTGATCAGGCCTGGCAAAGCATTGGTCATGTCAGTGGTGGGTCTATCAATTCCCATGGACTGGTTCTTGAGCTCGTTGATCAGGCCTGGCATGGATTGACTGAGAGCTTTAAAATCCGTACCTAACCCCATGGACTGGTTCTTGAGCTCGTTGATCAG
>JACCDP010820188.1_pt1 | contig 15237 bp, 17 predicted proteins | sample 7445841 | NCBI WGS metagenome assembly JACCDP01 (sample SAMN15323441, study PRJNA562643) | freshwater metagenome | isolation source: river surface water | place: USA:Blue River Watershed | collected 2017-08-17 | reverse complement strand
TGTCCAATCGCCACGTAAATGCAGGTCATGTTCTGACCTTTTTGGTTGATGATGGCGTCGATCGCGACCGCGGTCTTGCCGGTCTGTCGGTCGCCAATGATCAACTCGCGCTGACCACGGCCCACAGGCACCATGGAGTCAATCGACTTCAAACCGGTTTGCATAGGCTGGTCGACAGATTGACGGGCAATCACACCAGGCGCCACTTTTTCGATCACGTCGGTCATCTTGGCGTTGATCGGGCCTTTGCCGTCAATCGGATGCCCCAACGCGTTGACCACGCGACCTATCAGCTCGGGACCAACGGGCACCTCCAAAATGCGGCCCGTGCATTTGACGGTGTCGCCTTCAGAAATGTGCTCGTACTCACCCAAAATCACCGAGCCGACAGAGTCGCGCTCCAAGTTCAGCGCCAGGCCGAACGTGTTGTTGGGGAACTCCAGCATCTCGCCTTGCATCACGTCGGACAAACCGTGGATGCGGCAAATACCGTCTGTGACGGATATGACCGTGCCTTGGTTGCGCACATTGGTGTTGCCAGTCGAGCCCTCGATACGGGTTTTGATCAGTTCTGAAATTTCTGCGGGATTGAGTTGCATGACTCTTTCCTTCTTCCTATGTAAAGCTGATGTGCAGGAGCGGGATTGCTCAGGCGGTCAGCGCGACTTTCATTTGTTCCAAACGGGCTTTGACAGAGGTGTCGAGCACCTCGTCGCCGACCACCACTCGCACACCCCCAATGAGCTCAGGCTCTAAGGCCACTTGCACATTGAGTTTGTGGCCAAAGCGCTTTTCACACACCTTGGTCAATTCATCCAGGGCCGCACCCTCGATCGGAAATGCACTGTGAATCACGGCCTTGCGCACACCGGTTTGGGCGTCGACCAGTGCATGAAACTGCACCGCAATTTCAGGCAAAGCTGACAGGCGGCCGTTTTCCAACAAAAGGGTCAGAAAGTTGACGGCTGCCGCAGGCAAGTTCTTTGGACCGACCTGGGTGATCAAATCCAACACTTGGCGGTGACTGACTTTGGGGTCATGCGCAAATTGCTGCAGCCCCTCATCAGCGGCGACTTGCGCCAGCGCATCCAGCCACTCGGCCGCTTGCGTGGCTTGTGTCTTGACCACCTTGAACAAGGCTTCAGCATAAGGACGGGCAATGGTTGCGATTTCAGCCATGGGGTCTGGTCCTCAGAGCTCGGCTTTGAGCCGGTTGAGCAAATCGGCATGCACACTGGGATTGACTTCCTTGCGCAAGATTTGCTCAGCACCTTTGACCGCCAACACAGCCACATGGTCACGCAGCAATTCCTTGCTTTTGAGCATGGCTTGCTCGGCTTCGGCATGCGCGGCTGCGATGATTTTGTTGGCTTCTTCGGTGGCCTTGTACTTGGCCTCTTCGATCAGGCCAGCGGCTCGCCGCTCTGCATCCGCCAAACGGGAGGCGGCTTCCGAGCGGTTTTTCGCCAACTCGACCTCGACATGCTTGTGGGCATTGGTCAATTCGATGTGCGCGTGTTCCGCGGCTTTGAGGCCATGGGCGATTTTTTCAGCACGTTCATCCAGCGCATTTGCAATGGGCGGCCACACGAATTTCATCGTGAACCACACCAAGATGGCAAACACAATCGCTTGAACAAACAGGGTTGCGTTGATACTCACGTCAACACCTCTCTATAGGCGGTAGGTTGAATTACTTGAGGACGAAAGGATTGGCGAACGCAAACATCATGGCGATACCCACGCCAATCAAGAAAGCCGCGTCAATCAAACCTGCCAACAAGAACATCTTGGTTTGCAGTTCGTTCATCAATTCAGGCTGACGCGCAGCAGCTTCAAGGTATTTGCTGCCCATGATGCCAATGCCAATACAAGCACCGATGGCGCCCAGGCCAATGATCAGACCTGAGGCGAGTGCAACTAAACCAAGTACGTGTTCCATGAAAAGCTCCTAAGCAAGGTGATGGAAGGTTGAGAAAAAAGAAACGGAAATCAGTGAGCGTCGTGTGCTTGCCCGATGTAGACCAAGGTCAACATCATGAAAATGAAGGCTTGCAACGCAACAATCAAAATGTGGAAGATGGCCCAAATAGAGCCGGCGATGATGTGGCCGATGGGCAGCAATATGCCCGTCAGGCTCAGCGCTGCGGCGCTGCCCATGAGCGCGATCAGCATGAAAATGAGTTCGCCCGCGTACATGTTGCCAAACAGTCGCATGCCATGCGACACGGTTTTGGCGACAAATTCGATCATTTGAAAACCGAAATTGATCGGCCACAAAATCGGGTGTGCGCCAAACGGTGCGGTGGTCAGTTCGTGGAACCAGCCGCCCAATCCTTTGATCTTGATGTTATAAAAAATACAGATCAACAACACTGACACCGACATGCCCAATGTGGTGGACAGGTCTGCCGTGGGAACGACGCGGAAATAATGGATGCTGTGGTCCAAGCCGGTCCACTCAAACAGTTTATGAAACAAATCGACCGGCAAGAAGTCCATGCTGTTGAGCAAGAAAATCCAAACAAACACGGTCAGCGCCAGCGGGGCGACCAATTTGCGGCTTTCGGCGTTGTGCACAATGCCACGCGCCTGGGTATCGACCATTTCAAACAAAATTTCGACCGCCGCCTGAAAACGGCCTGGCACACCAGCGGTGGCCACGCGCGCCGCGCGCCACAGAAAAAAGGAGCCGACCACGCCCAACAACACTGACCAAAAGATGGAGTCCAAATTGACCACAGAAAAGTCAATGACACCGCCCATGGGCTTGCTTTGCAAGTGGGTCAAGTGGTGACTGATGTATTCACCAGCAGTCAGCGTGCTCGTATCCGCCATGTTCAACTCTTTAATCAGTGGTGTGGGGGGCGGCGGTGCGTGCAGGTCTGCCCCACACCAACGCCAACCAATACACCTTCATCGTCACAATCAAGCCCGCCAACAAGGCAGGCCAACTCAATTCGGGTACCGCGCTGGGCGCAAGCACCAACAACAACACTGCCAACACCCATTTCACGCTTTGCCAGACCATGAAGCCCAACGCCGCAGCCATGGCATTCACCGACGCTGTGCGGGAGGTCAATCCCCTGGCAAACAGCGCGGAGGGAATGACCACCGTCAACGCACCGTAGAGCCAAGACAGCCCGAGAGAACGGCTTCCAAACCAGACCGCAACCGCTGAGGCGAATAACACAGCCACCATCAATTGCGTGAACAGCACCCGCCAGACGGACAGCCGGGGCTGGCTTTGTCGCCAAACCCGGACTTGCTCAGCGCTCCAAGGCTGTGTTTCAACCTCTTGCAGCGTCTCTTCATCGTGTGAATTCGGTTGCAACTTGCTGCCTGAAGATGATTCTGTCTTGGTCATCCGCGACGGCCCCTTCATGCAGCAAAGCCTCTGATTGTAGGGTATCTTATAGGGCTTTCCCGAATCTCCCACAAAAATACCCTTGCCATGGCCGCTGATACTGAGAGTCTGATCGAGTACCCCTGTGATTTCCCGATCAAGGTCATGGGGCCTAACTCAGAGGCATTTGTCGACGCCATGTGCTTCTTGGCCGGGCAGTTTGATCCCCATTGGAAGGCTGACTCCTTGGAGCGCCGCGAAAGCAAAGCCGGCACCTACCTTGGACTCACCCTGACCTTGCATGTCACCGGCCGTGAACAGCTCGACGAGGTCTACCGCACGTTGAGCAGCCACCCCATGGTGAAAGTGGTGCTTTAGTGTCAAATTTCGTCAAGCCGATGCTGGTGACCCGGGGCCTGTTGGACTATGCCGCCTGCCTCTCAGCCATGCAAACCTTCACCGAAAAACGCGATGCCGCCACCCCCGATGAAATTTGGCTGTGCGAACACCCGCCGGTGTTCACCCAAGGGCTGGCCGGCAAGCCAGCGCATTTGCTTCATTCAACAGACATTCCGCTGGTGGCCAGCAACCGTGGCGGCCAAATCACTTACCACGGACCCGGCCAAGTCGTGGCGTATGCATTGATCGACCTGAAGCGGGCAGGCTACTTCGTCAAAGAATATGTGTACCGCATCGAAGACGCCGTGCTCAAAACTCTGGCCCATTGGGGCGTCACGGGCCACCGTGTGGCTGGCGCCCCTGGCGTGTATGTGCGCCCTCTGGCGCCATTCGACCATGCGATGTTGCCATCTCGGCCTTCGCACGGCACACCACCGCTCGCGCCAGATTTCACAGGGCTGGCCAAAATCGCGGCCCTTGGGGTGAAAATCAGCCGACATTGCGCTTACCACGGCGTGGCCTTGAACGTGCACATGGACCTGTCACCCTTCTCGCATATCAACCCTTGTGGTTATGCAGGACTGGCCACCACCGATCTTTTTACAATCGGGGTTCATGTTGGTTGGTCACAAGCTGCCGATGTGCTGGGCAGCAAGCTTGCCGCCACCTTATCGCCCTAACACCCAAGGCTCCCATGTCCGCATCCGATGCACCCGACCTCGCCGCCAGCGCGGCTTATGACCCCAACGCCAAACAAAAATCGTCTGACAAAGTGTCGCGCATTCCTGTCAAGGTGGTGCACAGCGGTGAAGCGCTGAAAAAACCGGATTGGATTCGCGTCAAAGCCAGTTCACCCCGCTCTCGGTTTGGCGAAATCAAAGACATCTTGCGCGCCAACAAACTGGTGACGGTATGCGAAGAAGCCTCGTGCCCCAACATCGGTGAATGCTTTGGCAACGGCACCGCCACCTTCATGATCATGGGCGACAAATGCACACGGCGTTGCCCTTTTTGCGATGTCGGCCATGGCAGGCCTGACCCGCTTGACGCCAACGAACCTTTGAACTTGGCCAAGACCATTGCCGCGCTCAAATTGCGTTATGTGGTGATCACCAGCGTGGACCGCGACGACTTGCGTGACGGCGGTGCCGCGCATTTTGTGGAATGCATTCGCCAAACCCGCACGCTGTCGCCGCTGACACAAATTGAAGTGTTGGTGCCCGATTTTCGTGGCCGCGACGACCGCGCCCTGAACATCTTGAAAGACGCGCCGCCCGACGTGATGAACCACAACCTGGAAACCGTGCCGCGCTTGTACAAAGAAGCACGCCCCGGCAGCGACTATGCCTTCAGCTTGAACTTGTTGAAAAAATTCAAGGCGCTGTTTCCACAGATACCTACCAAAAGCGGGCTGATGGTGGGCTTGGGCGAAACCGACGAAGAAATTTTGCAAACCATGCAAGACATGCGCGAGCACGGCATCGACATGCTGACCATTGGCCAGTACCTCGCGCCAAGCAGCCACCATTTGCAGGTCAAACGTTATGTGCACCCGGACACGTTCAAGGTGTTTGAAGAACGTGCCTATGCCATGGGTTTTTCACATGCAGCGGTGGGGCCCATGGTGCGCTCAAGCTACCACGCAGATCAGCAGGCGCATGCGGCCATGGCCACTGACCCCGGATGAACAACGACGCCCTGTCCGACTGGTTGCACGAACACGTGTTCGATGAAGGCAGCCATGCCGCCGAGCGCGGCACGCGCTTGGTGATGTGGATCACGTTGGCCACGATGTGCATCGAAATCTTCGCCGGTTGGTGGTTCAATTCCATGGCCTTGTTGGCCGATGGCTGGCACATGAGTTCGCATGCACTGGCCATTGGGCTGTCGGCGATGGCGTACGCCACGGCGCGTACCTATGCGCGCGACCCGCGTTTTGCATTTGGCAGTTGGAAGATTGAAATCTTGGCGGGCTTTGCCAGTGCCATGGTGTTGATCGGGGTTGCGCTCTTGATGGTGTTTGGCTCGGTGCAACGATTGCTCTCCCCTGAGCCTATCCAATACGCTGAAGCCTTGGTGGTGGCTGTGTTGGGTTTGGTCGTGAACCTGGTTTGCGCGGTGATTTTGGGGCGGGTTCACACACCATCGCACACCACGAACGCGGCAACACACATTCCCATTTCAAAAACCACCCCTGTTGGCCATGGCCATGCACACGGTCACGGTCATCACCATGACTTGAATTTGAAGTCTGCCTATTTGCATGTGGTGGCCGATGCATTCACTTCGGTGTTGGCCATCGTGGCCTTGTTAGGCGGCTGGTGGTACGGCTGGTCTTGGTTAGACCCGGTGATGGGTTTGGTGGGCGCGGTGTTGGTCGCGGTCTGGGCGCGGGGCTTGCTTGCTGACACCGCCAAGGTGTTGTTAGACCGTGAAATGGACCACCCGCTGGTGCAAGAGGTTCGCGAAGCGGTTGAAACATCGGCGCTCACGCGCGTCACCGATTTGCATGTGTGGCGGGTTGGCAAACAAGTGTTTTCATGCGCGCTGACGGTCGTCACGCAAGAGCCTGAGTTGACCGCCACCATGGTGCGCGAGCGATTGGCTGTGCATGAAGACATTGTGCATTCAACGATAGAAATTCATCGCTACGAGCCCAAGCCCTGATTGGCTGTTTTGACATGGCCTGCGCCTGTTCACACATGCAACAACAAATGCTCACGCTCCCACGGTGAAATCACTTCCATGAATTCTTCGAACTCACATTCTTTGATTTCTGTGTAGACATTGATGAACGGTTCACCCAGCACCTCGTGCAAATCGGTTTCACGGCGCAATAAATCCAGCGCCTCCCCCAAACTGCGGGGCAATGCATACGGCGCGGTATAGGCATCGCCTTTCATTTCCGCTTTGGGTGGGATGCGGTGTTTGAGCCCCAGATAGCCGCATGCCAATGTCATCGACATGGCGACATACGGGTTGGCATCGGCACCAATCACGCGGTTTTCCACGCGCCGCGCATTGGGCGGCGAGATGGGAGAGCGAATGCCCACGGTGCGGTTGTCGTGCCCCCATTCGATGTTGATCGGCGCCGAGGTGTGCCGCGCCAGTCGCCGGTAGCTGTTGACATAAGGCGCGGCCAACGCCATCGCCGAGGGGATGTAGCGCTGTAAGCCTCCGATGAAATGGAAGAACGCTTCGGAGGGTTCGCCGTTGTCCAAACTGAACAGGTTTTTGCCCGTGGCCAAATCCACCATGCTTTGGTGAATGTGCATGGCGCTGCCGGGTTCGCCCGCGATGGGTTTGGCCATGAAAGTGGCATACATGTCGTGGCGCAGCGCGGTTTCACGCACGGTGCGTTTGAAGAAAAACACCTCATCAGCCAAGCCCAACGGGTGGTCATGGAAAAAATTGATTTCCATTTGTCCCGCGCCAATCTCATGGATCAAGGTGTCGACATTCAAGCCCATTTTTCCGCAGTGCTCATAAAGCTCTTCAAACAAGGGGTCAAATTCGTTCACCGCGTCAATGCTGTAGGCCTGTCTGGATGTTTCGGCGCGGCCACTGCGCCCGATCGGCGGGCGCAGCAACGTGTTCGGATCGGTGTTGCGGGCCAACAGATAAAACTCCAACTCGGGTGCCACCACTGGCCCCCAGCCTTGTGCCGCGTACAAATCGCACACATGGCGCAACACGCTGCGCGGAGCAAACGGCACGAGCTTGCCGTGGCGGTCATAACAGTCGTGGATGACTTGTGCGGTTGGGTCCGTGGCCCACGGCACGATGCGCACGGTGGACGGGTCGGGCATCAAATGCATGTCACGGTCGTGCGATTGAATCACGTTGTAATAAGTGGCTGTGTCGGGAAAATTACCGGTCACGCCCATGGCCACCACGGCCTCGGGCAAGCGCATGCCGCGGTCCTCGGTGAATTTTTCGCGCGGCAAGATCTTCCCGCGCGCCACGCCCGTCAAGTCAGGCACCAGGCATTCGACTTCGGTCACACGGTGTTGGTTAAGCCATTGCTCCAAATCGGCAAAGGTTTTGATGGCAGGGTGAGGGTTCGTGGCGTGCATGAAAAATGTCTCTGCTGAAAAGGGTGGGGCCGGGGCCAGGTCAACGCCAGCGCTCGCGTTGACGCCGCTGCATGGCCTGTGCAAACGCTTGAAAAATGGCTTGGTAAAACGGCGTGCTTTGGCAGTCCCACTCGGGATGCCATTGCACACCCAAGGCAAACCCCTGGGCGCCGCTCACCTCAAACGCTTCAATCAAGCCGTCTTCTGCGTGCGCCAGCGGTGTCAGCCCTTGGGCCAATCTGGCCACGCCTTGGCCATGCAAGGAATTGACCTTGACGCGCAAACCGCCCGCCCATTGCGCCAAACTTGAACCGGGTTGCAGCAACACGTCGTGGCTGGGCGCGTACTGTTGCGCCAAAGGCAAATGGTCCGGGTCTCGGTGGTCGTGTTTGCCCGGGGTCAAATGGACTTGTTGCAACAAACTGCCTCCCAACGCCACATTCATTTCTTGAAAGCCGCGACAAATGCCAAGCAACGGTATCGCTTGCTTCACACAGGCACGCACCAACTCTAGCGTCAAGGCGTCGCGCGTGGTGTCGAGTGGCAAGCTTTCATCGGCAACGCTTTCACCGAAGTGACTGGGGTGGACATTGGATGGGGAGCCCGTGAGCATGACGCCATCGACCAAACCTAACCAATGCGGTATGTCTTGGGGGTCCGCCAAAGGAAGCACCAATGCTTGTGCGTTTGCACAGTCACGCAAAGCCGCCGCATAGGTTTCGGCCAGCACCGCACAGGGCATGGCCTCATGGGCAGCGCCAATGCGTCGGTGGTCAGCCGGTGTCCAGACCAACAACCGTTGGTTGACGTTGACTGACATGTCCTGCGCCATCTGGGGACTGGCCGCTGTCTCGCGGTGTCAGTTGGCGCGCCAAGCCTGCATCAAGCCGTCCCATTGTTCGCGCGCTGCTTTCAAGTGACGTTCCTTGACGTGGCCATAGCCTTTGATTTTTTCAGGGATGCGCGCAATCTCCAGCGCCAGCGAATGTTTACCCGGCGCAAATGTCGCCATCACTTCACTGATGCTGTCTTGGTATTGCTGTACCAATGCCCGCTCGGTGCGGCGCTCGTCGGTGTAGCCAAACACGTCGAACACGCTGCCGCGCAAGAAGCGCAAACGTGACAAGAGTTTGAAACCCCACAACACAGAGGGGCCGTATTTGCGTTTGACCAACTCTCCCTTGTCGTTCTTTTTCGACACCAACGGTGGCGCGAGGTGGTAGTTGAGCGTGAAGTCCCCTTCAAACTGGTCAGCGATGCGCTGCAAAAACACCGGGTCGGCATGCAAACGCGCCACTTCGTACTCGTCTTTGTAGGCCATCAATTTGTACAAATTGCGCGCCACGGCCTCGGCCACCGACGCCGAGGTTTTGTGTTGCACCTCTTGCACAAACGCCATGTACTGCTTGGCATACGCTTTGTTTTGGTAAGCCTCCAACCACCCCATGCGTTTTTGAATCAGGGCTTGCAACGGTTCACGTGTTTGGAAATTCACCACTTGCACCGGCCGGGTCAAAGCTTGCACTTTGGGTAAATCATGGGCACACCAACGGCCCCAAGCAAACGCCAGTTGGTTGGCTTGCACTTGAACGCCGTTGAGTTCGATGGCGCGCATGATGGCTTGCGCTGTCAGGGGAATCCAGCCGCGTTGCCATGCAAAACCCATGACCATCGGGTTGATGAAAATGCTGTCGCCCAACAATTGGGTGGCCACGGCATTGGCGTCGAACGCACCCATGTTGCTCGGTTCGTTACCGACCGCCTGCAAGATGTCTTCCAAACAACTTTCACTGGGGTTGGCCCAGGCACCGTTTTTCACGAAGGCTGCGGTCGGTGTGGCCAAGCCGTTGATGGCCACGCGGGTGCGCCCGGGGCGCATGCGGACCATGGTTTCTTTGCCCGCGGTGACGATCGGGTCGCAGCCCAAAATCAGATCGGCCGCCGCGGTGGACACGCGGGTGGTGCGGATGTCGTGTTGTTGGTTGGCAATCAACACATGGCTCCAGGTCGCGCCGCCTTTTTGGGCCAATCCGGCAGAGTCTTGCGTGACGATGCCTTTGCCCTCGATGTGCGCTGCCATGCCGAGCAACTGACCAATGGTGATCACGCCAGTGCCGCCAACCCCCGCCACCACGATGCCATATCCGCCAGGGTAGGTGTGGCTGTTGAGCGTGGGCAAAACCGGGTCTGGCAATTCGCCCAATGCCATCGGGTCCGGCCGTTCGCTGCCCTTGCTTTTCTTGCGCAACTGGCCGCCCTCGACCGTGACAAAACTGGGGCAGAAGCCTTTGACACAACTTTGGTCTTTGTTGCAAGTGCTTTGGTTGATGCTGCGCTTGCGGCCGAGTTCGGTTTCAAGTGGTTCCACGCTCAAGCAATTGCTTTGTGCGCTGCAGTCGCCGCAACCTTCACACACGGCTTCGTTGATGACCACGCGCACCGCGGGGTCCACCATGGTGCCGCGTTTTCTGCGACGGCGTTTTTCGGTGGCGCAGGTTTGGTCGTAAATGATGACGGTACAGCCTTTGATTTCTCTCATCGTGCGCTGTACCCGGTCGAGCTCGTCTCGGTGTTCGATGGCCACGCCTTCGGGCAAACCCAGCAAAGTACCGGGCACGCCGTTTTGCCCGACCGCCTCGTATTTTTCCGGTTCATCGGTGACGATCACGATGCGTTTGGCACCTTCAGCGCGCATGCTTTGGGCGATTTGAACCACGCTGTGGCCTTCGGCCCGTTCGCCAATCGGTTGGCCACCGGTCATGGCCACCGCGTCGTTGTACAAAATTTTGTAGGTGATGTTCACGCCAGCCGCGACGCTTTGTCTCACCGCCAATATGCCACTGTGAAAATAGGTCCCGTCCCCAATGTTGGCAAAAATATGCGGGTCATTGCTGAATGGCTGCTGACCGACCCAAGGCACGCCCTCGCCGCCCATTTGCGTGAAGCCCGTGGTGCTGCGGTCCATCCACAACGACATGAAATGGCAACCGATGCCCGCCATGGCGCGTGAACCGTCGGGCACTTTGGTCGAGGTGTTGTGCGGGCAGCCGGAACAAAACCACGGCTGACGATCGGCTTTGACCTCGAGCACTTGCATCGCGTTGTGCTTGGCATCCAGCACCGCCAGTTGCGCATCGATGCGCGCGGTGGTGTCTGCGTCCAAGCCCATTTTTTTCAATCGCTTGGCAATCGCTTGCGCGATCAGCGCCGGTGTGAGGTCGGCATTGGCACGCAGCAAGGTGTGCTGGATCGGGTTGGGGGCAGACCATTCGCCGCCGCTGTCGCCGTCAACCTGGTCAAACTTGCCCAACACCCGTGGGCGCTTGGCATCCGGCCAGTTGTAGAGCTCTTCTTTCAACTGGTATTCGATGAGCTGGCGCTTTTCTTCAACCACCACGATTTCTTGCAGCCCTTGCGCGAACGCCTGCGTGCTTTGGGGCTCGAGTGGCCAGACCACGCCCACTTTGTGCACACGGATGCCCAAGCGTTTGCAAGCCTCGTCGTCCAGCCCCAAATCCAACAAAGCCTGTCGGGTGTCGTTGTAGGCCTTGCCGCTGGCCATCAAGCCAAAGCGGTCGTTGGGGCCACGGATCACCGTGTGGTTCAAACGGTTGGCGCGGATGTAGGCCAACGCGGCATACCATTTGTAATTGAACAAACGTGCTTCTTGCGACAAAGCGTCGTCGGGCCAACGGATGTGCACGCCACCTGCAGGCATGTCAAATTCGGGGGTCACGATCTGCAAGCCTTGGGGATCGATGTCCACCGTGGCGCTGGACTCCACAATTTCTTGGATGGTTTTCATGCCTGACCAAATGCCAGCGAAGCGACTCAGTGCGAAGCCATGCAAACCGAAATCCAACACTTCTTGCACCGATGCCGGAAAGAACACGGGCAAGCCACAGGCCTTGAAGATGTGGTCGCTTTGGTGCGCCGCTGTGCTGCTCTTGGACACATGGTCATCGCCGGCAATCGCCAACACACCGCCCCAAGGCGTGGTGCCGGCCATGTTGCCGTGCTTGAACACATCGGAGGTGCGGTCCACGCCGGGGCCTTTGCCATACCAAATGCCAAACACGCCATCGAACTTGTTGTTGCCGGGAGGCGCGAATCCCAATTGCTGTGTGCCCCACAACGCGGTGGCGGCGAGTTCTTCATTCACCCCAGGTTGAAACACAATGTGTTGCGCTTGCAGGTGCTTGCGTGCACTCCACAACGCCTGGTCATAGTTGCCCAACGGTGAACCACGGTAACCGCTGATGAAACCAGCCGTGTGTTTACCGGCCAATTGGTCGCGCTGACGCTGCAACATCGGCAAACGCACCAAGGCTTGCACCCCGCTCATGAACGCACGGCCATGCTCGAGGGTGTATTTGTCATCCAGCTGAACCTTTTCCAGGGCTTGGCGAATGTGTTCGGGCAAGGGGGCGTTCATGGGTACTCCAACATCTGACGGTGAAAGGTCAGTTTAGCGGCACAAAGCCCCTGACAACAGCTGGGTTGTCCCTTGCTTTAGGCGACGCCGTAACGGTCTCTGTAAGCCTTCACTGCGGGCAAATATTGCACCATCTCGTGGCCTGACTGCGTGCCCAAAAAACCCAATAAATCGCTGAGTTGCGCCACCGCGCAGACTTTGAGGCCAAGCTTTTCACGCACATATTGCACCGCGCTGTGCGGCAAGTCCCGCAAACTGCCGTCTGGCGCAGCCTCGGTGGCCATTTCCTGGCGGTCCAGCGCCACGGCCACGCCATAGGCCTGTGCGCCGGCTTTTTCTATCAATGCCATCGATTCACGCACCGCCGTGCCTGCGCTCATGACATCGTCCACGATCAACACCCTGCCTTTGAGTGGCGCGCCCACCAAACTGCCGCCCTCACCGTGGTCTTTGGCTTCTTTGCGGTTATAAGCAAACGGCACGTTGCGACCCAGCCGTGACAACTCGACAGCCACCGCCGCGCCCAAGGGTATGCCTTTGTAGGCCGGGCCAAAAATCATGTCGAACTGCAAATCGGACTGCAACAAGGCTTGGGCATAAAACCCAGCCAATCGGCTGAGCTTGGCGCCATCGTCAAATAAACCGGCGTTGAAAAAGTAAGGGGATTGGCGTCCTGCCTTGGTGGTGAAGCTGCCAAATTTCAACACCCCCGATTCCAGCGAGAATTGAATGAACGCTTGCGCCAGCGTGTGGTCTGGCGTGGGTGGCAACGACATGGGGGAATTCCTTGTTCAAACTCACCAGCCTCAACCTGAACGGCATACGCTCAGCCAGCAGCAAAGGGCTGGAACACTGGCTTACAAAAACTTCGCCGGATTGTATGTGTGTGCAAGAAGTCAAGGCACAAGAAGCCGACCTGGTGGGCAAGTTTGAAATGCTCGCGGGCCTCTCCGGCTACTTCCATTGCGCCGAGAAAAAAGGCTATGCCGGCGTGGGCCTCTACACCCGCCATGAGCCCAGCCATGTGATCCAAGGCTTTGACGGCGGCGAATTTGACGCTGAAGGCCGCTACTTGGAATTGCGGTTCGACTCGCCCAAGCGCAAACTGTCGTTGATCAGCTGCTATTTCCCCAGCGGCGCATCGGGGCCCGACAGGCAAGAAGCCAAATACCGTTTTCTCGACCTGATTTACCCGCACTTGATGGCACTGCAAAAAGGGCGCGAATTCATTCTGTGCGGTGACATCAACATCGCGCACCAGGCAATTGATTTGAAAAACTGGCGCAGTAACCAAAAAAACAGCGGCTTCTTGCCCGAAGAACGCGCATGGATGACCAAGTTGTTAACCGAGGGTGGATTGGTCGATGTGTACCGGCAACTGCACCCCGACACCACTGACGCTTGCTACACCTGGTGGAGTAACCGGGGGCAAGCGTATGCAAACAACGTGGGTTGGCGCTTGGATTACCACTTGGCGACACCAGCCTTGGCCGCCACGGCGAAATCTGTGGCCATCTACAAAGACGAGAAATTTTCTGACCACGCGCCGATCACGGTCAGTTACGACATGCGCTTGTGATGCACTGGCGCGCATGAACACCCCCGTCTTCACCATCCCCGACCACGAAGTGGAACTGAGCGCCATCCGCGCGCAAGGCGCGGGCGGCCAGCATGTGAACAAAGTGTCGAGCGCGGTGCATTTGCGTTTTGACATTCGCGCTTCTTCTTTGCCAGACGAAGTGAAAGAGAAACTGTTGGCCATGTCAGACCAACGCATCACCGCGCAAGGCGTGGTCGTGATCAAAGCGCAAAGCTCGCGCAGCCAAGAAGGCAACCGCATCGACGCCATGGCGCGATTGCACGAGTTGGTGGCGCTGGCCGCCAAACCAGTGAAGCCACGGCGCGCCACCAAACCTTCATTCAGCGCGCGCATGCAGCGCGTGGACAGCAAAGTCTTGCGCGGTCATGTCAAGGCCGCTCGCGGCAAGGTGAATGACAAAGGTATGTAACAGGGATGTTTACTCAGCAAACAGTTCTTGCAATGTTTTTAAAACAGTTCCCAACGTCTTGGCTGACACTTGCCCTGATTTCTTAAACAATCGTTGCTTGTCTACTGACCGAAGTTGATCCAACACAATGAGCCCCTTGGTGCCCGCATGTGTGAAATCGACACGACATCTCGCCTCGCTTTACCAGCGTAAATCTGCATCATCAACATTTCCAAAATCGCCCATCATTAGGTTGTAGTTACCATGCGCAGAGACTGCAACCGCTGCCTCGGCCCAACCAGCGCGCATTGGTTTGCTTGATTTGGAGAGCACAATCGCCCCGTTCACCACCTGAATCAAAGCGGTGGACTCGCCTTCCAATCCCGCTTGCGCGAGTAAGAGCTTGGGAATCACCACCCCTTTGCTGTTGCCTATGTTGCGAATAGCAATTTCCATTCATTTCTCCAGTTACGACATTGTTAAATTAACTTTATTTATTCGTCAATGACAACGTATTGATTTAGGCAGCATGGCAACCGGGGGGGTCAGTCAGAATGGTTATTTTTCGCCGTCTAAATAGACGAGTCACAACCGGGCTATTGAAGCAGCTTAGTGTTTGCCAGGTGGAATTCCATGCCATATACTTTGATACATGGCAACATATCCAACATCACCCTCTAGACCGACAGCACGCGTCGGTTGGAACAACCGTTCACAAACGGTCACCATGCCGCTCGAATATCGATTTGCAGATTCGGTGCAGGAGGTGTTCATTCGCCGTGAAGGTGAAAGCGTTGTCTTAACGCCGCGTCCGACCGATTGGTCAGGTTTCTTCGCTTTAGGCTTGAAAGCCTCAGATGACTTCATGTCAACCAGCGAGCGCCTACCCATTCAGGAGCGCACGTTTTGACAGACCCATTGTTCATGCTGGACACGGATACCTGCATTTTTTTGATGCGAGGTGAATCCGAAAAACTGAAATCGAAAGTGCAG